>VAPL010023850.1_pt1 | contig 16909 bp, 15 predicted proteins | sample 3395061 | NCBI WGS metagenome assembly VAPL01 (sample SAMN08290444, study PRJNA428436) | hydrothermal vent metagenome | isolation source: Deep-sea hydrothermal vent chimney 2 | place: Pacific Ocean: Juan De Fuca Ridge | depth 2182 m m | reverse complement strand
TAACTACGGAGCAATGATCGGCGCCCAGTTCGGAGAGGCATATTTTTGTGAGCAACCGCTTGCTTTACAAAACCCAGAACAGTTTTTTAACGAAAATTCAAAAGTACAAGGCTATAATTCATTTCGCTAATATTACTTTCTTTTCCGTTTATAGCTATCTACTCTTTGCACGCAAGGGCTCACAATGACGGGAAAACGGGCCGAAAAATGGGGGCAGATTCAATTTAATGTGTATTTCTTGAAAAGCTGCCACCTTATCAATCAGAAAAAGTTCCGATGGCGCGTCTTCCACGCTATCTTGTCAAAGGCCAAACCCAGCATATTATTCAGCGGGGTAATAATCGCGAACCTATCTTTGCCCATGATGAAGACTATCATTTCGATCTGGAATGCTTACAGGATGCAGCTAAACGCAACAAACTATCGATACATACGTATGCGCATGTTTTGATGGCCAACCATGTGCATCTACTTGCCAGTCCTAAAACTGAAAACAGTATTTCAAAGACCATGCAATCTGTAAGTCGACGTTATGTACAGTACTTCAATGATACGTATAGCCGTACCGGCACGTGTTATGGGAGGGGGCGTTACAAAGCCACGGCGATAAACAGTGACCAATATTTGTTGACCTGTATGCGGTATATTGATCTCAATCCAATACGCGCAGGCATGGTAGTACATCCTCGTAATTATCCTTGGTCGAGTTATGGGCCAATGCAGATGGCAACAAGAACAAACTGACCTAGACATCATGCGTGAAGCGACTAATTAAGGTTGGGTATTGGGTAATGACCGCTTCCGTGAGCGAATAGAACGATTATCAGGACGGCGCTCAGCACCAAAACCCAGACGGAGGCGGAGGAAATCGAGCGAATAATTCGAGACCGACCCCATTAAGGAGGTAAGGCGGCTCTATCGGTTTTCGCTCAATTCAGTGAACATTCGAATATAATCGTTTGTCTCGTTCATGAAATAATCTTTCTGTTTCCTATTTGAACCATGCACAATCTGTAGCGTTAATTGAACCAGTATTTTGCTGTTAAACATTTTTATTGCTTTCAATGAGTTATTATTCATTTCGTATCCATCGAAAAAAACGTGCAAACGTTTAAATTTCTCCACAGTAGAATCTGTTGTGTTAATAATAGTGCCTATGTTGTGCTGCCATAATAACCGCTGTTGAAGTCGCAACCTGGCGCTGCTTTTTAATTCAGCGGCTGCTTTTTCAATGAGATATACCTGATCATCAGTGAGTTCGCCAAGCCAATTTTTATATGTATCAACCATATGCTCTGAATATTTCTCTATTCGTTCATCTTCACTGACATCGATATAATCCTCTCTATATTTATCGTTCTTTTCATCGATACTTTCGAACAGTTGTTGGCGTTGATCGCCTGTCAGTAACGGTAAAAGAATAATCATTTCTTCATTCATCTTCAGCACAATTGAATGCCAAAATGTTTCCAATATTGTTAGATGCTGTTCCAGCTTTCCTGTCGTGAGTTCATCATTGATATCGCGTTGTAAGGCACTCAACCAGTCGGCATACTGCTTCAACTGTGTTGTTCTATGCCAGTTGATTAGAATCTCTGTACGCTGTTCGACTTTGTTCTCAAGCGCATCGTCCAGTGACACCAAACCTTCAACATACGATGGAATGAGAGCATCCAATTGGTTATAAATAGTTTTGAGAGAACATGCTGTAATTACAATAAACAACATGCTCATAAAAGCTATTTTTATTGGAGAGAATATCTGTTGAGTGTCCATGACTGGCCGCTTCTCATGTTGAGTTTTATCTGAATCCAGCCTGCGAAACAGCTGTAAATAACAGGAGTTTAGCTATAACCTGAATTTTTGTCATTTACTGTGGTATCTGGTAAATCAATGTCTTTGGATGAAACGCGTACCAAGCAAACCAAAAGGTCAAAACTGTGGGGATTTCTTTTCCGTTGTTATCAGTAACACTGGCTGTTTGGTGCAGTGGGTCATAATGGATAGAATAATTCTTTCCAGCCAATTGATCAGTTATCTCAACTTTCTTCTTTGCTAGTTCCGAGAAAGGATACGCTTTAAATTGTCCGTTGATTTCAATCCCCATTACCATTTCCTTGGGGTGATAGCGTTTACTTTGTTGCTCAACCGGAAACCATATTTCCCTATCCAGGCGATAACCTTGATAAGGATTTTGACTGTAATCCCGATAATAACCTGTTTCCTCGGATAACACTAAAGTATCGGGAAAGCGTTTATGCCAATCTTGCCAGGTTGTGTGAGTGATCGCTAACGGCAAAAGTCGTTTTTCTCGCATCGAACCACTAATAGCCTGGTTCATTAACTGTGACCAAAGTGATTCGGTTTCTCTATCAAAAAGCAATACATCACTGTTGTAAAGCAACCCGGAGACACCAAAATGAAGTATTTTTCCAGAAATTTTTGCTGAATAGGCTATACCACTGCCACATAAAGGACAATAGGTTATCACCACCGGTTCACCAGCAAACTGATCGTTAACAATTTCGTGATGATTAAGTATTTTTATGGGATAGGCTTTAGAGATTCCTTGGTAAGTCATACCCAATATTCGATCATCAGGCCGTAAAATTATACTTTTACCTGATTTTAAAAATTTGGGGTGATTAATAGCGGGTATACCATCTTTATTCGGCCCACCACTTAATATTTTGTGATCTGGAATTAATGAATTTGACAAATCAAAACCATTTTTCTCTGGACTTGCTAATAAATCCGCAATAAGTCCAAAAAACAAGAGACTCATTATAATTGCTGGTAATTTCATAGCTAAACCTTCAAAATTTGTTTAACAACACCTATCGCTTTAGTCGTACCAAACAGCAATTACTTACAACTGTATTTTCATGTTATGTATTCATTTAACAGAAGTTTCACTGTAGCTCGCACTATAGAGCAAGCTTTCCCCACCAGCGCCATTTGGATCGCAAGACGGGAATTAACTCCTTTATTCGCCATCATTTATAGATGGCTTGATATGTGGTACTGAGTATGGAAGTAAATATCTAATAATTGCAAACAGCCATCAATGATCAAAAACAATATCTGTTACTATCTGAAATCTTGTCAATTTAAAAAACAGAACAATGCAATCTATTTTCAATACAGACGCAAAACAACCACCTTCTATCGATCTGTTTAAACCTTTGCCAACTGGTGAAGGAGTTATTGATGAGGCTACTTTCAAAACAATTGAAGTTGATGCGCTGTTTGACGCGGTAATCATTGTCTGAAGTGGTGGTAAAACCGCATTTTGTAAAACCATTGCACAGATTCAATTATTGGCACAACTTGGCTGCAAGATACCTGCACAAATTGCAGAAATTTCAGTTGCTGATCATCTTTTTTATCAAGCGCCAGAATTTAGTTCACTGAGCGATGGTGAAGGGCGCTTTGGAGCTGAATTAAAACGCACTAAGGAAATTTTTGTGACATCGACTGCTCAAAGTTTGGTGATACTCGATGAACTGTCAGAAGGCACAACCTACGAGGAAAGACTGGAAACCTCGGTCAATGTACTTAATGGATTTTATCGTAAAGAAGCTACAACCATACTGATCACACACAATCACCAGCTGGTTGATGAATTTATCAATCAACAAATCGGTCAAGCATGGCAGGTGGAATTTGTCGATGACGGAACAACTTTATCAGGGCCAACCTACCGACTGATTCCAGGAATATCCAGAGTCAGCCACGCTGACCGTGTTGCAAAAAAAATTAGATTTTCCAAGCAAGATATTGATGATTATCTAGATGCTTCAGAATGAGTCGCCAGTCAAATTAATATTTTTCGCAGAAATATAAACCTATTACTCCTCAAAAAGTTTTTGTATAACTATAATCACTTCACACTTTAGGGAATCAATCCCTTTTATTTCGTAAATTTCACACTACGTCACATCAAGTTCCTGATGGTTTTCTATGCTTACAGAAACGCTGAATAAACCAGTGGTTTCTTAGCAAGAAAAATTGTAACTGCTCAGCTTATCCCAATTGATTCGATTACTGAGTCAAAAATGCTCATTAACCGTTGTAAGTTGCGCGTTTTTTCTAGTGCTCAAACCAATCACTGGCAATCTAAGCAGTTACCGAGTTTGCTTAATAATTATTAAATATTAATAAGTTATAACTTTCCAGATTGGTTTTATCATTTTCGTTATCCGTCATTGATTCATTTAGAGTAGTCGAATGGAAACAAACAAGTCATCACTTACTGGGGATATGCATGTGAAATGCCTGGCTCGCGCACCAGGTATTATTTTTTTGCTTGTCGCCAGTGCCAATGGAAATATTGATAATAAACAAGTCCAACGATTCATAAAATTGATGGCAACAAAAGACTATCTTATGCTCGCATCTATGTTAGAACAAGCTGGCATGACAATTTCTGAGTTACTAAATGAGGTGTTGACTAATAATTTGGATCCTTCTCAGGAATTACTATCTATTTGCCACGTTGTTGATATTTATCAATCCGAGGAAGCGGCTCTTGCTTATAAAGTCAAGTTGTTTAAGCTGGCAAATAATATCGCTATAACTTTCGGTGGTATTTTCGGATTTTTTTCTCACAAAATCAGTGCAGATGAGCAAGCAGCAATTGCTTTTGTGGCTAGTTTACTTGGGTTGCATGATGATACTGACGATGAATCTGCTACGAACCTTCAAGCAGAGTTCAAAGATAGCGTAAAGCCAAAATATTCATCTGTTTCGAATTTACCAAACACACTGTTTCCAGCATTATTGTCTGCTGATTGGGTAGAGAAAACCGATACTGATATTGTGTCGAAACGTATTCATAAATTTAATCATTTGACATCCAGAGAACCAATGATTGCTTACGCATTAGAAACACCAGAGAGCGTAGCGTTTTTAACACTCAGCTGTACCACGAATTCGCTTTCAGTTGAAAAAATTCATGATAAAGCCGTGCAAAACCTGGAAAATCGACTTGATGGTCAAATTGAATGGAAAGCGTTGAATGTTGATATAGGTGTTAATAATCCAGGTACAGCTTCTGGACTTGTATTAACTGGCGATTACTATTGTAGCGAAGCCTTGTTAAGTCAAAAGTTGTTATGTTTAGCGCATCAAAAACTGGAGACAAATTTCTTGATGGCGATTGCGCCAGTTCAAGGTGAGTTGTATGTCACCAAGCTGATTAGCGAACAACAGCCAGAGCCGGACCGGCTGATATTTGCACACTTTGCCATATCACGCTATTTTAGCCCGCAACAAGCTCAAATTTCTCCCAATGTGTGGATTATTCGCAATGGAACAGTGGCTGGATATATTTCCGGCATGGATCAAATCATCGAGGACGCGAAACAAAACGCTATACAATCAATGAGCGAAAATCACGAACGATTGAACCATACTGTATAAACTAACTGATCAGAAGAACAAGCTATCTGCGTCTAAATTGCTTTAGGAACGTGCACGGAATAACATATGGAGTACCAGCACGCCATCAACAAACTTAATGAGATTTTTATTTTAATAAGCCAATGACTAAGAACGAAAAAAACAAAAAAATAGCAGTATTATTAGCCAGCTATATTGGGCAAAGGAGTGGTGGCGCTGAACTTCAAGCATCATACCTCTGCGATTACGGTATACAACAACATGAGATGCATTATGTCTTTATATCAAATGGCACAACCTATAAAAAGCAAGAAAAGCTGACAACACATGCCATCATTCGTTATCGAATTAATAATCGTCTTAATAATCTTAAATATTTATATGCATTAAAAATATTGCGGGTTTTCAATTCGGTTCAGCCAGATTTTATATACCAACGATGTGCTTCCGCTTTGACTGGTATTGCAGCTATTTACGCCCGAAAAAACAATTGTCCGCTAATATTCCAGATCGCTCATGACAACGATGTTCAAGCTAAGCCCGTCTCTATGTTTTTAAGAAGGCCTTGGTTAATTCCAGAATATGCATTGACACACTATGGAATCAAAAACGCTAATAAAATTATTGCACAAACCCAATTTCAGGCTGATCAATTACAAAAAAATTACAAGCGTAAAGCCATCATTATCCCAAACGGCCATCCAGTTCCGGATGATTGTGTAAAAACAACCAAGGAAATAACGATTTTGTGGATTGCTAACTGGAAACCATTCAAGCAACCTGAAATCTTTGTCAAGCTGGCCGAAAAAATTGGTCAAAAGGGAAATGTTCGCTTTGTCATGCTAGGGAGAACAGATGGATATGAAGCGCTCATCGAAAAAGCAAAAAAAATCAATATTGAAGTGATGGGGGAAATCTCCAACGAGCAGGTAAACGACTTTCTTGCTCAAAGCCATATCCTTATTAACACAAGCCAACAGGAAGGATTCAGTAACACTTTTATCCAGGCCTGGATGCGGCGCGTGCCGGTTATAAGCCTTCAGGTCAATCCAGATAATATTTTTCAAAAAGAACAAGTTGGGTATTGTTCTGGCAATTTCACTGCACTTCTGCAGAACACCATCAAGCTCATTGACAATCACGAATTGCGCAACACTATGGGGCTAATGGCAAGAGAATATGCGGTCAAACATCATTCCCTGGAAAACATGAATAAAATCTTTAAGGCGATGACAGGTTAATAAAACGTTTTGTAACTACTTGGCTTATGCTTAAGAGTTACAACCCTTCTTAAATTGCTTAATTGAAAGCAATAGAAGGTTGTTTTGAATCAGACACTTATATTATTTGTTCAATCATTTGAGGCAAATGGCTGTACAATATAACAACAAATCTGCCTGAAACATATTTGGATCGCAGCACTCAAAAGAGATGGAAGCAGCAGTTGTGGATTGACGACATCCGTGATGATGATATAATCTACACACGGGTTGTTCATAGATTGGCTGTCTCAAGCGATCTGCAAATGGCGGCTCTTACTCTTGAGCGAGTATAATCGCGCTAATTTTTTATGGGTTTTTACTGAACTTCATGGAAAAAAGTGGTTGTGTTCGTTTTCAAAGGGTTTACAATACACAATGCGCTGTGAAAAAAACGCATTTTTTATAACTATATTATATGAGGAGATGCAGCATGACTGTTGAAATCGCAATTTTATTCGCTCTTTGGATAGCAGCCCCTGTAATTTTATACATTACAAACAAAGTATAAATTTCAGACTTATTTTTTTCGTGTGCTCAGCTCGCTGAGCACACGGTAGAGATAAAAAGAACGGGTTCCAGTCGGAACCCGTTTTTTTATGTGCGATTGTATAGGATCGACAGCACCAGCAAACAGGATTGGAACACTGTTTTAATCAGCAGCTAAGATTGCTAATCAAAATACCAGCTGAAACCAAACAATAGAAGACTGGCGTTAATGCTATTATTTGGCAACTCGCTATTAGCATTCGACATGTGATGAAAACGCCAACCCAGATCGGCAGACATATTGTCAGAAAAGAAGTAATGCAAGCCCAAACCGGCTTGCGGATAAAAGACCAGTCCATCTGCCTGGTCTCTTAGATCAAAATCAAGCGCTCCGACACCACCGCCAATTTCCAGATATGGCACCCATTGATCTGAATACAGAAAATTGTAACGCAGCAATAAACTTAAACCGGCTGAATAGCCTGAATTAGGTTCGTAGGCTGCAAGAAACTCACCCTGAAACACAGCATCCAGATTGCCTTTGAACCAGGAATTATGGCCGACAACATTCGTTAAACCGATACCAAGTTGCGGCAAAATAGCTACATATTCTGCTTTACGCCCATCACCATCTCCAGCAACACTCCCCAACGCAAACGCTTTACCCCAACCTCCTTGAAGACCCGAATAGATCTTTCCATATCCAAAATGCTCTGAGCCCGACGCTTGATCGGCAACAGCAGGAAAGCAACCTGTCAAAAAATATACAAAAATAGCTATTAGCCTGGACTTTACGGACATGATAATCACCTTTTAGATATGCTATTAAGATTGTAACTGCTCAGATTGCCCTCTCATGTACAAGAGCAAGGCGAAAGCGCGCAGTTTACAGGTGTAAATGAGCACTTTCCAGACAGTGATTGGACAAAATAGAGGGTAAGCTGAATAGTCATACTCTCCGCAGATGAAAATTTAGCATTCATGACGCGCACTTTTTCGCGGATAGCTGCGTTGGGAAACCTGACTGTAGAACGACTACAATTCAGGGTTCCCGCCTTGCTCCCCACAAAATATCACCCACCCTAAATGCTAAAACTTCATGTGCGAAGAGCATACTTAAGGTCACTCTTTAAAATATTCCAGCACTGGCCTCCAGATTACGTTGGCCCAATATTCAAATTGCTCGTCGAAAACCTCTATTTCGCGAAAAGCTAGCTGATAAGCTTCTTTCTGGCCTTCTCCTAAACTACGTTGATTTCCATTCCAGATTTTTTTTGCAGACGCCAACGCTTCCGCAGAAGTTTTTTTTGATTTTGGATTGGCTAAAATGCTGGCATATTCATAAGCAGTTTTTGGCATAAAATGAAGTGGCATATTAACTCCTGCCATATATGCTTGTAGCATCACAGCTAAATGCTCATGCGGGTTATCCACACTGTCAAAGCTGGACTCACCTTGTGGATGAATAATAACTGTTTTTAGCAAGCTATTATCTGGTTTTGTCACTGCCAAAGCAAGATGGTTGAGCCAGTGCTCAAGAAGATCCTGGCACCAGATGGTTCCAAAGCTGACAATAACAATACCTTGCTCAGTTACATTTTCAAGCGTTCCATAGAGTAGGGTGTTATCGATTTGCTGCTGTACCGAAATAGACTGCTTTGCTGTAATCTCAGCTGAGCGCTCAATCAGATCACTAACAACCAGCCATTCCTGCTCAAAAACTCGCTGACCTTCTGTGCCATGCGGCAACAGACCTTGTGCACGCAACCGCTTTACAATGTCATCTTGCGATTGCTCATAGTGCTGAAAAATTGATTGTCTCAACACGACATCACCAAACATCTCCAGCTCAAATGGTTCGCGTTCTGGCAACTCTGCTCCAGCTTGCTCCGGTTTAATACCCAGTCTTTGTTCAAGAAAATAGCGCACCGGAAAACGCATAAAGCGTATTAGCTCTCGAAGCGACACTTCAGTAACCGCTACTTTTTCAAGATCAGTGGTTAGAAATGTTGGCTCTTGCTCGGTTGTTTGCCTAACATCTGGAAAGTCTGCATAGGTGAATAAATCACTGCCACTTTCATAATACCTTGCACTGAATGCTTGCAATGGATGTTCGGTAATCAGTTGTTGGCGATCAATGTCAAAGGTTTGTTCAATGCAATCAAGCAGCTCACTCACCAGAACTGATGGTGGAATTTCAGTATTTTTGCGTACATCTCGACCGACATAGCTTATATAGAGCTTTTCACGTGCAGCAAGCAGCGATTCCAGAAATAAATAGCGCTCCTCTGTTCGCCGAGAACGATCACCGCGTCGGTAACCATCATCTGCTAGCAGATCAAAACTGTGTTGTGTCACAGGCTTGGGAAACTGTCCGTCGCTCATGCCAATCAAACAAACCACTTTAAAGGGCACACTGCGCATCGGTGTTAATTCACAAAAGGTCACGCCACCACTTGCAAAATGCTCTTGTTGCGAACAAATTTCGAGCACACCGAGCACCAGTTCCTTGATTAATGGAAAACTAATATCAGCTGCATAGCCAGCCTGCTCCGATTGATCAACAAGCTGGTTTAACTGCTTGTCTATTTCGTTCACAGCACTACGATGTTGATCATCATCAGAAATCATGCGATCCAAAAAAGTTCGAATCTGTTCAATCCAGGAGCTAAGAGAACACCGATGTTGATTCCACTCGCGCAGCTCAAACAAGCGCTGTGCAAATTCAACAAACCGTCCAAGTAAAATCGTCAAACTGCCTTCAATTTCTGTGTATGGCAGCCTGTCGTTAAACAACGCGTCACTATTCATCACACTACCGAGTAACATGCGTTGTATTCCTGCTATCCAGGAATGCTCCAGTGTATCCGGCAAATCTAAACACTGGCGCATTGCGGCATCAATACCCCAACGGATATTGGTCTGAGTACACCATTCCCGAACTTGTGCTACATCATCTTCAGTTAAACTAAAACGTTGACGCACTGGCTGATAATCCAGCAATGTCAGCACTCGATTAATCTCAAAACGACTGTCCGGTAACGCAAGTAATGTACTGAGAATATCCGCAATGACATTCGTTTCTGTCAGGTTGCGATCTGCAATGGCATAGGGGATTTGGTGTTGGCCTGCAGCAAAAACTGCTTCAATAAATGGTGCATACGTCTGCACCGATGGCATCATTACTATGATATGTTCCGACTTCAGTTGAGGATCGTTATTGATCAAATCCAGCAATTGATCGTATAACACTTCCATCTCACGCATCGGCGTATGGCAACTGTGGAAACTGATTGAACCATCGATTATTTGCTTAGGTATTGCTAGGCTGTTTGAGTTGTTTTCTAAGGGATTGTTTAGGTTGAGAATGTCATTCTGAATCACGGCAAGCATGGAGTCTGCTTGATTTTCTGTAAAACAAGTCTGCTCTGCATCTGGCTCAAGTCCAATCAGCAATTCAAAAAAATCGCGTCCCTGCCGACCCATTGAAGCCAGTAACGGATTACCGATTTCAAGATAATCTGCAACCGCATCATCAGATTGAATTTTAATCTTCTCAGCAACAATATCACCCCAATACTGCTGACATGGATTAACCAAAAAAAAGTGTACATCCATGTAACGGGCAGCTTCTCGCAGTAATTGCAGGTAACCGGGAGATAATTGCGCAATGCCGAAAATCAATACACGCTGACGGGTAAGATCAGTAGCTTTGGTTGCCAGTACTTGCAAAAACTGCTTTTGCAGCCCAACCCAGTGAACCCCATCACTACCATCAACCAACTTACCCCATAACCTGGCTTGCCAATTTGGAGTGTTGCCGTTTTCCCAATCAATAATCCAGTGAGGACGGTAAAACAGACAGCGATCAAGCATCTCTTCCAGACGACACGCCAACTGATAACTGCGCAGCTGATTGTCATCGTGTAAATAGCTGCTTAGTTCGGGGAATTCTTTGCCACAATCAGCCAATACCTGCACAATTCGCCAACGCATAATACCAGGACGAAACGGCTCAACATCGGGCAATCCGTTCAATACAGTGCGAATTAACTGCCACATATATTCAGCTGGAAAGGAAAATTTTAAATTGGCGGCAATACCACTTTGCTCAGCAATACGTAACGATAGCCAGCGCGCCATACCGGCATTTTGAACAATAATGTGTTCAGGCAAAAAAGGATCGGCTGAGCGGCTCGCATGTACCTCTGTGAACTGTTCCGCTAAAGAGTCAAGACGATTACCGTGATGGAGATAGAACATCTGAAATCCGCTGGTTGATATTTCAAATTAGAGTAACAGGTTATGACAGAGTTGTTCTAAAAGACAGAGAACGGCGGTTGGTTTGCCATTCAAGTGCAGAAGGCTTTGGTTAATCGCCGTTTCTAGAATATAGGCTTGATCCACAGGAATGACCTACTATGCTATGATTTCATAGGCGTGACGACTTGAGTGTTGTTATTTCGTTACTTAGGAACGTTCAAGAAATAACTTCAACAACTAACTTGTCTTTTTGTCCGTCTTCGGTGTTGCAGCAACAGTTACATAGCTCACTATGCGCCTATTGCTGCGCCTTGAAGACAAACAAAAACCCTACGTTAGTTGTTGAAGTTATTTATTGCACGTCCCTTACAAACAAGCTTTCGGAAAACAAATCCATGCAACCCGTAGAAATTATTCCCATTCATATTGAAGACTATCTACAAGGTGAACTTGAGAGCAAGGTTCGCCACGAATTTTATGATGGGCAAGTCTATGCAATGGCGGGCGCAGGTGAAAAACACAATATTATTTCTGGCAATGTTTTTAGCATACTAAGGCAAAAAGCCAGGGGTACGGATTGTAGAACCTTCATTGCTGATATGAAATTGTATATTCCGGATCTCAATCGCTTTTATTATCCTGATGTTCTTCTGGCATGTGACCCAGATGATAATCACGAATACTACAAACAAAACCCTTGCCTGATTATAGAAGTGCTATCGCAGACAACAGAGAGCATCGATCGCAGAGAGAAATTACATGCTTATCAAGCGATTCCATCCGTAAAGGAATATTTACTGGTCTCACAAGAAACCATGCAGGTCGAACTCTATCGTCGTGATGGCAAGTACTGGCAATACATTCTACTCAATAATCATGCAGATATTTTGCAATTAAGCTGTCTGGATTTAGAAATAACCATGCCTGAAATCTATGAAGATGTGTTGTAGTGGGTCAACGACTCATGCTTCGTATGACTTATTGTGATTGCCTGATTCCATAAGCTATATCAGCCGCAACACGGTTCTCCTCAACATCATGTACCCGAAAAAGACTAACACCAGACATCACCCCAAGTGCTGTTGTGGTTGCTGTTGCCAAGGCAAGTTGTTGCTGAGTCGGGTTTTCCAGCATTGCACCCATGAAACGTTTGCGACTAGTTCCAAGTAATACTGGATAACCAAGCGCGACAAATTGATCGAGATTGGCCAGTATTTGCAAGTTGTCAATGCGGCGTTTTCCAAACCCGATGCCTGGGTCAATGATAATCTGTTCCGGCTTGACGCCAACATCCTTAGCAATAGCAATCCGTTGTTTTAAATAATTGAGAATGTCTTCTACCACATTGTTGTAATGTGGATTATCTTGCATGGTTCCAGGTGTGCCTTGCATATGCATGAGTGAAATGCTGGCATGACGCTCTGCTGCCAGTTTTAATATTTTGGGATCTTCACTACCAGCTGAAATGTCGTTAATAATGGTTGCGCCAGCTTGTAGTGCAGCGTTTGCTACCTGGCTTGAGGTGGTGTCAACACTGATGTCACAACGACCATTTAATTCCTGACTTAGCGCCTGTACGATAGCGATAATGCGTTTGATCTGTTGCTCCGGGGTTATGCGAACCGCACCTGGACGGGTTGACTCACCACCGATATCAATAATATCTGCACCTTGTTCAACCATAATCAATGCACGATCCAGTGCTTGTTGCGGATCATTGTGCATACCGCCATCAGAAAAACTATCTGGCGTTACATTAAGAATTCCCATGATTAAAGGCTTGCCATTGAGTATTCTTTTTTGCAATTGGTTGGTGATCATTTGATGTATACAGAGAGTTTAGGGACGTGTATGGAATAACTTGAACAATGATGGCGCAGAATTTTTTTTCTGACAAAAGACAAGCCAGAATTGTTCAAGTTATTTCATGCACGTTCCTTAAGTTGCTGCACTTAATGTTTTTAGTGCAACACGTAATTTGCGAAACTGCTCTTGCTCTAGCTGATTGCGACGGATCATTAAATAGCGTTTTCCAGCCGAACCCAAGTCCAGGTGCAAAAATACAATCAACGGCGTATTGACAGTTGAAGACATCAACGTTGCATTAAATTTACGTCCGCCTTGTTCACGCAACGTCCACTGATTACCATTACGCAACTCCAAATCGATGTAGTCAATGCTGATTTCACGTTTACGTTTGATGTTGATTATCCAGCTTGTGCTGATTAACAGCATTAAAACAATACGCAATTCAATTGCTAAACTGTTATAAAAGCTGGCTATCAAGCTGATCACATACAACAAACTCAGCCAGGATTCATCCGCTTTTGTTAGTTTAGCTGGGACCTGGAATGAGAGAACTGATGTGTGCAACAAGATCGGTAATCTCTACTGTATCGGGTTCAGTCTGTCCGCTCAAATATTGAAAGATTTGTCGATCTTCCCGACTCAATAATTGACGAAACGTAGCCTGCTCTGTTGCTGAGGCAACATCATAGCGTTGCTCAAGATAACGTGTTAACAATGTATCCAGCTCCAATGACCCACGCCGACATTGCCAGACTAGTCGCGAACGGGAAACCATATTAGCTACGCTTAACCATAAGCTTTTTTATCTCGGCAATTGCCTTGGCTGGATTTAACCCTTTCGGGCAGGTGTCAGTGCAGTTCATGATGGTGTGACAGCGATACAATCGGAATGGATCCTCCACTGCGTTGAGTCGTTCTCCAGTCGCTTCATCGCGTGAATCTGCAATCCAGCGATAGGTTGTCAGCAATGCAGCTGGTCCCAAGTAGCGATCACTATTCCACCAATAACTTGGGCAACTGGTTGAGCAGCAAGCACACAGAATACATTCCCACAGACCATCAAGTTTAGCGCGCTCTTCAGGCGTTTGTAGTCGCTCTCGGTCTCCCGGCGGTGGGGTCTGGTTTTCTATCCACGGTTTAACCGTTGCATGTTGCGCATAAAAATGGGTAAGATCAGCGATCAAATCCTTGATAACTGGCATATGTGGCAACGGATAAATGGAAATTTCACCGTTAAAGTCGGTAATCGGTTTAATACAAGCCAGCGTATTTTGCCCATTGATGGTCATTGCACAGGAACCACACACGCCTTCGCGACAGGAACGCCTGAATGTCAGGGTTGAATCGATATGGTTTTTGATGTGAATAATGGCATCCAACACCATTGGGCCGCATTGGTCTAAATCAATTTCGAAGCTGTCCAGACGTGGGTTATCTGGTTTATCTGGATCATAACGATACACCTTGACGACTTGTGTATTAGTTGCCTGTTTTGGAGCAGGATGCGTCACTCCTTTTGTAACAGCTGAGCCTTTTGGCAAACGAAATGACACCATAATTAGTACTCCGTCAATACAGGATTAATAATTAGATGAAGCCGATAAGCGGCCAGCTGCTGCGTTGCACTCACTTGAATTAGCCTACTAGTCCTGCGCTCGCGCGCCTTGCTTCTGACCACTTCTCATCTCCCTCTAATGATCAATCCTACATTGCCGGAGTACTAGTATACTCTCGGTTTAGGAGGCACCGCTTCAACATCATCAGTGAGTGTGTATAAATGCACTGGACGATAATTGATGCTGGTTTTCCCTAACTCATCCAGCCAAATCATTGAGTGTTTTAGCCAGTTTTCATCATCACGTTGCTGATAATCTTCACGCGCATGACTGCCTCGACTCTCGGTGCGATTCACTGCACAATCCAAGGTTGTGGTGGCTTGAACCATTAAATTATCGAGTTCAAGCGCGTCTACCAGATCAGTATTCCAGATCATCGATCGATCGCTCACCATAATATCAACATTAAAGCTATCTCGAGTGGCTTGCATTCGCTCAACGCCTTCTTTAAGAATATTCTCACTACGAAATACAGCAGCATGATTTTGCATGACAGTCTGCATTTGCAAGCGAATTTCTGCTGTCGGACTAGAACCTTGAGCGTGGCGCAACGAGTCTAAGCGCGCCAATGGTTTATCCAGTAAATCTCTGTTGAAGGATTTATGTGGGGTGCGCGGTTTAATCAGTTGAACACAGCGTTGTGCTGCCGCACGACCAAACACGACCAGATCCAGCAATGAGTTGGAACCCAGCCGGTTTGCCCCATGTACTGAAACGCATGCTGTTTCGCCAATCGCCATTAAACCGGGAACAACTGTTTCTGGGTCACCATCTTTCAGGCTGACGACTTCACCGTGTATATTGGTAGGAACACCGCCCATATTATAGTGAGCAGTGGGGATTACCGGTATCGGTTCGCGTAGCACATCAATACCAGCAAAAATACGTGCAGTTTCTGAAATACCGGGCAGTCGTTGATTAATCAGTTTTTCATCCAGATGCTCCAGATGCAAATACGCATGATCATTGTTCGCTCCCACACCACGACCTTCACGGACTTCAATGGCAATGGCGCGGCTAACCACATCACGTGAAGCAAGATCTTTGGCCGTTGGTGCGTAACGTTCCATAAAACGTTCGCCATCTGAATTGGTCAAAAAACCACCTTCGCCGCGCACGCCTTCTGTAATCAAACAACCGACACCATAAATGCCAGTTGGATGAAATTGCACAAATTCCATGTCTTGTAATGGTAAGCCTGCGCGCAAAATCATCGCATTACCATCACCAGTACAGGTATGCGCAGAAGTGCAGGATAGATAACAGCGACCATAACCGCCAGTTGCCAGCACTGTCATGTGAGCACGAAATAAATGCAATGTACCGTCATCCAAACACCAAGCCAGAACACCCCGACATTCGCCATCTTCCATAATCAGATCAATGGCGAAATATTCCACAAAAAACTCAGCATGATGCTTGAGTGATTGCTGATATAAGGTCTGCAAGATTGCATGTCCGGTCTGGTCAGCTGCCGCGCAGGTACGCAGTGCATTGCCTTTACCGTAATGGGTAGTCATACCACCAAACGAGCGTTGATAAATCTTGCCTTCACTGGTCCGTGAAAAAGGCACGCCCTGATGTTCCAGTTCAACAATAGACGGAATGGCTTCACGACACATGTATTCAATCGCATCCTGGTCACCCAGCCAGTCAGAGCCTTTGATGGTGTCATACATATGCCAGCGCCAATCGTCTTCTCCCATATTACCCAGAGCAGCGCTGATACCACCTTGCGCTGAAACAGTATGACTGCGAGTTGGAAATACTTTAGTAATACACGCTGTGGTCAAGCCTTTTTCCGCCAGACCCAAGGTAGCGCGCAGTCCAGCCCCACCGGCTCCGATAACGATAACATCGTATTTATGCTCTGTGATTGGGTATGCTTTTGTCATTGGAAGCTAGTACTCCGTCAACATAGGATTGATGAATAGGTGAAGTCGATAAGCGGTCATCTGCTGCGTTGCATTCGCTTGAATTAGCCCTGCTAGTCCTGCACTCGCGCGCCTTGCAGCTAACCACTTCTCAACTCCACCTACCCATCAATCCAAAGTTGTCGGAGTACTAGAG
>VAPL010312113.1_pt1 | contig 16914 bp, 16 predicted proteins | sample 3395061 | NCBI WGS metagenome assembly VAPL01 (sample SAMN08290444, study PRJNA428436) | hydrothermal vent metagenome | isolation source: Deep-sea hydrothermal vent chimney 2 | place: Pacific Ocean: Juan De Fuca Ridge | depth 2182 m m | reverse complement strand
GATGCGTGATGAATTTGAAACTTTCTTTAATCGCACAGACAGCTTTGCTTTAGGTGTTTGTAATGGCTGCCAAATGATGTCGCATTTAAAAGACCTCATTCCGGGTGCATTGCACTGGCCACAATTTGAACGTAACTTATCTGAACAATTTGAAGCACGTTACTCTTTAGTTGAAGTGCAAGAATCCGCTTCAATACTTTTTGAGGGTATGGCAGGTTCACGTATGCCAATTGCGGTTGCGCATGGAGAAGGTCAGGTTAAATTTTTAAAAGATGGCTTATCTCAACAAGTGCAAACTGACGGTTTGGTTTCAATGAAATATGTTGATTACCTTGGGCAAGCTACTGAACGATATCCTCATAATCCAAATGGTTCGGTTGATGGTATTACGGGGTTAACCTCAGAAGATGGGCGCTTTAATATCATGATGCCGCATCCAGAACGTTTATTTAGAACTGTTCAACATTCCTGGCACCCGGATGAATGGGGTGAAGATGGTCCATGGTTACGCTTGTTCCGTAATGCGCGGCGCTGGGTAGATTAAATAAACTACTACAGAAGGCGATAAAATGCTTGAAATATTAGGCTTAAAGGCCTTATTTATTGTGTAGATGACATATACTTAATTTCCCCAAGTAGAAAAAGTCTGTGTTTGATATGGAAGTTTGTTCCTGAATCGCTTCAGATAATTGCTATAGGATGTGTTGCAATAAATGAAAGTTAAAATTGATATTTCTCAATTAAAAAAAGGCATGTATGTCAGCGAGTTAGATCGCCCATGGACAGAAACATCTTTTTTATTACAGGGTGTTTTGATTGAAAACACAGAAGATATTTCCCAATTTCAGAAAACCTGTGAGTATGTTTATATTGATGCTGAAAAATCAGATAAATCTATATATGCCCATTTACGATCTTTATCTACTCCAGGAAAAGATGAGTCCGTTTCAAATAATTTAGTTGCAGATGAATCTGAACAAGCTGATCTTGAACAAAATAATATTCAAAAAGAATTAAAAGTAGCACGTAAGGTGCATACTCGAACACGAACATATATTGATCGTGCTTTGGAAGATGTTCGTTTAGGACAAGCTGTTAATACTGACGAGGCAAAAGAACTTGTTACAGAGGTAGCAAGCAGTGTCACCCGTAACCCACATGCCATGGTTTGGTTAACCAACATGAAAGAACGTGATGAATATACTTCTATTCACTGTTTGAACGTTTGCATTATGGCGGTGAGTTTTGGGCGCTCTATAGGTATGAGTAAATCTGAACTTGAGATTATTGGTTTAGGTGGTTTACTACATGATCTCGGAAAGATGAGAGTGCCCCTTGATATTCTCAATAAACCAGACAAATTAACCTATGATGAATTTGAAGTAATAAAAACCCATCCCATGGAAGGGTTTAAGATGTTAAAAGAGCAAGATGATTTGCCGCTTGATGTTTTAGACATTGTTAAACATCATCATGAACGTCGTAATGGCAAAGGTTATCCTTCACAGTTGGGAGGTGATGAAATTAATAATATGACGCGCATGGTTGCGATTGTTGATGTTTACGATGCCATCACCAGTGACCGCTGTTATCATGATGCGATTACACCCTATGATGCTTTAAGAAACATGTATGAATGGGTGAACGAAGATTTCGATAAAGATATTATCGAACAATTTATTAAGTGTCTTGGTATTTACCCCATTGGCTGTGTGGTTGAATTAAATCTGGGACATGTTGGTGTTGTTGTTTCGGCAAGTGAAAAAAGTAAATTACGTCCCATTGTTATGTTGGTTTTAAATAGTAAACGTGAAAGATTCCCTATGCCAAAACTGATTAATCTTGCACATCCAAAATGGCGTACGGGTGCTCAAAAACTGGAAGTGAAAAACATATTGAGTAAAAATGAATATAATTTTAATATTAAAGATATTATTAGGAATGAAAATATAATCTGATAAATAATAATTATCTTCCGTCCTGTTTTGCTGTTTTAACCTCACACACTAAAGAATAAAAAATGACGAACGCTTTAGAAATATCTGATCTGTATAAAACCTATAAAAATGGTGTGCAAGCATTATGTGGTATTAATCTCGAAGTTAAACAAGGTGATTTTTTTGCCTTACTCGGTCCAAATGGTGCAGGTAAATCTACAGCAATTGGTATTATTACTTCATTAGTCAATAAAAGTAGTGGCATAGTTAAAATATTTGGACATAATCTTGATTCTGAACTGGAGATCGCTAAAAGTTTTATTGGTTTAGTGCCGCAAGAATTTAATTTTAACCAGTTTGAACCAACGATTGAAATTGTGGTTAATCAAGCTGGGTATTATGGCATTAACAGAAAGCTCGCCTATCAACGTGCAGAAAAATATTTAAAACAACTTGGGCTGTGGGAAAAACGCCGCACTATAGGAAGAGAATTATCCGGTGGCATGAAACGGCGATTAATGATTGCTCGCGCATTAGTACATGAACCCAAAATTCTTATTCTGGATGAACCCACGGCTGGAGTTGATATTGAAATTCGTCGTTCTATGTGGAAATTTCTTCAGGAAATTAACCAGCAAGGCACAACTATTATCCTGACAACACATTATTTAGAAGAAGCAGAAGCTTTATGCAAAAATATTGCGATCATTAATAAAGGTGTGGTGATTGAAAATACGGGGATGCAAACTTTGCTGGCAAAGTTACACGTTGAAACTTTTATTTTAAATTCAGAAGAAAAGCTGGATGATAAGTTGCAAGACTGGAATGACGACAAAGATTGCAATATAAAACAAATTGATGACTTAACTTTTGAAGTTGAAATTTCTAAAAAATATAGTTTAAATAATCTGTTTTCTGAACTAAACAAGCGAAATATAAATATAAGCAGTTTACGCAGTAAAAGTAGCCGCTTGGAAGAATTATTTATTCGCCTGGTTGAAGAGGGAACGCTGTGAATCTTAATCAACAATTTACTGCTTTTAAAACAATCGTTACGAAAGAGATTTTACGTTTTGCACGCATCTGGGTACAAACAGTTGTTCCCCCTGTTATAACCACCGGTTTATACTTTGTTATTTTTGGCCAGCTAATTGGTTCGCAGCTGAGCAATATAGCTGGCTACTCTTACATGGATTACATTATTCCAGGCATTATTCTTATGTCGATTATTAATAGTTCATATGCAAATGTAGTGGCGTCGTTTTACATGTCAAAATTTTCACATTTTATTGAAGAAATGCTGGTTTCTCCCATGCCAAACTATTTAATTCTTACAGGTTATGTCATTGGTGGTGTTGCGCGAGGTTTAACTGTAGGGTTTGTTGTTGCATTAATTTCAACATTTTTTACCGAATTTAATATACATAGTTATTTTATATTATTTTCAGTTGTCATTTTAACGGCAATATTATTTTCTTTAGGTGGTTTTATTAATGCTATCTACGCAAATTCATTTGATGATATATCTATAATCCCCACCTTTGTTTTAATTCCTTTAACCTATTTAGGCGGGATATTTTATTCAATAGATATGCTGCCCGCATTTTGGCAAAACGTATCATTAGTGAACCCGATTTTATACATGGTTAATGCTATGCGTTATGGCATGTTAGGCGTGTCGGATATCGACTTAGTAACTGCATTTAGTATTATTATTTTATTTGTAGTGGTCTTGTTTAGTTTTTGTTTGTACCTGTTGAATACTGGAAAAGGAATTCGTAGTTAAAATAAATTCATAATGAGGTCTGTAGAAATCTATATTTTATTGAGTAACTTATCCATTAAACGAGTAGATAAAACTCGTTTTAAGTAACCAAACAAATAAGTTGGAAAAGTAACATAATAACGTGGTTTCGGTTTTTTACTTTCTAATGCATGAATGACTTTTGTTAATACTGCCTCCGCCGGTAAGGTGAAAGGGACGGCAGGCCCGTCTTTACTTAAACGCTCTTCAGTTGCTGTATATTCAGTTTTAAACCGGCTGTTTTCTTTATTAATGTTTTTCTTGTACATAGAAAGTGAATTCTTGCGGAATTGACTTTCTATTGGCCCTGGTTCAATTAGCGAAATATAAATATTTGTTCCCATTAATTCTTGTCGTAAAGTATCACTTAACCCTTCAATAGCATATTTACTTGCGTTATAAGCACCACGAAATTTTAAAGCAACAAAACCCAGCACAGAACTGTTTTGAATAATCCGCCCATGACCTTGTTTTAACATAATAGGGAGAGCAAGGTTAGTGAGTTCATGCCAGCCAAAAACATTGGTTTCAAATTGTTGCCGTAAAACATCACGACTTAAATCTTCAACAGCACCGGCCTGGCCATAAGCACCGTTATTGAAAAGAGCATCAAGTCTTCCATTCGTTTTTTCGATGATCGCATTAAAGGCAGATTTAATTGAATTGCTGTCATCAAGATCAAGCTGAAAACTTTCCAGTCCTAAGGTAATGAGTTTTTTTACATCCTCTTCTTTACGTGCAGTAGCAAAAACACGGTAACCACGTTGTTGTAATGCTTGCGCAACACACAAACCAATACCACTTGAACATCCTGTAATTAAAATTGATTTATTATTTTTCTTCATTTTGTTGTTTTCAGGCAAGTAAGACGGCAATAATACCGGTAAAGAAGATGCCATCAAAAGTACCTGCGCCTCCAATAGCAGCGACAGGTGCACCTATGTATTTTATATCTTTAAGTCGAAATAAGTCAGCACCAATTAGCACACCTAAGGTACCACAAATATAGGCAAGTGGCGCACTGTGTTCAGGTGAAATAATCAGGGCAGATATTGCTGCGGTTACCGGCGCAATAAAAACGGGTATACCGATCCCCAATCCTTTTATAGGACGACTAAAAAAATAACTAACTGAAGCAACAATGGTAATGGCTGGAATAAACTGTAGTGGAGTTACTGAATGTAGTGACATTAAATATAGAGAAAAACAAATGGGAATTAGGGCTCCTCCAACATTAAGTGCAACAATTATTTTTCCTTTTAAAACCGGTATGGGGTGAAATAATGATCGTGGTATTGAATAGTTTTCCGGTAACTCATCTTCAGCAGAAGAGTCCATAGTGAATAAGCGTAGATTGATTAAACTCCCTAACAAGGTACTTGCTAATAGTAATATTGCTGAATCAGGAGATAAACCTAGTTTGGTTAAAACGATACTAAATACACCTATTTGTAATACGATAATAAGGAGGATAGATAAAAAGATGAGATATAAAAGGGGCATAATTTAAAAAATATTTTTTATTTTTTCAGCTAATAAATTAGCCAGTAGAATGCTATTTGTTTTGTGTGGAATGCTATCGCTGCTCCAACTATTTTTTATATTTGCTTTTTCTAACGCATCCATTGCATCTTTACTAAACAGGGCGTGGGTGGCAAGTACATCCACCTGACTTGTACCTGCTGCATAGAGTTGTATGGCTGTTTGTGCAACCGTATTTCCGGTACTGATTACATCATCCACCAGAATGACATATTGATCCTGAAAATTTATTTCAGGAAGTTGTATGCTGACATGAGTATCACTATGTCGTATTTTTGTTGCAACAGCATAAGAGGCATCACAGATAGATGCAACCTGTTTCACCCATTGCAATGATTCTTCATCCGGTCCCATTAAAAGAATATCTTTGTTAAGAGATTTTACAAACTCTCCAAGTAGTGGTGTTGCTGTTAAAATAATATTATTTGTATCGGGTATAACAGAATCTAAATTTGTTACTCGGTGTAAATGAGGATCAACCGTAATAACATCATCAAATAATTCACTTAACCACTGGCCAATTATTTGTTGGCTAATGGCTTCTTCAGAGTGAAAAGATTTATCCTGTCGCATATAACAAAGATAGGGTGCCACCAGGCTAAGTCTTTTAACGCCTTGTTGCCGGGCTGTTTTTGCAGCAAGAAATAATTCAATCAATTTGTTATTTGGGTAATCGAGGCTTAAACAAAAAATAACATGTTCATTTTTTTGCGGCGGTAAGGTAACAAGGCTTTCTTTATCCGGAAAATGATGAACATTGATATCCAAACAGGATACGTTAAGGCTGTTGGCGAGTTGCTTGCCTTGCTGTTGGTAACTTGGGAAAGTATAAATTACCGGTGTCATAGAAGAGGCCTTTTTGTCTAAGTTAGATTTCCATATAAGCTTGTGTGACTTCATCTGCGGAACCAATTTTATAGCCGTTATATTTATCTGCCAGTATTTGTGCAAATTTAAAGTCGGCAGGAAACTCGGCGTAAATTCGGTATAACACTTCGTCTTTTTTTACACTCTCACCCAATTTTTTATTCAGGTCAACTCCAGCATGTTTATCCATTGGCGCACCAGCACGACGTGCAATTTTTGCGAGTTGAAAGTTATCAATTACAGTTACTACACCCTTTTTATCTGCTTTTATATCAACATAAAGCGGTGCAGGGTTAAAATTAATTTCAATGTTTCCTTGTTCTTTGATGATTTCATGCATTTTTTTCAATGCACGTCCATCTTCAAGAATATCTCTTGCAATTGTATAACCCTGACCACCGCGTACATCAGGATCAAATTCAAGAATACGTCCAGCCAGCCTTAGAGATTTTTGTTTCAGATCGGCAGGCGCATTTATCTGGTTTTCCAGTACCATCATGACATCACGCGCTTCCATCACCGGGCCAATACCATTTCCTATCGGCTGACTACCATCGGTAATAACCACTTCAAGGTGAATACCTAAACGATCTCCAAGGTATTCAAACATTTTACGTAAACGTAATGCCTGATTCATGTGGCGTACTTTGGCGGTTGGTCCAACGGGAATATCAATTAATAAATGTGTCGCACCTGCAGCCAGTTTTTTTGACAAAATAGAAGCCAGCATCTGGCCTTCTGAATCAATACCTAATGGGCGTTCAACAGAAATTAAAATATCATCAGCCGGTGCAAGTTTTGCCTTGCCTCCCCATGCAAGACAGGCCTGAGTTTTATTAACAACACTATGCATGGCTTCAGGTGATAAGTTTACTTCGGCTAACACGGACATGGTGTCAGCCGTGCCGGCAGGTGAGGTGATTGCACGACTGGATGTTTTTGGCATGAGTAAACCATGTGCTGCAATAATTGGCACAATGATCATGGTGGTGCGATTGCCAGGGATACCTCCAATACAATGTTTGTCTGCAACAAGCGTTGCATCCCATGACATACGTTCGCCGGAATCGGTCATGGCCTGAGTCAGGTATAAAATTTCTTCCCGATCCAGACCACTCTGTGCGCAGGCAACCAGAAAAGTGGCCATTTCCATTCTTGAATAGCGATTATCGATAATGTCCTGTGTAATAAATTGAAAGTCAGTAAGTGTTAGTCTTTGGCCATCTATTTTTCGTCTTACCGCATCCATTGAACCGGGTGGTTCGGCATGCTCCACACAGACGAGATGCTTATCTTCCATGTTTAATTGTTTAAAGGCTTGTTCAGCAAGCCCAAGTTCACCGGGAGCAACGATTTGTTCATCATCAACAACATTCAGTACCGCATGGATACGAGTGCCGTTTGCCATAATCGATATTTTACTTAATGCCTGAAAACCTTCAGCACGATATAACTCACAATTGCGATGCAGGAATGCAACATTTTCATGGTAGGTATCAATTGCAACCCGTTTAAGTTTTAACATGGTTTTAGATGTGGATTGTGTGCTCATATTTTTACGTTACCATTAATACGCTATTAAATGCTATCCAGTTGTTTTATATATTATTATAAGTATATGCTATAAATAACAGAGTTAAATAAAATATGGGGTTAACCTGATGAGTAAGCCAAATTCCCAAGAGTTGGAATGTGCACTTGAAAAAGCAAAACATATGCGAGAGACGGAAAAAGATCCTGATTTTATCGCCAAGTCATTCTTGAATTGTCATTATCAGTTCACGTATTTGCAGCAGGTTCTTCATGCTGCTGAACACTATATAAATAGTGGGCTGGGAGAAATTGAGCATACCCGTCTGATTCAGGCAATTAATAAAGCCCGTGATGTTGATGAACGAAGTGCGAAACGTAGTCATCAGGATCTCGGCTTAAGTTAAAGTGCACTTTATGCACTTATTTTACCGGAGTTTGAATAGAACCACTATTGTCTAAATTGAGTTGCAAGTTTCCCCGTTCCATTACAGTGAGTTTGTTAACATATTTTTGCACGCAGTTACAAAAAACCGAGTATATATGTTGTTCTAAGTGTGATTATACTGGGGGTTATTATGATAACAGGGAATTTAAAATGAAAATATAAAATATTATTTTGTGGTTAGTTGTTGTAGTTGTTTCGTCAGGTTGTGGTGGACCTTCTGCGGTTTTATTTAAACCAGATGCAACAAAAAATATACGAAGTATCGCTATACTAGAAATTAAAGAACCACTTTATCAAGTAATGGATCTTTCAAGTGCTACACCTTGGGGAGCAATTCATGAACAAGACAGAGCCAAAGAAATTAAACCTAAATTTGTTGGTGTGCTAAAAAAAGAAAAGTTTTCATTTAATAAATATTTAACAAAAGAATTACATCGTTCTTTAAGAAAGGCGGGCTATAAAACCTATTCTATCAAGGTTAAACGGGCTGAGAAAACGATGTTCCTTAAAGATTATAATAAATATAATTCATTAACGGTTGATGCTCTATTGGATGTTTCTCCATTAACGGCAGGTTATGTTGTTGAAAATGCATTGATTTCTAGTCATTGGCGACCAGAAACAAAAACATTTGTAAGATTAGTTAATGTAAAAGATGGAGCCATACTATACCAGGACACAATGATGTACGGCTATCATAATCCTTTTATGTCAGGTGTTGATCTAGATGCGCCTAAGAAGTTTCATTTTGATGAGCGAGAAGATATATTCAAAGCTGGTAGTAAGACAGTTGTTGCTGGATTAAAAGATGCGGCAAATTCAGTTGCTAAAGAAATCGGTAAGCAACTTAAAAAGTAAATGTTGTCTTTAGTATATTAGTCCGGCGGCAATCGCCGGACTTTTATTTATTCTGCTTATAAATTCTACATTTTTATCGCTAATACTCGATTCGCTGGGTATAATATGCGACCTTTATATCTATGCAGTTTGAGATTTCCTAATGCCAATTTACGAATATGAATGTCAGGCCTGTGGTCACAAAAAAGAAGCTTTACAGAAGATCAGTGACGAGCCGCTTGTCGAATGTCCCGAATGTGGAAAGCCTGAATTAAAGAAGCTGATTTCTGCGGCAGGTTTTCGTTTAAAAGGGGCTGGTTGGTACGAAACAGATTTTAAATCGGGCAGTAAGAAGAATATTGCCGGTGATAGTAATAAAAAGCCCTCATAAGAGGAAAAATAGCCAAAAATGGGGTTGTTTAGCCCTTTTTAGCGGATTTTGGTGTGTGAATCATCTTGCACTCATAGCAGCAGAGCCGTAACATTCCCGCCTTCGTTTTAACCGTTTTTAGGATTAAGAAATGCGCACAAATTATTGTGGTGAAGTCACCGAATCATTGATCGATCAAGAAGTTACCGTTTGCGGCTGGGTTCACCGTCGTCGAGACCATGGTGGCGTTATTTTTATTGATTTGCGTGATCGTGAAGGTCTTTTGCAGGTTGTTTATGATCCTGATATTGAAGATGCTTTTGCTACAGCAGAAAATGTGCGTAATGAATTTGTTCTGCAAGTAAAAGGCCTGGTACGTTTCCGTCCTGAAGGCACAAAAAATGACAAATTAGCGACGGGTCAGATTGAAATTCTCGGTAAAGAATTAACCATATTAAATGCTGCTGAAACGCCTCCGTTTATGCTTGATGTTGCAGATGATGAAGTTGCAGAAGATATTCGCTTAAAATACCGTTACATCGATTTACGTCGTGAGCCAATGCAAAAACGTTTAAAAATGCGTTCGGATATTGTGCGAACTTTGCGTAATTTCCTTGATGATAATGGTTTTATGGACATCGAAACACCGATGTTAACCAAGGCAACACCAGAAGGTGCTCGTGACTATCTAGTGCCAAGCCGTACCCATGAAAACAGTTTTTTTGCTTTACCTCAGTCACCACAACTGTTTAAACAGTTATTGATGATGTCGGGCATGGATCGTTATTACCAGATCGTACGTTGTTTCCGTGATGAAGATTTACGTGCCGATCGCCAGCCAGAATTTACTCAAATCGATATCGAAACTTCATTCATCGATGAAGAAGAAATTATGTCGTTGACGGAATATATGATGCGCGGAATATTTAAAGAGGTTCTTGATGTTGAGCTTCCGAATCCATTTCCACGTATGACATACGATGAAGCAATCCGTCGTTTTGGTTCAGATAAGCCGGATATGCGTATATCAATGGAGTTAGTGGATATTGCTGATTTACTGCAAGATATTGAATTTAAGGTCTTTTCTGGTCCCGCCAAGGATGAAAAAGGTCGTGTTGCTGCCATGCGCTTGCCACAAGGCTGTAAATTAAGCCGTAAAGATATCGACGGTTACACCAATTTTGTTGGTATTTATGGTGCAAAAGGGCTGGCCTACATTAAGGTCAACGAACTAGCCAGGGGCGTTGAAGGCTTACAGTCACCTATCTTAAAATTCTTACCTGATGATGCGGTTTTAGAAATTATTAAACGTACTGGCGCAGAAGACGGTGATCTCGTCTTCTTTGGTGCAGATAAAGCGAAAATCGTCAACGAAGCTTTAGGTGCATTACGAGTGAAATTAGCTGAAGATTTAGGGCTGATGGAAGGCGAATGGGAGCCGTTGTGGGTAGTCGATTTCCCAATGTTTGAGTGGGATGAAGGTGGTAATCGCTGGCATGCATTGCATCACCCATTTACCTCACCAAAAGAGAGTGACCTTGAATTATTAGAGTCTGATCCGGGTAATTGCTACTCACGCGCCTACGATATGGTGTTGAATGGTACGGAATTAGGCGGTGGTTCAATGCGTATATATCGTGAAGAAGTACAAATGAAGGTCTTTAAAGCATTAGGCATTAGTGACGAAGAAGCAGAAGAAAAATTTGGCTTCTTACTCGATGCATTGAAATTTGGTTGCCCGCCACATGGTGGTATTGCCTTTGGTTTGGATCGTTTAGTCATGCTGCTTTCAGGCGCAACTTCAATTCGTGACGTTATGGCTTTCCCTAAAACACAATCTGCGAGCTGTTTGTTAACTCAAGCGCCATCAGCAGTAAGTGAAGCACAATTACGTGAATTACACATTAAATTGCGTAAACCCACTGTTGCTAAAGACAGCTAGAGTACAAATAGTCATAAAAAGCATTAAATCTTTAATAATGAGGGGCTGACTGTGTTTTTTTCATAGTTAGCCCTTTTTTTATTCATGATACTGAATTTGTGACCGATATTAAGGTAGGAGAGTCAGATAATGGATAGATTCAGGCATCATGTATGATTTTAAGTTATATTAACTACCGAAAAATTAGAATAATAATGAAGGGTTTCAGTTCTCTGTGAAAAAATATTGGCAAACAGATTGGATAATCGGTTTAGTTGTCATGCTGCTATGCATGTTAGCGGTAGTCACCGATCTTAATCGTGATGTTGAGCTGATAGGTTATGATTTAGGGGTCCGTTTTTCTTCAACTAACGCTGCAAATCAGGATGTTGTCATCATAAAGATCGATGAAGCCTCCTTACAGGAAAAAGGTGGTTGGCCCTGGCCACGCGATATTTTAGCGGAAGCCACTCGCAAGCTCGCCGCTGCTCATCCGGCCGTAATTGGTTATGTCCTACCACTGGATCGTGAACAAAGTGTTCATGGTTTGGAATATATTCATGAATTACAGAAATTAGTCGCAAAAAAATCTGGCTTGAATTATGGGCGTGTTAAACGTTTGTTACGCAGTGCAGAAGTGAGTATGGATACTGACCAGGTATTTGCATCCAGTTTGCGTAAAGCGGGAAGAGTTGTTCTGGCCATTCCATTTCTGGATAGTAAAAAATCAACTGAGCCAGCACTTGGATTAGCTGAGCACGTGAAGCGATACCGTTTACTAGGTGTTAGAGGTGTTCGCACTGAAAAATTGAGTTGGAAAAACTGGTTTGTACCCGAACCTCTTTTAAGCACTGAAAAAGTCTACCCGCCAATAAAAAAACTTGTACGCCAGGCCGGTGGAGCGGGCACCCTGTATCTTGGTGTAGATAAGTCACACATTCGAACAGAACCCTTAGTTATAAAGTATGGTCAGGATTATGTACCTTCATTCGTTCTTATGATGGCAACACGAAACCGTGGCTTATCGACACGTAGTATTAAAGTTGATTTGAAAAAACATCAGGTAATAATCGGTCAGGAAAAAATTAAAGTAGATAGCAAACTACGAATTTATCCAAAGTTTTATCGTGGTAATAAAAATCAAAGCGCATTTCCCGAATATTCTATGTTAGATGTTTTGAATGGCAAAGTGAGTCGAAATGCATTGCGTAATAAAACAATTCTTATTGGTGTTACTGCTCCACAGCATGCATTGCCACAGTTAACACCAATAGGTGAAGTGATGGCACCAGTGCGTGTTGTTGCACATAAGGTATCAAGTTTATTAAACGATGAACTTTATGAAATACCTGATTGGATTTTGTCTGTGCAACTTATTATGTTGTTGGTTGTTGGATTGTACTTAATGTTTTTGTTACCTCGTTTTCGTATGGGAACGGGCATGGCGATCAGTAGTTTGCTTTTAATCGCTATTTTAAACATTCACTTTATTTCAATGGTTGCGCAATCAATCTGGTTACCCATGATGACACCATTGTTTGCCTTAGTGATTGGGCATCTTGTTTTAGCTGCGAAAAAATTCGTTGATTCACATCTTAGCGTAATCAAAACTGAACTGTCTCAGGCGAACCAGTTACTTGGGCAATCCTTTCATTCACAAGGAAAACTTGATCAGGCAATGGAAGAGTATCGAAAGTGTATTGTGAATACGTCATTGCTTGAACAAATGTATAACCTTGGACTTGATTACGAACGTAAACGCCAATTCAACAAGGCTATTCCAGTTTTTGAAGCTGTTCAGGAACATGCGCATAATTTTAGAGATGTTGCAGAACGTTTAGCACGGAATGCTGAAGTCTCTAATGCCATTGTTTTAGGTGGAAGTCATGCACCGAGTGCAAACGGTACTTTGGTTGTGAGCCAGTCTGGAATGGAAAAACCCATGCTGGGTCGCTACCAGATTGATAAAGAAATTGGTCGTGGTGCAATGGGTATGGTTTACCTTGGGCATGATCCTAAAATTGGACGTACTGTTGCAATTAAAACACTCATGCTTTCACAGGAATTTGAAGGCGACAAACTCGTTGAAGTGAAAGAGCGTTTCTTCCGTGAAGCAGAAACAGCGGGGCGTTTAAACCATCCTAACATTGTTACTATTTATGATGTTGGTGAAGATCAGGAAATGTCGTATATTGCGATGGATTACCTGAAAGGAAAGGATCTCTTAGGTTACTCTAAACCAGATACATTACTACCTGCAAAAGAAGTGTTGAACATTATTATAAAAGTAGCAGACGCATTAGATTATGCACATGAACAAAAAGTAGTACATAGGGATATTAAACCCGCTAATATTATTTATGATAAAGAAACAGGTGTACTTAAAGTAACCGACTTTGGTGTTGCTTGTTTAACCGATACCAGTAAAACTAAAACCGGTACAATTTTAGGTAGTCCATCTTATATGTCACCAGAGCAATTAGCGGGTAAACGTGTTGATGGACGTTCAGATTTATTTTCATTAGGTGTGACCATGTATCAACTATTAACAGGAGAACTTCCATTTGTTGGTGAATCTCTTGCAAGTTTGATGTATAAAATTGCAAATGAAAAACATCCTGATATTAGAATGTTTAATCCAGAGTTACCAGCTTGCGTAGCAAAAATTATTAACAAAACATTACATAAAGATATTGATCGACGTTTCCAGTCAGGTAATCAAATGGTAGGCGCATTACGTCGTTGTAAAGCACGGTTTGATGGAAAATAAATAGATTTATGACTATGAATAAAACATCAAAACTTGATATTTATGGACTGACTGATGAAGGTTTAGTCCGAGATCATAATGAAGATTTTATCTCATGCTTGCCTGAATCGGGTTTAGTTATTCTTGCTGATGGCATGGGTGGACATAATGCGGGTGAAGTTGCCAGTGAATTAGCAGTATCAAGCATTAGTGAAGCTTTAGAAGAAGTTTTATCTCCTGAAATAAAAGATGCCTGTGACATGGATTTTAAAGAGGCTGTTCATGAGTCTGTTATTTTTGCCAATGATGAAATAAATTTACACGCAAAAACACACCCTGAATGTAAAGGCATGGGAACCACGATTGTTATGGCGTTATTTCATAATGATTCCGTTATTCTTGCCAGTGTTGGAGACTCGCGTATTTACCGTTTCCGCAAAGGCGAACTAAAACAGGTAACAACCGATCATTCTCTGGTACAGGAAATGATCGATAATGGTTATATGAGTGAAGAAGAAGCAATAAACTCAACAAACCGTAATTTAATTACACGAGCATTAGGTATTGCAGAAGATGTTAAAGTCGATGTTATACAGGATGATATTGAAAAAGATGATATTTATCTTTTATGTTCAGATGGTCTGAGTGACATGATTAGCGATGAATTAATATTTTCTACCCTGGTTAAATTGCGACAAGATTTAAAAAGAGCAAGTGAAGAGCTTGTTAAGCTGGCAAAAGATCACGGTGGGAATGATAATGTGTCTGTGATACTCGTGGCATGCAAGTAAAAACACTATTTTAACTTTATATATTTAAGAGAACGGCTATGGCTAGACTAATTATTACTCATCAAGGCACTGTTATTAAAGAATATAACTTATCCAAAGAAAAAATAACGGTAGGTCGAAAACCTTCTAATGATATTATTCTGGATGATCCTACGGTCAGTGGTGTGCATGCTGCTTTTTTACATATGCAACATACTTACATTGACGATTTGAACAGTACCAATGGTGTTAAGTTAAATGGTAAGCCAGTAAACAAACGCCAACTTAATCATGGCGATATAGTATTAATTGGTCAGCATGAATTTAAATTTATTGATGATGCAGTGCAGGATTTTGAAAGTACCGTTATCATTGCTCCACCCGTTCAGGAAAATACTGAAAAAAGAAAAGTTGTAAAAGCGAGTGTAGTCATTGCAGAGGGTGCCAAAGCAGGGGAATCAATTATATTGAACAAACCTTACACTAAGTTAGGCTCAGCAAATCAGGTTGCCGTTATTGCTCGTCGAGGTACAAGCTATTATCTCATGCCGATGACAGGTGGGGTACAAGGCGACTCACCTAAATTTAATGGACAACAAATTGGTGCTGAGAGCATGTTATTAAGTGATGGCGACATTATTGAAGTGGCTTCCACAAAACTTAAATTTACAATTGAAAAATAAGCGGTTATTAATAATATGGCTAGATTAATACTTAAATATGAAGGTGTAACACTTAATACTTATGACCTGGAAAAAGAAGTAACAACGTTCGGTCGGAAATCAGATAATGATATTCAACTTAATGATGCCGTTGCCAGTAGCCATCATGCACGTATAATCCTTAAACCTAATCAATATTTAGAAGAACAGATGGATGCCAGACTTGAAGATCTTGCTAGCACCAATGGTACTCAAGTGAATGGCTGTTTAATTAAATCAGTTGAACTCAGGAATGGTGATGATATCCAGATCGGTAGCCAACATTTTACTTATGAAAATGATGAAACAGTTGGCATGGATGAAACTGCAATTTATTTACCAGATGAAAATTAGATCTAAAGTATCAACCACTAACGACTGCATGGACGCAGTTGCCAAGAACACCAAGGAGAAGGTGAAACCGGAGGTTGAGAGGCTAGCCTGGGCTACACAAAGAAAGAGAAAATATTTTATTTTTAACTTGTAGGTTGGACTTCAGTCCAACAAAATAGATGTACTTTCATCATACTCTATATATTCCTTACGCTCGTACCTTATTACATCCCTGTATTCGTTCGTGGTAAACTTCTTTTTGTTTTAAATTAAATACGTTTAAGAGATTTTGTATGGCTGGTCATAGTAAATTCGCTAATATCAAACATCGCAAAGCCGCTCAAGATGCGAAGCGCGGTAAAATTTTCACAAAATTAATTCGTGAAATTGTGGTTGCTTCAAAAATGGGTGGCCCCGATCCAGATAATAACCCACGTTTGCGTGATGCAGTGAGTAAATCTCTAAGTGCAAACATGAAACGTGATACGGTAGAAAAAGCCATTAAACGCGGTGCCGGTGCGGGCGAAGGTGAAAACTATAATGAAGTGCGTTATGAAGGTTATGGTATAGCGGGTGTTGCAGTAATGGTGGATTGTCTTACTGATAATATTAATCGCACAGTTTCAGAAGTACGAAATGCTTTCTCAAAATCGGGCGGTAATCTGGGGACAGATGGTTCAGTTTCTTATTTGTTTACCAAGCTAGGTACATTAGCCTATCCTGCTGGAAGTGACGAAGATGCAATTATGGAAGTGGCATTAGAAGCGGGTGCTGAAGATATCGTATCTAATGATGATGGTTCTATTGAAGTCACTACCACACCAGAATCTTTTACAACGGTAAAAGAAGCGATGTTTGCAGCAGGTTTAGAAACGGAATTGGCAGAAGTCACCATGCATCCTTCGATCTCGGTGGAATTAAATTTGGTACAAGCCGAAAAGGTGCTGCGATTGATTGATGTGCTTGAAGATCTCGATGATGTTCAAAATGTATACACAAATGCAGATTTTACCGAAGAGGTCATGCAACAACTGGTTTAACTAATTTAAGTTACTGAATACATTAGATAAAAGGGGAGTTTCTACTCACTGCTGTCCCACAGTTG
>VAPL010225174.1_pt1 | contig 16929 bp, 17 predicted proteins | sample 3395061 | NCBI WGS metagenome assembly VAPL01 (sample SAMN08290444, study PRJNA428436) | hydrothermal vent metagenome | isolation source: Deep-sea hydrothermal vent chimney 2 | place: Pacific Ocean: Juan De Fuca Ridge | depth 2182 m m | reverse complement strand
GACATATCACTCGTTATGGTGAGTAAGTTTTTACGAGCATTCCCAATAATGACGTACAGTTTGGTTTTGCAGTAGAATACTTTTGCGGAATTAAGGTTTAACATCTAAAACCAATTAGTTTTAATTTTAACATTCATTCCAAATAGTGTATTTTTGATTTGTTTATTCATTGAATCCTTTAATTTTAAATCTTTTAATAAGAATAATGTCTAAAGTTGTTTTAATTACCGGTGGTTCTTCAGGTATCGGCAAGTCTGTTGGTGAATCCCTAAACCAAAAGGGGTTTATTGTATATGGCACCAGTAGAGATCCGAAAAAGATAACAAATCACCCATTTAAATTGGTTGCTTTAGATGTAAATGATATAGACTCTATCCGTAAAGCAATTGAAACTGTAATTACAAATGAAGGTAGATTAGATGTGCTTGTTAATAATGCAGGTATGGGTATTACCGGGTCTATAGAAGATACACCTACTGCTGAAATGCGTAAGGTATTCGATACTAATTTTTTTGGTGCTATTGATGTGATGAAAGCTGTATTGCCTCAAATGCGTCAGCAAAAAAATGGGTTGATCATAAATATTACTTCTATTGCCGGTTATATGGGTTTACCCTTTCGGGGAATATATTCTGCTACCAAAGGCGCTTTAGAAATAGCTACTGAAGCCATTCGTATGGAAGTGAAAAGTTTTGGGATTGAAGTTACTAATGTTGCTCCGGGCGATTTTGCTACCAATATAGCGTCAGGCAGGTATCATACACCGGTTTTTGAAGATTCTCCGTATAAGGAAATCTATCAGCAAAACCTTGATTTAATGGACTCACATGTTGATAGTGGAGGCGATCCTATTCAAATGGCAACTGCCATTTATAAGATAGTAAATACTTCAAAACCTAAGATTCATTATAAAGTAGGCGGTTTTATGCAGAAATTCTCAATCGTATTGAAACGTATTCTTCCCGATAAGGTCTATGAAAAAATGCTGATGGATCATTTTAAGATGTAAGATTACCATTTAAAGTGAAGTCTTGATATTATATATTTATAGATGTAACCCGTTGTGCATTTTGACAAATTCTGTCAATTCGAGTGAATTTTACGATTAAAATGAGTAAAATTTGTATCGAGAATAAGAATTTTAACTATTAAATTAGTTCTCGATACTATCTGCCTCTGGCGGATCACTCGAACCGACATTTCGGAAAGTATTTTAACTCAAAATGCACAACGGGTAGATGTACACTAAACCTTCTTCTAAAAACGTTGTCTAACTGTAAAAACAATGTTTATGTACAAAAAGATAATTATACTATTACTATCAATACTCAGTTTTGCATGTAGTAATTCAGATGAGAATAGTGTTGAGCCTGTGACATTTTTAACAGATACTACTGTTGTATATAAATCAATAACCGGTATAGACGAAAACTTAACAAGTTTAGATGTGTATACATTACCTGATTCTAAAACCTTGCGACCTGTTGTTATTTGGGTACACGGTGGTGGATGGGCAATAGGAGATAAACTCAATAAAATGAATAAAAAAATTCCTTTTTTTAGAAGTTTAGACTATGTTTTTGTAAGTGTTAATTATAGATTGTCACCATTTCCTTTTGAATTAACTAATAACAGCAGAATAAAACATCCTGATCATATTATCGATGTTGCTGATGCAATTCAGTGGGTTTATAAGAATATTGAGTTATATGGAGGTGATAGAACCAATATTGCAGTTTTAGGGCATTCTGCCGGAGCCCATTTAGTAGCACTTATGGGTACAAATCAAGCATTGCTTTCGAGTAGAAATATTAATACTGACCATATTAAAGGTATTGGTTCGTTTGATACTCAAGCTTATGATGTAATTAAGGCTATCAATTTATTGGCAGAAAATGATCCATATATAAACGCTTTTAGTGATGATGAAACTGTACAAGAAGATGCATCCCCGTATTTTCAAATAGATAATTCACCTAATATTACAGCGCATTGGTTGTTTACAGAAAGAGGTGAACAAATACGCAAGGACATTTTGAATGATTTTATACTAAAAGTTGAAACTAAAAATGTGACTACCACAAAAATAGATGCCAATAGCTATACACATGCTGATATAAATAATTTAATTGGCGACACTTCAAACACCCTAATGTCTGATGCTATTGATAGTTTTTTAATTGATAGTTTTCAATAGTCTAAAAACGTATAAATTTAGGGATGAAGCAGGATAAAATATCAAAAATGTATAACATGTTAATAAATTACACGTTATCTTCTTACCTACATTTTTAGGAAACTTTATATTTGTCAAAACAATTAGAGATAGATGAAATTTTTTATAGATACAGCAAACTTAGACCAAATTAGAGAAGCGCAAGAGCTAGGTGTTTTAGATGGCGTAACTACCAATCCATCACTAATGGCTAAAGAAGGTATTACAGGCAAAGAGAATATAATGAACCATTATAAAGCTATTTGTGAGATTGTAGATGGCGATGTAAGTGCTGAGGTAATTGCAACCGATTTTGAAGGAATGGTTAGAGAAGGTGAAGAGTTGGCTGCTTTGAATCCGCAAATTGTGGTGAAATTACCTATGATAAAAGACGGCGTTAAAGCTTGTAAATATTTTTCTGATAAAGGCATTAAAACAAATGTTACACTGGTGTTTTCTGCCGGGCAAGCATTGATTGCTGCTAAAGCAGGAGCTACCTACATGTCTCCTTTTATTGGACGATTAGATGATGTTTCTACTGACGGATTAGGATTGATATCTGAGATCAGATTAATTTATGATAATTACGGATTTAAAACTCAGATACTTGCAGCATCTATACGACATACCATGCATATAATGGATTGTGCTAAAATAGGCGCTGATGTAATGACAGGTCCACTAAAAGCAATTGACGGATTGTTAAATCACCCATTAACTGATATTGGATTGGCTAAATTTTTAGCTGACTTTAAAAAAGGAAATTAACTTTCAAAATATATAGGAGAAGGAAAAGTGTAAAATCCTGCCGAAAGGCAGGATTTTTTTTTGGATTTATATCTTAATTTGGTGTTTATTTTTATAGGTTTGAGGTCAGTCAGAATCAAAACTCCTTCCCTTGGTAAGGGAAGGTGGTTACGCTTTAGCGTGAGCGGAAGGGTTAAAATTAAATATAAAGTATTATTCAGATCTTGAGAATTCGGTACAGAATAAACCTCCAATGGATTCCTGCCTGCGCAGGAATGACAAGCTAACTAAAAATATTAATATAATTTAGTAGTTTATTTTGAACTATCATGCGTCTTTGATGATACAGAAACCAATCGATTGATCTCTTTTAGTTCTTTATCGGTTAAATGCCTCCATTTACCAACAGGAGTATCAAGAGGGATATTCATAATTCTGACACGTTTTAATTTTAGAACTCTATAATCTAAATGTTCACACATTCTACGAATTTGTCTGTTCAAGCCTTGTGTTAAAATAATTTTAAATTGATTTTTACTTAGTTGCTCAACATAACATTTACGTGTAATAGTATCTAAAATAGAAACTCCATTACTCATTTTTTGAATGAATTTTTTAGTGATGGGATGGTTTACTGTAACTATATATTCCTTTTCATGATTGTTCCTCGCACGTAATATCTTATTGACAATATCACCATCATTCGTTAAAAATATCAAACCTTCACTGGGTTTATCTAAACGTCCAATTGGAAAAATCCGTGAAGGATAATTGATATAATCGATAATATTATCTTTTTCAACTTTGGTATCGGTCGTACAAACGATTCCGACAGGTTTGTTAAAAGCAATATAAACTGATTTTTCAGTGGGTGTAGAGATCAATTCATCATCAACTCGTACTTCATCTTTGGGTGCAATTTTTGTTCCCATTTCGGGAACAATACCATTGATAGTAACACGACCTTGATCGATCAGTTTGTCTGCTGCTCTTCGAGAGCAATAACCAACTTCACTTAGGTATTTATTGATTCTTGTTAATTTCGTTTCTCCCATTTAATCCTTAGGTTCTTCTAACTTTTTAATAAGTGTTTCCCCATATAAGTACACGTCTTCAGGCCACCTGGCAGTGATTATATTTTCATCAATACAGACAAATGGTTTATACGGATTCAAACTACCTCTTTTAAATTGACTTTTATCATTGAGATTTCTAGAAACTTCATCTTCGACATATTCCGGATAGGTTCTATAATAATCTCCCATTTTCCATGAGGTGATATAATAAGCAAGCTTTTCTAGTCTTTTTATCAAACCGGTGATATTCTTATTGTGAATGATACTTTTTTGAGTGCTTGGGTCTATGGTTCTTGTCATTACAATACAACCATGACAGATAGAACCTATGATTTTCTTTGCTTGATAAAACTCTAATACTTTTTGTTGTAAAATTGTACTTTCTAAATATTGCCGCATTCCCTTTGCATGTCCTCCGGGTAAATGTAATAGATCATATTCAGATATTTCAATTTCTGAATAGTGTATCGGATTTAAAAAAGCAGTATCCTTTTCTAACTTCCTAAAAAACTTAATAGCTTCGGGCTTTGCCTTTAACTGACCGAAAATAACACCTGTTATCAATTTAGGATCAACCTCACCTTTTTGTCCGTTTTCTGTTGCAAAAATAACCTCATAACCTTTGTCTTTGAATAATTTCCAAGGAACAGAGACTTCTGTCAGATCAAAATCTTTATTGGGTAGTGGAATGAGTATTTTCATTGTTTAATTTTTAAATAATTCGGTTCAAAACAAAATACAAACAGGTGCCGACACTTTTATTTCATCTACAAATTGTAATAACCCAGTTGTTTTATCTCGTTTAAAGGAGATGATATTATTAGTTAATTGATTAGCTACCAACAGGTAATTTTCATCTGGCGATAATGAAAAATTTCGCGGTGCATCTCCTTTGGTAGATTCATGTGCCATTAAAGTTAAAGAGCCACCTAGCTCGTTTATCTGATAAATAACAATACTGTTATGTCCTCGATTGGAAGCATATAAAAATTTACCATCAGAAGAAATATGAATATCAGCACCGGTATTTGAATCTTCAAAATCATCTGGCAACATTGAAATCGAAGCTCCTTTTTCATACTGACCTGTTCTGTTTTTCTGTACTATTGTTACAATGCTGCTGAGTTCATTTAAGACATAGATCCATTTTTTATTGGGATGAAAGGCCAAATGTCGCGGTCCGTCACCCAATGCCATTTGTAAAGGTTGTTGATTTGAAGGTGTTAATTTTTGCGCTGAGGTATCTATTTGCGAAAACCAAAGTCCGTTAGTACCTAGATCAACTGAAATAATTGTATTATCTGGAGCAAACCAAGCTGAATGTGCATGCGGTCCGTCTTGCCGTTCTGTTACACCTTTGCCTGTATGTTGTTGTACATCCAATAAATCTGACAATTCACCTTTTGCATTTAGTTTTAACAAACCTATATTGCCACCGATATAATTGGCGGTCAAAACATAACCAGCTTCGTTAACAGAAACAAAACAAGGATGCGCACCACCAGAAGAACTGCGGTTGATTAGTCTTAGGCTATCCCCTTGAATTAAATAAGATTCAATAGTACCAACCATATCTTTATTGCTAATTTCGTTTACAGCAAGTAAAAATTCACCATCTATACTCTTTGTTAAAAAAGACGGATTATCAGCCGTAGCTGCCAAACCGATAAGCTGTAAAGTACCATCTGTTTGTAATGTATATTTATAAATACCTTGGCTCTCTCCACTCGTATAAGTGCCTACATAAAACGAATGCGCCTTATTTTCTTGTATAACTTCTTTTTTCTTAGTTTGACAACTTACAAGTAAAATAATAATGAATGGAATAATGATATTTTGTGGTTTCATAGTCTAAATATCTCTACAGATTTTTAAATGATGATTGGTATGGATTTTTAAAAATTTCATGGTTTGCTTTAAATTTAGCATTCCAAAAAGAGGATGTATAAAATTACTTTTAGCAGGAAGATGCTCGATACTATTTATTTGTTGTTTAGCTTCTTCAAACTGTTTGAGCAATTCTTCTTTTGTAATATCATCTGTTGGATGAACTGCTTTTGGTGCCTTTCCTTTACCTCTTGGAATAAAATTTAAAGTAAATATAAGGGTTCTTTTAAAATTAAAACTCGATCTATAATCTAATGGGTCGGATTTTTTAAGCATTTTAGATACATTGATTATTATGATCAGTGAATGGTCTAAATGCCAAAAAATGCCTTTTTCAGAAATATTACTATTTTTCTTATCGCCTTGATCAATTAATTGGGCTATTTCAGTTAATTCGTTTTTTAATAACATTACTATTGGCTTATTTCATTTAATTCTAATTCATAATCATATTGTAGATCTTCATGCAAGGTATTCACTGTTTTTTTAATCAATAGTATTTGACGATTAAAGATATTTTGAAGTGAGACATTTCTGGACATTGATGGCTTCATTTCTTTAAGTACCCTGCAAAAATGAAGGAGTAATTCTGCCTCTGTTTCTTTGTTTTTAGAATAGCGAATAAACTTTTTGGTCATTCGTAATATTTTACGAATGCTCTTTTTAATATAAAAATAACTGCTTGTATTTATCAATTCAAATTGTGTATCAATTTCTGTTTTTACACTTTCAATATAACCAGCTTCGTTGTCTGCTTCATAAATGAGATAGGTCAATAACTCTTTATTCTCTTTTTTAAATTTTGATAAACGTAAACAGAGCTCTAATAGTTCCTCTTTTGATTGATGACTGAGTTCTTTTTTAAGTTGACTGACGGTAGCGGTTTTCATTAATTAGACATTTTCTCTTTTGTGAATACAACTTTAGTGGAGGTCAATTCTTCATTATCTAAAGTAATTGTTTTAGTCTTAATAATAGCTGTGATAGAATCCTTTTTTACACTATTATTAGTAATGATATCAAAGTGGAGCTCTATTCTCTGAACAGAATCAGATATTATTGGAGTTTCGCCTATTTGCTGTATGTTTTTGATATCAACTTTCTGTGGAAAATAAGAAATAATTATACTGTCTTCTGAAAGCTCATGAAGTTGCGCTCTAATATCATCTATAAATTCAGGATGTTGTTGTTGCAATACCAATAGGTCAAAATAATCTTGTAGTTTTTGCTCGGTTAAATGTTGAAAAGTAAAGGCTTCTTTTGCATCTTCAAAAGCAGTACTTTCAAGCATAGTTTCAGTTTTTTTCATGTTAACGCCTTCTATAGGTGTTTCATTTTTACGTTCATTAGCACATGACATCATAAAAAAAGCAACATATATGTACAAGAATCTTTTCATTGTATCATAAATTTAAGTTTTACAATTTTTCCGTTTTTAGAGGTCTTATCTAATATTTTAATATTCTTTAAACTACTTGTTGGGATGGTTAATTTACTTATAAATTCATCTTTAGAATAGATCTCAACACCAATATTTTGGCTAAATACCTGATAGATTTGCGCATCATCAGCTATTAATTTTTTTAATTGTTGTTTTCGCTTTTTCCAATCTTTTACATTTCCGTTTGAATAATAATGTAGCATCAATGCATAATCATCTGTTTGTAATTTAATGGTCGCATTGCTATTAGCATCAATAGATCGTATGATAGTGTCCGTTTTATAAAATGGAGATTGTACCACAAATTTTAGCAGTTTCTCTTTTGTTTTATAAACAAAACACCCTAAACTGTCCGTTTTTATGTAAATAGGCGATTCAAACTTTTGCAGTAACTTTATATCCAATACGGTGCTTATGATCTCGTTTTTATCTTCGTCTATAAAACAAAATTCAAATTGATTTTTAGTATCTCCAAAATAAACCAGTATTGCAATAATGGGAACTAAAAGGAGTAACAATGTATAATTTTTTATTGTTGACCTTTTAGAAGTGTTAAATGATTTGCTATGTGTATTTTTAAAAGCTGTCCAATTATCAAAACCTACATATTTACTAAGTATGTTTAGTATATCTATTCGTGGTAGCTTTTGAGGTTCATTTTTTATATAGGTATAAAACCATTTTTCACTAATTGTTGCTTTTACTTTATTGAATAGATCTTCTTGAAATGCTGTAATGTCTACACCTTTCCAATCTTCGATAGTTGTTGAAGCACTATTATTCTCTAAAAAAACGCGAGATATTTGTTGTTTTAAAAGGGTGAAATAATATTTATTTTCAGGTTTCAAATTGATATATAGTGTTTAAAATCAATAACTTGTATTTTGTAAAATGATTTACAAATTCTTTACAAGTATTTTTCAAAGCAAACATAAGCTTCCTGCATAAGTTTGCTCAAAATTAATTCTTAAAAATAGAAAATTATGAGAACAAACAAATTAAATTCACAAGTTAAAATTTTAACTGTACTACTTTTAGTTGGACTATTGCTATCCTGTAGTCAAAAGAAGTATAAGGAAAATGTATCTATTGATGGTGTTGAGGTTTCTGAATCGTATGGAGCGGTAGAAGACACTAAAACTACTGTATTAGAATCTACTACTGTAAAAAATAAAATTCCGCAAAAGTTAAAAATAATTAAGTCAGCTCATGTTAGGTATAAAGTAAACAAGGTTAAAAATGCTACCGGTCAAATTAATAAAATGGTACAGCAGTTTAATGGTTATATATCTGACCAACGTTTTCAAAATACAGTATATCAAATAGAAAATAGATTTACCATTAAAGTACCTGAACAGCACTTTGATGTGTTGATGGATTCTCTGGTACAGGTTGCTGAATTTGTTGATTATGAAAATATTACTACACAAGATGTAACGGAAGAATATATTGATCTGAAATCACGATTAAAGACAAAATTGGAAGTAAAACAACGTTATGAAACTATTTTGCGTCAACGTGCGAAAACGGTTAAAGACATCCTGGCAACAGAAGAAAGATTGCGTGTGATACAAGAAGAAATAGAGGCAACACAAGGACGGTTGAACTATTTGACCAACAAAGTATCTTATAGTACGATACAAGTAGATCTATATGAAACGGTTGATTATAAAGAAACACCTGAAAGTTATACCAGAACATTCTTTTCTAAAATCAAAGAAGGTTTCTCTTTTGGATGGAAATTGATAGAAAGTATTGTATTGGGTGTTATTTATATCTGGCCTTTGATATTGATTGGTGTTTTGTTATTTTTTGTTATTAGAAGGAAGTTGAGAAAATAGAACTAAGTGTTGCAAAATAAACAGGCTTTCTGAAAAGTGATATTTCATGTCAGTTTGAGTGGAGTCGAAAACTATAACTTACCAAAAGTAAGAACCTTTTCCCGAGTACTCGGGACGCTCAAGGGGACATTCGTTTAAAACATCACCTGCAAGGTCTACTGGATCTTGTAGGTTTTTTTATTTTATCTTGAAAATCACCTGCTTAGCTGGTGATGATGTTCTTTTGGCTCTTCCCTTTTCAGGGAAGGAGTTTTGATCCCGAATGTTCGGGACTGCAAAGTATATTTTCTACTCTTTCTTTAAACCTATATGTTAACTCCCCTTCTCCCGATAGCTATCGAGATCAAGGAGGGGTGGATTTTTGCCCTAGCAAAAAGACGGGGTGGTTTTTTATAAAACTAAATTATAAAATCAATCTGATGTTCTTTTCAAAACTAAAAAGACATCATCCATAACATTACCGGTTAATATAATGTTTCCGAAAGGAGCAGCAACGGAGGAACCGGACATAGTACTACCATCTTCAATATAAATTTGTTCAATACTATAATCACCTTTTGAACGGTAGTCAATTTTAATAATTTCTGAAGGGGCAGTTTCTTTTTTACCTTTGGCATAAGCAGCAAAACGTAAGAGGTTAGGATGAGCGCCTATCCATAAATTACCTTCAGTATCGAATTCTATATTGTCAACTCCGGTACCACAATCAATATCTTCAATAAAATTTAAAATGCCATCATTATTTCTTTCATACACTTTTACCAAAAATTTACGTGGTGATGCCACATATAAAAATTTACGTTTAGCATCAAAATTAATGCCATTGGCAAAGGCAATACCATTGGCAACTTCAGTATAATTTTCGCCATCAAAATAGATAATATTTGAAACAGCCAAACCACCATAATCTTCTAACAATCTGCCAAAACCTTTGGGATATTTATGGTTGTTGGTAAAATAAAAACGATTTTCGTCTATCAATACAATATCATTGGGGCTTATAATAGAAGGATGTGTCAATGTTTTTTGGTGAACTAAATTTTTACCATTTAATTTAAAAACCTCAATAGTATGTCCTGTTAGCGTATGATTGACAACTGCTATAGTATAAGTATTATCTGTTTTGAACATAGAAATACCATGTGGCGCAAAGGGTGTTTCAAAATTTGCTGTGAGGTGTATTGGGGTGTACTCTTGATTTTTTAGATCTAAATAATACAAACCACCTGCTTCATCTTGGGTTCTGGGGATAGATTTTCTAGTTGTTGCAGAAATTATTGCAAAACTATCTATTTGACTAATTGTAATATCTTCTGCACCTGAAATTTTTACTTTTTTTAGTATTCCTCCTTCAAATTTATTTTCTATGGTTCTAAAATAACCGGTAGTTAATAAAACATTGGCAACAAAAGCAAGAACTAATAACAAAACAAATAAGGCAATTCTTTTAAGGAGCTTCATAAAAGGTTAGTTTGTTACGAAGGTAGGTGTTATAGCCTTTTTTTATTCAGTTAAAGGATAAAAATTTTCAATCAATCTATACTTTGTTTTTCCTTCTTCTTTCCACAGTAAAAAAGTCCCACTCCAAATAATTTCTGGAAAATCAAGAACTTGTTTAGTCATATCTCCAACTGCAAATATTATCTTGGTGTCAGGTAATGACATTATTTCAATTGCTTTATGTTCTGGAAACCATTGAGCATTTAATTTTCCTTCGGGTATTTTCATCTCGCCTTCTATGAGATTACAAGTATAATGTTGTCTAAATGATGATTTTGGGTTATATTCAGAGATAAACATAAAAATTCCTGATAATTTTGGAACTGAAACTTTTAATCCAAATTCAGATGCTAAATTATGTAAACCTTCATTTATAGATACTTTTGAATTATGTCTTAACGCTGGTGTCATCCAGCCATTTTCGTGTTTTTCTAATAATATTTCACCTTTCGTGTTTTTTATTATTAGACGTTGAATAGTATAACTATCATTTCCTGTTTCTTGAGCAGATAGAATAAACCCATAAAATATTCCAATTGTTAATAGAATTACTTTTTTCATTTTTGTTATTATTAGTATTATTAATTATTTTGATTAATTGTATTATTTTTGATTTGATACAAATAACCTAAAATTATAAAAAACGATATTGATTATTTATAATTGATATGTCCAGATTTATAAAATTGGATAAATCTTATATTTTGAAAAATCTAAATAATATTGTTAATACTGATGTCTGCTCAGTTTTTCACACTTTGAATGTAGCCTTGTATTGTGCAGGTGTAATACCAACCATTTTTTTAAACATAGCGTAAAAAGTAGATTTTGAACTAAACCCTGCTTCAAAACCTATGGCTTCAAGCGTGAATTTATCATTTTTTGACAATAGTTCTTTTGCTTCATTAATACGATATTCGCTAATAAATTTAGCAAAATTTTTATCTAAATTATCATTTAATAATTGTGAAAAAAGATGTGAAGAAACATTTAATTTTTGGGCAATGTCACTTAATTTTATATTTGAATTTTTATATGGTTTTTCATCTAACATTATTTTTTTAAGTTGATTTGATAATGTTTCGATTTTAGATGGACTAATTTTTTTATCCAAATACTTTTCAGTTGTACTAAAAATTGCTTCTTTTCTTTTTTTGTAATGTATTAATAAGAAAAGTAGATATAAAATAAAAGTAAAAGTTAAGGCTCCAACAATATACGAAGTATATTTTACTGTATTGTATGCAATCCATATTATTAGATTTCCAAAATAAACACTAAGTAACCAAAACTCTAAAGGATTTATTTTGTATTTTTTGTTAAACAAATTTCTTATTGTTTCCTTTATCAAAAGTCCAGATAAAATAACATAAAAGAACCAAATCCAATAAATAGTTTTAATGACTACAGAATTCCATAAATCCGAAAACTCTTTATATGGGTATAGGTAACCTATAATTATTGCAAGAGAAAATAATACTACAAAATGAAATTTCCAATTTTTATAATTATTTCTCTTTGGATTTATAAGGGATTTCAAATAAAAATATAGTGAAGGCCCAATAAATAGACAGGCTGTTAAACCAGTCTGTAAGATATTTTTAGATAAATTAGGGTTGAAATAAAAGAAAATAGATTTGCCAACTCGCATAACAAGCATAAGTAATAGAAATGCAAAAAAGTAATTTGAAACACTTTTTGGTTTTTTAAAGAAAAAGAAATAAATACTAATAACTAATCCATTAAAAACACCTAATGCACTAAAGAAAAATAAAATTTGATGATTGATATTCATTTATTAGTAGTGTTTGTAACTTATGTAGGTTAGTTAGGTGATGGGTAAGTTTTAATTGGCTATAACGTAAGGATATGGTTGCATTTTAATGAGCTATATCCACTGATACTGAAACGATCCCGAAAGCTTTCGGGACAGCACAAGTAAACGAAGTTAGCTAAATTTAGGTTAAGAAACAAACTAAATTAAAATCAGTAATTATAGCTGTTCTTTGAGTAGCTTTATCTGATCTCGTAGTTGAGCAGCAGCAATAAAATCTAGCGCTTTGGCAGCTTGTTCCATTAGTTTTTGATTTTCACGAATACGCTTTTCAATTTCCGGTTTTGGTAAGTATTCTAAGTCCTGTTCGGCAGCTAAATTGGCAGCGGCATCATAATGAAACGATGAGATATTATTTTTGGTCAAGCTACTATCAATACTCTTTTGGATCTGCTTTGGGGTAATATTGTGTTCCGCATTATACTCAATTTGTTTTTCACGCCTTCTATTGGTCTCATCAATGGTCAATTGCATACTTCGGGTAATCTTATCGGCATACATAATGGCTTTCCCGTTGATATTTCGCGCTGCTCTACCGATGGTTTGTGTTAATGAACGGTGACTGCGTAAAAAGCCTTCTTTATCGGCATCTAAAATAGCCACTAAGGAGACTTCGGGTAGATCTAAACCTTCGCGTAATAAATTGACGCCAATCAATACATCAAACAATCCTTTACGGAGGTCTTGCATAATTTCTACACGTTCTAAGGTATCAACATCACTATGTATATAACGGCAACGGATTTGTATTCTGCTTAAATATTTAGTCAGTTCTTCCGCCATACGTTTGGTCAAAGTAGTCACCAAAGTACGTTCATCTTTTTCTACACGCACTTGAATTTCTTCAATCAAGTCATCGATCTGATTTAAACTTGGGCGTACTTCAATTTGAGGATCTAATAATCCTGTTGGGCGGATGACCTGTTCTACAAAAACACCTTCTGTTTTTTGTAATTCATAATCTGCCGGAGTGGCACTTACAAACAGTGTCTGATGTTGTATAGCCTCAAATTCTTCAAATTTTAAAGGACGATTATCCATTGCAGCAGGGAGTCTAAAACCATATTCCACTAAGTTTTCCTTACGTGAACGGTCACCACCATACATGGCATGGGTTTGTGGAATGGTAACATGACTTTCATCAATGACCATTAAAAAATCACTGGGAAAATAATCTAATAAACAGAATGGTCGTGTACCGGGAGCTCTTCCATCAAGGTAACGCGAATAATTTTCTATACCGCTACAATAACCCAATTCACGAATCATTTCCAGATCAAATTCCGTACGTTCTTTCAATCGTTTTGCTTCTAAATGTTTGCCGATCTCTTTAAAATAATCGACTTGCTTTACCATATCTTCCTGAATTTGATGAATGGCATTTTGCAATATATCAGGTGAGGTTACAAAGAGATTGGCAGGATAGATATTCAGTTGTTCATATTTTTCAATAACGCGATTATTGACAATGTCAAAGCTTTCTATTTCTTCAATTTCATCGCCAAAAAAATGAATACGATAGCCATAATCTCCATAAGAAGGAAAAACAGTAATAGTATCACCTTTTACTTTAAATGTGCCGCTTTTAATTTCGTATTCGGTTCTGGAATACAAGCTCTGTACGAGTTGGTGTAAAAACTTAGTTCTGGCTATCTTTTGGTCAACTTCAATGGTAATGACATTCTTTTTAAACTCTATAGGATTCCCAATACCATACAAACATGAAACTGAAGCCACAACCAATACATCTTTACGACCCGAGAGTAGGGAAGATGTAGTACTCAAGCGTAGTCGTTCTATATCATCATTGATAGATAAGTCTTTTTCTATATACAATCCGCTTGACGGAATATAGGCTTCAGGCTGATAATAATCGTAATACGATACAAAATACTCTACCGCATTTTCAGGAAAGAATTGCTTGAACTCTGAATATAATTGTGCTGCTAAGGTTTTGTTATGTGCCAATACTAAAGTAGGGCGTTGAATTTTTTCAACCACATTGGCAACTGTAAATGTTTTTCCTGAACCTGTTACACCCAATAAGGTCTGGTATTTTTCACCTGAAAGAATATTACTGCTAATTTCAGCAATAGCCTGAGGTTGGTCTCCGGTTGGGGTATATTCAGATTCTAGTTTAAATTGCATTGTGCAAAAATAGTGTAATTTGAGGAGAAATAAATAGCCACGAATGCACGAATATTATTAATTGAAATACTTCAAAATTATTCGTGAATTCGTGATGAAAACTTAATATTTAAACTTAGTGTAATTGCTTTACAAATCTCTCTTTTGTAATAATCTATACGATAAATAGATAAATATAAAGGTCCAAACAGAAACAATTAGTATTTGATACCAATGTACATCAACATCTTTAGATAGATTTTCACCTACTTGTTTGGCAACACTTTTTACTGCATTTAAAGACGTAAAAGGCTCTTTAATTAAGTTGGTCATTGATTCTAATGGAAAAAATTGCATGACACTATCTACACTATCTGAGGAAGAGGGATCTTCCTTAAATTTCCAATATAAAAATCCTTTAAAAATACTTTCAACAAAGAACCATACGAGTATGGCGCCCACTGCAAAAGCTGAACGTTTTATTAATATACCCATAAACAATCCGAAAGAGAAGAAACCGACAAGTTTGACAAAGAATGCTAATAAGTATTCCAGGTCAGAAAAGATAATGGAAACTTCATTATAATCAGAATATATCAATCCTAATATCATGGACACAACAAATACAAATAGTGTTGACACTGCGGCAAAAACAATTACAGTGTAGAATTTAGAGAGTATAAATTCTTTCTTGCTGAGTCCGTCAATCAAATTCTGTTTTAAGGTTTTGTTACTGTATTCATTTGCCATCATTGAAACAATTACCAAGAGTAAAAAGAACTTAAAAAGGGATGCCATAAAGGTGTTAAAATGCCAGATATATGGGAAGTTAAAAATGCCTTGATCTGCCAAATGAAACTCTATCGGACCAATATCAAATTTTATGGCCGCTATTAAAGCTACTGAAGTTAGTAGCGCAAAATAGATAATAGATAATACTTTACTGGCTCTATTATGTTTTAGTTTATGAAATTCTATATTTAAAAGACGTAACATGAATACGATTGATTTTACGGTTAATTGTTATTGGTTAGGGTTAAGAATTGTTGCTCTAAACTCGGCATACGTTTTACTAAATGTGATAGTGTAATACCATTTTTAAAGAGATAAGCATTCAAATCGGTTGCTGTTAACTCTTCTTGTAACATTGCAATGAGTTTGCCTTCCTCTTCTTTTATAGTGCCAATTGCCGGATGATTGTTGAGCAATTCATTAAGTTTCTCTTTTTGATTTTCGGTATTTAACTCAAAAAACCCTTTAGAAGCAGTCATTTCATCTACTCTACCGGAATAGAGTTTTATTCCGTTTCTAATCACTACAACATGCGAACAGACTTTTTCAACTTCATCCAGTAAATGTGAAGCTAATAAAATGGTGGTTCCTTTTGCCGCAATCTCTTTGATGATCTTTCTTATTTCATGAATTCCTTGTGGATCTAGTCCGTTTGTAGGCTCATCTAAAATTAATATTTCAGGATCATTCAAAAGGGCAGAGGCAATAGCCAAGCGTTGTTTCATTCCCAATGAATAGGTTCTGAACTTACTATGTCTACGTTCGTATAGATTAACGGTTTTAAGTTTTTCATCAATTTTATCATAGGCTACTCCTTTGATCTTACAGATCAATTTCAAATTTTGAGTAGCCGTCATGTACGGATAAAAATTGGGGCGCTCAATAATCGCTCCTACTTTCTTTAAAGCTTCATGAGTAGAAATAGTACCGTCAAACCAGCTAAACTCACCTGAAGTTCTATTAACTACATTTAAAATAATACCTAAAGTGGTTGATTTTCCACTTCCGTTGGGACCTAAGATTCCATATACATTTCCTTTTTGAATATCAAAAGAAAGATTGTTTACCGCGTGGACCGATCCGAATTTTTTATCTAGATTTTTGAGAGATAATATTGTTTCCAATAGTGAGGCTATTTTTTAGTTACTTTAATATGACGAGTAAAAATACAATTTGTAACAGGAAGATAAAAAAAATACGCCTTTGCGAAGATTTTCATTAGAAAATCTGTGGCAATCTCTTAAGAGTTATCACCTGCATATTTAAATACTAACCATTCCAACTTTTGTAATAATTTATTAAGGTAACTCGTTGTGCATTTTGAGTTAAAATAGTTTACGAAATGTCAGTTCGAGTGATTTTTTTGATAAAAAATCGTATCGAGAACCAATTCAATAACTAAAATTCTTATTCTCGATACAAATTTTACTCATTTTAATCGTAAAATTCACTCGAATTGACAGAATTTG
>VAPL010537456.1_pt1 | contig 16934 bp, 14 predicted proteins | sample 3395061 | NCBI WGS metagenome assembly VAPL01 (sample SAMN08290444, study PRJNA428436) | hydrothermal vent metagenome | isolation source: Deep-sea hydrothermal vent chimney 2 | place: Pacific Ocean: Juan De Fuca Ridge | depth 2182 m m | reverse complement strand
TTTTACCAGGACGCCATCAGTCGAACCGGTGCGCGCGGACTGATGCAGGTGATGCCCGCGACGGCCAGACGGATCGCAAAATCAAACCGCCTGCCCTACGACCGTGAGCGCTTGATCACGGATGCGAAATACAATCTGATTATCGGGCAGATGTATCTGTCGGGCATGGTCAACGCGTTCGACGGTTCCTATCCGTTGGCGTTGGCCGCCTATAACGCCGGGCCATATCGGGTCCGCCGCTGGATCAAAACCTTCGGCGATCCCCGCAAGACCAATGTTGACTTGATCGACTGGATGGAACTCATCCCCTTCGGCGAAACGCGCAACTACGTCCAGCGCGTTTTGGAGAACCTGGAGGTTTACCGCACCCTTTTTAACCCCCCCGCCCTTTTAAAATCCAAAGACGTTCTTTAACGGCCTAATTTCCAGACACGGCCTTGGGCGGTTCTTTTTGCTGAACGCCGGTCGGTATGGCGGTTTTGGAGACGGCTTTGACCACTAGATTGACGCGTTCTTCTGCCGGTTTTGGCAGGGCATGGTGAGGTCCAGAGTCCTTGGCCGCATGCTGCGCTTCCATGGTTTTGATTTCTTGATCGCTCATGTGCGTGATATGGCCCTCCAGGAACGCCCCTTCCTGTATGGACATATTTTCATGCAAAATATCGCCAACGACGTTTGCCGTTTTCGCCAGATTGACGAATTTGGCCTTGATCTGGCCATTGACGTGACCGTGCACGCGCACCGTTTCCGCAATGATTTCACCGCGAATGATGGCGCTTTCGCCAACCAGAAGCACTTTGGAACGGATGTCGCCGGTTACTTCACCGTCGATCTGCACCTCACCGGCGCTTTCCAGATTGCCGAATATCTTCAAATCTGCGCTGATGATGGACGGCACGGAACGCACGGCATTGGCGGGCGTGTTGCCTTTGCTTTTTTTACTCTTTGAAAACATAGCGACCTGCCTTGATAAACTGCATGGGGTTTAAGGGCTTATCATGGAACAGCACTTCGTAGTGCAAATGCCGTCCGGTGCTGCGTCCGGTGCTGCCGATAATACCTATCTTTTCGCCAAAGCTGACTTTCTCACCCTTTTTTACCGTAATTTTCGACAGATGGCCATAACGCGTTGTAATTCCCGCGCCGTGGTTGACGATCACCATATTGCCATAACTGCCTTTGCGGCCCGCAAAAAGCACTTTGCCCGGCGCCGGAACCAGGATTGCAGCGCGCGGCGTTGAACCCAAGTCCAACCCGTAATGCATGGCCCAACGCCCGTTCATGGGGTCGCGGCGCTTGCCGAATTTCGAAGTGACGTAATAGCCTTGCATGGGCGGGGCGAAGGGTAATTTTTTCACCACCGATTGCAAACGATCGGAATAAACCAAACGGTTTTCCAGATTTTGCAGTTTGATTTTCAGCCGCCCCCCCGGACGTCCGTCGGTCTTAAAAGCGATGAACGGCCCGCCCTGCCCGCCCCCGCGTTTTTGATCGCCTGCCATCAAGTCCCTGACGTCAAGGCCCGTCATTTCCACCATGTTTTCCATGCTGGCGATAAAGGTTTCCGTTTGGCCCGTCAGACGATCGACGGTTTTGTTCTCCTTGTTTTCCATCGACACCAACTGGTTTTCCAGTATCTTGACGTCGCGGCGCATTTGCGTACTTTGCATCAACGCCGTATTGCGCTGGGTCAAAGCGTTTTGCAGATCGCTTTCCATGGATGAGATATTGCCCTTGAGCGAAAAGCTCCGTTGCGCCAGAGATTGCATTTGCGCATCCACCTTGTCGAGGCGTTCTTGCACGGTTATGCGCGTGGCCTCTGCCTTGGCGCGGGCGCTGGCGCGGGCCTGACGGGTGACATTCAACATTTTCAGGCTTTGTTTTTGTCCCGCCAGATCCATCATCAGGGACTGATTTTCTTCCAGATTGCGCACGACCCCGGAAAAGCGTTTCTGATAGTCCGCAACTTCCCCCAGCAAAGAGCGGTAGGCAACGCGGACATTGGCGATTTGCACGTCTTTTTCAGCCAGTTGCATCTTATGAAAAAATACGCTGGCACTTGAAAAAGCGATCCATCCGCCGATAAGCAGCAAAATGGAAGCAAGCATGCCTTGCCATTGTGGGGTCAGGTTGAGGCACCGGACACGGCCACCGCTGCGTAACATGATTTGGCGGAAAGGAAAGACAATACGCAACCGCTCATCCAGCCAATGTCTGAATCGCGTGGAAAACGACACTTTCCTTTGTCGTTTTTCGCTCATGCAACAGTCCTTTTTACGGGAGATGTTCCCCCTTGGCCCCCCCATGGCGAAATTTTCAAGGAAGCCCTCTTTCCAATTTCCACCACGCTCTGAGGTTGACCGTATCCGTGCGGTTCATTTCTGGCAAGTCCTTTCACGGGAATTAACGCAACCTTCACCAAGGCGCATCGGTGTGCCAAAGGCTTATTCTGCTTTGTTATTAAAATGTTGTAGAATATTTTCCCATACTAAGCAGAACTTTTGCCGGGCCGCCATGATGTCGATCACACCTCCCGTTCCTCTCCTCAAACGACCCGGCCTTGCGCATCCTGGCGTTTTGTTCGCCACTTGGTTTGGTGTGGGGTACCTTCCCAAAGCCCCCGGCACCTGGGGGTCGCTGGCGGCGTTGCCGTTTGCCTGGGCTGCGGTAAGTATCGGTGGTGTGGGGACGTTGGTGGTTGCAACGTTCATCGTATTTCTCGTCGGTTTATGGGCGTCCCGGGATTACATGGCGCGCAGTGGAACGCACGATCCCGGCTCCATCGTCATTGACGAAGTCGCGGGGCAATGGATTGTATTACTGGTTGCACCCCAAAATCCGTTTGCCTATGTGCTGGGTTTTTTGCTGTTTCGTTTTTTCGACGTGCTCAAACCCTGGCCAATTTCTTGGGTGGACAAAAACATTGGTGGCGCCTGGGGCGTCATGGTGGACGATGTGCTGGCGGGCGTGTTTGGGCTGGTGGCGATGGTGCTGATTTTATCTTATTTCGGAGGGCGCTGAGATGTTTCCGGAAGTCCTGTCCATCATGGTCGAAGATTTGTTCGAGGCCTGTGTGGAACAGAACCTCACGCTTGCTTTGGCGGAATCGTGTACAGGCGGTTTGATTTCGGGCTGCATAACGTCCGTTGCGGGAGCGTCGAAAGTTTTTGATCGGGGCTTTATCACCTACACCAACCAAGCCAAAACAGACATGCTGGGTGTGCCGGTGCACATGATCGAGGAACACGGCGCGGTTTCTGAAAATGTCGCGCGCGCCATGGCCGAAGGCGCTTTACGGCATTCAAATGCCAGCTTGAGCGCGGCCGTCACCGGTATCGCCGGCCCCGATGGAGGAAGTCCGCAAAAACCCGTTGGCCTGGTACACATCGCGTGTGCGCGAAAAGGCTTTGAGACCCGTCACGAACGCCATGTCTTCAAGGGGACAAGCCGCAACAAAAATGAAAGCGCCCGGGCGCGTATTCGTATCCAGGCGGTGGAGAGCGCCCTCAGACTGCTCAACCAGATGGTGATGGCGTGAGCTTTGGGGCATAAATCGCCTCAGCGCGGACGACGAAGGCCTGCATCATCTTGTGTGCGGCTTCGGTGAAGACCGCTCCCATGACCCGTTCTAGAAGCTTGGATTTAAAGGCAAAATCGATTTCAAAATGGACTTCGCACCCGTCGGCGCGATCCACAAACCGCCAATTTGTTTCCAGGCGTTTAAAGGGACCGCCGATATCGGTGACGTGGATATGCCCTTCGCCGGGGGCGTGCGGACGCTCAAAGGTGATGCGCGAGGTATAGTGTTCCGTCAACATCTTGAATCCCACCACCATGTCGGCGGTCATTTGTCCGGTTTCCGGATTCTTGAATTTGACTCGCGTCGCCACGCACCACGGCAGAAAATCCGGATATTTGGTTACATCCAAAACCAGATCGAACATTTGCGCCGCGGAAAACGACAGCACGCGACTTTCTTGATGGGACGGCATGTCAAGAGATACCCTGCTCTGCCAATCTGAGTTCGCGTGCGGCTTTCAAGGCGGCGAAGTCCTTGTCGGCGTGATAGCTGGAACGTGTCATCGGGCTGGAGGCGACATGTAAAAACCCCTTGTCGAGGGCAAGGCGTTTGTAGGCGTCGAATTCGTCCGGCGTTACGAAACGCGCAACGGCCGCATGCTTGGGTGTCGGTTGTAGGTATTGACCGATGGTTAGGAAGTCCACGCCCACGTCCCGCATGTCATCCATCACCTTCGCCACTTGATCGGCGCTTTCGCCCAGCCCCACCATGATGCCGGATTTGGTAAAAATATTCGGAGCCTGTTTTTTAGCGTGGGCGAACAGGCCCAAGGAATGATCGTAACGTGCGCCGGGACGAATTTCAGCGTATCGGTCCGCCACCGTTTCCAAATTGTGGTTGAACACGTCGGGTTTGGCGTCGATCACGATTTCCAGCGCACCGTCTTTGTTGCGAAAATCCGGCGTCAGGACCTCAATCGTGGTCGCGGGTGCATATTCGCGTACCTTGGCGATGGTTTTGGCGAACTGATACGCCCCACCGTCGGCCAGATCGTCGCGGTCTACCGAGGTGATCACCATATGGCGCAGCCCCATCTCACGCGCCAGTATGGCGGCGTTTTCAGGTTCCTGCGGATCGACATGATCGGGTTTCCCGGTGGTGACATTGCAAAAAGCGCAGGCGCGCGTGCAGATATCACCCAAAATCATGATGGTGGCGTGTTTGGCCGACCAGCATTCCCCAATGTTGGGACAGGCGGCCTCTTCACAGACCGTATGCAGATTTTTGTCGCGCACCAAACGGCGCGTCTCGCTGAAAGCTTCCGATAGCGGGGCCTTGACGCGAATCCACTTGGGTTTGCGTGGGCTGGGGTTGTCCTGTTTGTGCGCTTTTTCGGGGTGGCGCAGTTTCATTTTTTTATGCATGGAAAATGACTATAGCCTTGATGGCCGGCCGTCAACGATGCTTTGGCACGGCGCAGCTTCCGCCGCCCGGTTTCTGGGCCGTGATGATGGCCGAAACCACGTACTTTTCAATCCCTCGTCCCGGTGCCCAGTCGGCGATCCCGGCGCGGCTTTCTTCCTTGATATCGATAAAAATCCGGGTGTACCCGGTGTCTTCCAGCCAACGTTGCAGATCATCCACCATGGATGCCCCGGTGACGCACCCCGACAACAGGTGATCGTCGTCCTTGAAATCGTCGGGAAACGGTGCGGTGGCCACCACATCGGAAATGGCCAGCCGTCCGCCCGGCTTCAAGACGCGAAAGGATTCGCGCAGCACCTGCGGTTTGTCGGGTGACAGATTGATCACGCAGTTGGAAATAATGACATCGGCGGTGTTGTCGGCGATGGGCAGATGTTCGATTTCGCCAAGGCGGAATTCGACATTTTTATAGCCGCCTTTGAGCGCATTGGCGCGTGCCTTGGCGAGCATTTCGTGGGTCATATCGACACCATAGACGTGGCCCATGGTGCCGATTTTGCCGGCAGCCAGGAACGCATCGAAGCCTGCCCCTGCGCCCAGATCCACCACCACCTCACCCGGTTGCATCTCGGCGATGGCCTGAGGGTTGCCGCACCCCAGTCCTAAATTCGCACCTTCGGGTACGGTGGCCATTTCTTCTGCGCTGTAGCCGAAAAACGCCGACATTTCTTCCGCCGTGGGAATTTTTACATCATCGGACGAACCACAGCATCCGGACGTTCCGTTCGTGCTCGGCGCGCAACATCCTGAATTTCCACCCTGGGTGGCGATCGTGGCGTAGCTATCGCGCACGGTTTTACGAACATCGTGATGTTTGTTGTTCATGGTTGAATCCTTATTTCCGTTCCGGTGTTAAGTCACAATTCCCACCTTGGCAACAATTGTGCGTCAAATAGGAAAGCAAGCTGTTCATGCGTTCGAAGTCGGCGCTGTGGATCAATTTTCGCCCCGCGCGCACGCACAACACAAGTCCCGCCTGCCTGAGTTGCGCCAGGTGGTGATTGAGCGTCGCAGGCGGCACGTTCACGCGCGCCCCGATCTCTCCCACTGCCAAACCGGTGGGTCCGGCTTCTACTAGAAGACGAAAAACATCAAGGCGCGTGTCGTGGGCAAGGGCCGCCAACGCCGCAACGGTATTTTCTTTATCCATATTTCTAGAAATATAGAAATGAATAGATATGTCAAGGATATTCCTTTGATCAAAACGGAGGCCCAATAAGGCATTGTCCCCCGCTTCGTTCAATGGTTGAGTGTTGAACTGGAATCAAAAAACACGTCTCGTGCCAAGTGGCCTCATGGTCACGGGGTTCGTTAAAATGGATCTCGGCGAAACAACTCGCATCCGCACGGATGTTCAGGCAACCCTCGATCTGTTTCGGACCGAGACAGCGGTGCTTCAAAGGAAAGAAAGAAGGACAATAACCGTGTGCAAAAGTCGCGGTGGTTCTGGCCACTGATCACAGACGGTGCACGCCTACACTTTTTGACACCAGAACTGATACATCCCCACAAACGTATTGGGGTTTTGGAGTTCAAACTTATGCCATTGGGAAAGTGACGTCAGGGCGTTTTTCTTTTTCCGCGAAAAGGCCTTGAATTCCCTCATCGAGTTTCGCTCACGCATTTCAAAACCTAGAAACTTCAGGTTCAGGGCCTTTAGGGCCTCTTCTAATTGCGGCAAGGTAAAACGATGCTCTTGCACATGAAAAAGTAGGTCTCGGACATGGCTTAAAGTAAAGAAATCGGTTCCATTGCATATCTTCGTCATGGCCTGATTTCCGGATTCGGCCATCTTTACGATGTCCAGTCGGCATCTGCGAATATCTTGTAGGGATGTTGTGTACCCTTTGTTTGCAATCAGGGTGCGCCCACTCACGATATGCTGACGAGCGGTTTCACTATACAATCCAATCTTCATCAGTCCGCCGGGATTTAATAAGTCCGCAAGGACTTTCCATCCGACCAACGGATTGTCAAGATGGTGAAGAACTCCAACACTTTCAATGAGATCGAACCGTCGCTCAAGACTGTCGAGTTCCATAATATCCGCGTGAGCGTACTCGATATTCGTAATCCCGAGTTCACGGCTCTTTCTCAAGGCATACGATAGGCTACTTAGGCTCAAGTCAACAGCGAGCATATTTGTATTGGAGAAACTGGAAGCTGTGACGATGGAATGCTGCCCCGTACCGCAACCTGCCACAAGAATTTCAAGGCTTTCGGGAGCCTTGGCATCTCCAAGATCAAGATTAAAAGGTGCGCTTTGTAATACGGCGTTGATCGGTCTGGACGTGGCCGGTATGCCCGTTTTAACCCAGCGTGGGTAAGGATTTTCTTCATATTGTTCGCGAACCGCCAGGGAAACCGTATTGTGTATGGTGTTTAGGCAGGAAATTTGAGAGCGCAAGGATTGCTCTTCTTGCGGTTCCGATATTTGTTGCCTAAGCACATCTTTGATATCGTCGACACACATGTGCTCAGACAAATCTCGAGCCCAGGGAAAATGATAGAGCGCCTTGTAGGCACCGAGCATAACAACGCATGATGACGATATGTTGCGACCCTTTTTCACCATCTTCGCGATCTGTTGCTCGAGTTTCTTAACGTCGCTGGCTTCGTCGTCTGTTTCATGGAAGACGTATTCGTTAATGAAACATTGATGCGCCAAGGCTGTTAAAAATGGCAATCTTTTTTTATTTGTATTGCCTGAAACAACCTCTTTCAACAGAGCACGGCGCAAGAGCGTGAGCATCCATTCAATCTCGAGATCAATGACCGGCGTTAGTCTCAAAATCTGAAGAAACAGTGGGATCGACGATAGCAGCTCGGCGGTATCCCCGTAGGCCATTTTGAACGCTGGTTTCCCAAAGCGTGGGCGCACAAGGATCTGAGAAAATTGTGGGTGACAGCGCAGTGCGCTAAGGATCGAGCGAAATACGTAGGCGGGACGAACGGTGGATCGATCTAATAACAGCAGGAGTTCGTGGTATATATTATTATCGATAGAAGTAAACGATACGTATTCTAAGGCGTTCGCGAAACCAGACCAAAACTCGTCGTACTCAGGATTAATGGCAATCGCGCGGCGGTGACAGGCGAAGGCATCTTCGGTTTTTGCGGATTCCTGAAGCGCGAAGCCAAGGTTGCTATACGCTTTGGCATAATCGGGCTTAAGGGCAATGGCCTTGCGGTAGAATGCCATGGCTTCATCCAGATCCCCCTGAGCCTGTAATGCAATGCCAAGGTTGTTGTGCACATCGGCATAATCGGGCTTAAGGGCAAGAGCCTTATGATAGTTTTCCATGGCTTCATCGCGCAGCCCCTGGTTCCATAGTGAAAAGCCAAGATTGTTGTAGGCCTCAGCGTAATCGGGGTTGAAGGCGATGGCCTTGCGGTAGGTTGCCACGGCCTCATCAAGCTTCCCTTGGTCTTGGAGCGTAACGCCAAGGTTGTTATAGGCATCGGGGTAATCCGGCTTGATATCAATGGCTTTCTTGATGAGAGAAACGGCCTCATCGTTATTGCCACCTTGATGGGCAATCACCCCCAACAAATGCAAGGCCACGGGATGATTGGGATTGGCATGCAAAATTTGTTGATAAATGCTCTTTGCTTGAGCCAGTTGACCGCCGTTGTGATGCTGGACGGCGAGGTCGATCGCGTCTTTGAGGCTCAACGTTTGTTGCCCGGACCTCGGTTCTCTCGGAATTGCTTCTTCCGGTAATTTTTGTTGATGACGTTTTTTCAGGTTTTTCATTTCCATGCTCTTTTATAGGTAGCCTCCATGCGTAGCATGAAGGGTCCTAGATCGACAAAAGATGAATGTCGTCAATGCGTTATCTTTCTATCGATTTCAAAGGGTTATCGTATCCAAGGAACAGGGGGCTCTAATTGCCACCTGCCCTAAAAGTGAATGGCGCGGCCGTAGGCGTTGAGGACGCTTTCGTGCATCATCTCACTTAATGTCGGGTGGGGGAAGATCGTGTGCATGAGGTCTTGTTCCGTGGTTTCCAAGCCCATGGCGACGACGTAGCCCTGGATCAATTCGGTCACTTCCGCGCCGATCATGTGGGCGCCCAGAAGTTCACCCGTTTTTTCATCAAATATGGTTTTGACGAAGCCGTCCGGTTCGCCCAGCGCGATGGCTTTGCCGTTGCCCTGAAACGGAAAACGTCCAACCTTGATCTTGTGCCCAGCACCGTTAGCCTGGACCTCGGTAAGGCCTACGGACGCCACCTGCGGACGGCAATAGGTACAGCCTGCGATTTTGTTCGTTTCCATGGGGTGAAGGCCTTTAAGACCGGCGATTTTTTCCACGCACAAAATGCCTTCGTGGGACGCCTTGTGCGCCAGCCACGGCGCACCGGCCAGATCGCCGATGGCGTAAACGCCCGGCTCACCCGTTTCGCACCATTCATTGGTCACGACGTGGGTGCGGTCCACTTTGGCCTTGGTGCCTTCAAGGCCGATGTTTTCGACATTGCCGACGATCCCCGCCGCAACGATCACGCGATCAAAGATACGGGTTTCGCTTTTGCCGCCCACTTCAATGGTGGCGCTGATGGTGCCTTTGCCTTTTTTCAGTGCCTTCACCCCGGCAGAGGTGATGATTTCCATGCCGTCCTTGCTCAGCGATTTTTGCAAAAAGTCAGAAACTTCCGCATCTTCCGCCGGCACGATGCGGTCCAACATTTCCACCACCGTGGTTTTGGACCCCAAGGTGTGAAAGAAGCTTGCGAACTCGATCCCGATGGCGCCGGAGCCGATGACCAGCAGGCGTTCGGGTATGGTGTCGGGAACCAGGGCGTCCTTGTAATACCAGATCAGCTTGCCGTCCGGCTCCATCCCCGGCAGGACGCGTGCGCGTGCGCCGGTGGCCAGGATGATATGTTTTGCGCTCAGGTTCGCCAGCGCCTTGTCTTCCTTGATCACCGCAACCTTGCCACGGCCCGCCAATTTGCCGTAGCCGTCAAAAACGGTGACCTTGTTCTTTTTCAACAGGTGGCCGACACCCATGTTCAGGCGTTTGGAGACCTTGCGCGAACGTTCCACCACAGCCTTGAGATCGAAATCCAGCTTGCCGCTGAGGCCGTATTCCTTGGCATTTTGGGCATTGTGATACACTTCCGCCGAGCGCAGCAACGCTTTGGTCGGAATGCAGCCCCAATTCAGGCAAATGCCGCCCAAGTGATTGGCTTCCACCAGCGCTACCTTCATTTTGAGTTGCGCAGCCCGGATCGCGGCCACGTAGCCACCCGGACCGCCGCCCACGACGATGAGATCGAATTTGGTATCAGCCATGATGAATTCTCGTCTTTACAGCGCCAGCAGCGCGGGTTCTTCGATGATGCGCTTGAAGGCGGCCAGGAAACGCGCCCCCACCGCACCATCAACGGAGCGGTGATCGACCGACAGCGTGCACGTCATCACAGTGCCGACGCAAAGCTGTCCATCAATGACGACAGGGCGCTGTTCGCCTGCGCCGATGGCCAGAATGCACGATTGCGGCGGGTTGATGATGGCGGCAAAATCCTTGACGCCGTACATGCCCAGATTGGAAATGGTGAAGCCGCCGCCGGTGTATTCCTCGGGCATCAATTTGGCCTCGCGTGCACGTCCGGCCAAGTCCTTGACTTCCGCAGAAATGGCCGCCAGACCCTTGGTGTCGGCATAGCGTACAATCGGTGTGATCAACCCGCCCGGCGTCGCCACCGCCACCGCCACATCGACCGTGTTGAACTGCCAAATAGCATCGTCAGTCCATTGGGCATTGGCTTCGGGCACTTCGACCAGGGCCTTGGCCACCGCCTTGACGATGAAGTCGTTGACCGACAGCTTGTAGGCGGGTTTGCCTTCCGGTCCTTCGGGCGCGGCGCCATTGAGGGCCTTGCGCATATCCAGCAGCTTGTCGATACGGCAATCCGTTGTGAGGTAGAAATGCGGCACCGTCTGCTTGCTTTCCTGCAAGCGTTTGGCGATGATTTTGCGTGTCGTCGAATGAGGGATGGCGGTATACGAGCCGCTTTGCGCCATGCCCACAGCCTGCCCCGGCGCGGCTGCGGATACCACGGTTTGCGGCGATGCGTTTTCCACGTCGCGTTTGACGATGCGCCCGTGCGGCCCCGTCCCCTGGATGGTGGAAAGGTCCAGACCCTTGTCCGCCGCAATCCGCTTGGCCAGTGGCGATGCCAGTACACGCCCGGTTGATCCGGTCGGCTGCGCCACCGTTTTCGGTGCGGGGGCGGCATCAAGCGCCGCCGCCGGGACGGCCGGAGCCTCTTCAACAGCAGCCACCACGCTGGGGGTATAGTCCTCAAGCACCCCGGCATCCTCTCCGTCTTCCAGAAGCAGGGCAATGGGAGCATTGACCGCCACACCTTGCGTTCCGCCGGGGATCAGGATTTTGCCGATCACGCCTTCGTCCACGGCTTCGACTTCCATGGTGGCCTTGTCGGTTTCGATTTCCGCCAGCACGTCGCCCGCACTGACGCTATCGCCTTCCTTGACCTGCCAGGATGCGAGATTGCCTTCGCTCATGGTGGGCGACAGGGCGGGCATAAGAATTTCAATGGGCATTCGCTTTCCCTCCCCTTAAGCGTAGCAGACGGCCAGTGCCGCCGCCGTGATTTTTCCCACATCGGGCAAGGCCAGCGCTTCCAAGTTGGCGGCGTAGGGCATGGGGGTGTCTTCGCCGTGCACCCGCGCCACCGGTGCATCAAGATCGTCGAAGGCCTGTTCCATGACCACCGCGGCAATTTCCGCGCCGATACCGGACTGCGGCCAACCTTCTTCGATGGCGACGATACGGTTGGTTTTCTTCACCGATGCGATGATCGTTGCCGTGTCCATAGGACGCAATGTGCGTAAATTGACGACCTCGGCCGAAATGCCTTTTTCAGCCAGCGCATCGGCGGCTTCCAGTGCGGAACCGACCATGCGCGAGAACGTCACCAGCGTTACATCGCTGCCCGCGCGTTCAATCTTGGCCTTGCCGATGGGCAGGACAAAATCGTCCGCGGCCGGAACGTCGAAGCTCTGGCCGTAGAGCATCTCATTTTCCAAAAAGATCACCGGGTTCGGATCGCGAATAGCCGCCTTGAGCAGACCCTTGGCGTCCGCGCCGGACCACGGCGCCACGACCTTGAGCCCCGGCACCTGTGAATACCACGCGGCGTAACACTGGCTGTGCTGGGCGGCAACGCGCGAGGCCGCCCCGTTGGGTCCGCGAAACACGATCGGGCACCCCATCTGGCCACCGGACATGTAGCGCGTCTTGGCGGCCGAATTGATGATCTGGTCCATGGCCTGCATGGAGAAATTGAACGTCATGAATTCGATGATCGGTCTCAAGCCGCCGAACGCCGCGCCCACGCCGAGACCGGCAAATCCATGTTCTGTAATGGGGGTGTCAACCACACGATCCGCGCCGAATTCATCAAGCAGGCCTTGGGAAACCTTGTAGGCGCCTTGATACTCCGCCACTTCTTCGCCCATCAGGAACACCGCTGAATCCCGGCGCATTTCCTCCGCCATGGCGTCGCGCAAGGCCTCGCGCACGGTTTGCGCCACCATGGGGCCATCATAATCGGGTTCCTGTGGTTCGCTGGGCGGGGCGGGGGCGACCTGCGCGGGCGCGGGCGCCGCCTGGAGCGCGACAGCGGGTTGTGCAGGTTCGGCAGCAACGGGGGTCGGCGTTGAAAATTCAAAATCTTCCAACACACCGACGTCTTCTCCGTCCTCCAGAATTAAAGCAATGGCCGTATTCACGGCCACACCTTCGCTTCCCTCCGGGATCAGAATTTTGCCGATCACGCCCTCGTCCACGGCTTCGACTTCCATGGTGGCCTTGTCGGTTTCAATTTCGGCGATCACATCGCCGGATTTTACGGCATCACCTTCGTTCACCGTCCACTTGGCCAAATTGCCTTCGCTCATGGTGGGCGATAGGGCGGGCATCAGAATTTCAACGGGCATGATTTTGTTTCCCTGCCTTACGCGTCAACCAGAATATCGGTATAGAGCTCTTCCACCGCCGGCAATGGGCTGGCTTTGGCGAAGTCCGCAGCCTCGGTCACAGTCGCTTTGATCTCGCGGTCGATGTCCTTCAAGGAGGCTTCGTCGGCCGCCTTGGTGATCAAGATCAGATCGCGCAAATTGTCGATGGGATCTTGTTCGGAACGCACCTTGGCGACTTCATCTTTGGAACGATATTTAGCCGGGTCCGACATGGAATGGCCACGATATCTGTAGGTGAGCATTTCCAGGATATAGGGGCCTTTGCCGGCGCGAATGTATTCAAGCGCCTTGGCGGTGGCGTCGCGGACACTCACGACATCCATGCCGTCAACCTGCGCTCCTGGAATTCCATGGGCGGAACCGCGTTGATAAAGTTCCGTCGTTGCGGAGGCACGGTGCAGTGCCGTCCCCATGGCGTACTTGTTGTTTTCGATGATGTAAAGCACCGGTAGCAACCACAACTCAGCCATGTTGAAGCTTTCGTAAATTTGGCCCTGGTTTACCGAACCGTCGCCGAAATACGTAAAACATACCCCGCCGTCGCGATTGTATTTATGGGCGAACGCCAACCCGGTTCCCACGGGAACCTGCGCCCCGACAATGCCATGGCCGCCATAAAATTTCTTCTCGGCGGAAAACATATGCATGGAACCGCCCTTGCCATGGGAATAGCCACCTTCGCGGCCCGTCAGTTCGGCCATAACGCCGCGGGGGTCCATATCGCACGCCAGCATATGACCGTGATCGCGGTAACTGGTGACAACACTGTCGTGTGGTCCGGCGTTGGCATGTGCGCCAATCACCACGGCTTCCTGGCCAATGTAAAGGTGGCAAAAACCACCGATCAGGCCCATGCCGTACAATTGCCCGGCCTTTTCCTCGAAGCGACGAATGAGCAACATCTTGCGATAGTAAGATAGCAATTCATCGGCCGATGCTTTGGGTTTGGACGCGGTGGGTTTGGACGCGCGGCGGCGCACCGATGCTTTTTTTACATTTGCTTTTTTTGCGGCTGTTTTGCGCGCGTTCACGTTGCTGGCGATCGTCATGTCGTCGATGTTTCCTCGACCAAGGTTTTGCCAATGACTTTTACAACTTTGACTTCTGAGGTGCGGGCCAGGCGCGGAGATCCTCCAAAACGGCTCGACCCTCCCTTGACGGTAAATAAGAAAGTCAAGGATATAGGCGGGGAGTCGGCTATGCAAGAGAATTGATCACCTGTAACACATTGATAATTATCCATTTTTTATGATTAACTTCATGGGAGTTAATATGAAATGAGGCCGACCTTTGAGGAGGGATGGTAGCTTTACGATGTTACAAAGGCATGACCCGTGTCGTTTTTCTGCACACATATGCGACCGCCACCGGGTCAGCCACGGCCATACGAAACTCATCCCATGGCCGTACGCGAACGCGGCATTATCATCATGGGGATCATTGTGTCACTTTGATGGGGATTCCGCCCGCAAGGCGTGCGCGGCGCGTGTTTGCGCCCCTACTCGCTCACATCCCTCTTTGTATCGTCCGTTTTGGCGATGGCTTTGACAATCGGTGGCGGCACAAGAATCACGTCCATCTCATCGGCGTAGCCGTAACCCAGTACAATCCTGGCTTGTTCTTCCAGAACATCAAGATCGAGGCTGTCCAGCCGCAGCGCCTTGACCTTGCGTTCCAGCGCCATGCGTTGTTCGCGCACGTCCAGGACTTCGGCCTGCAAGGCGTTTACGTTTTGGCGCATTTTTCCCAATGCGATCAATCCGCGATCCCCTTGAACGGCATGGTAGGCAAAATACACCACCATCGATATGCCGATTACCGGACCGGCAATCTGGCGAGCATGAACTTTCAGTTCCCGAAAAATATCCATGACCAAGCCCTCTTTCCGCTCCCTTTATGCCGGGCAAGCGTTAACAAGGGCTTATAACGTCATGTCAAAGCACAGATTACAGCCTGTCTTCCAGACGTTTACAGATCGTTTTCAGAACTTTAATGCGGGCATAGTATTTCGAGTTGGCCTCGACCAACGTCCACGGCGCCATGCCGGTGGAGGTGCGTTCCACCATATCACCCACGGCGCGGGCGTAATCGCCCCATTTTTCGCGGTTGCGCCAGTCTTCTTCGGTCAGTTTAAAACGTTTGTAGCCCGTGGCCTCGCGTTCTTTGAAACGCTTCAACTGTTCCTCGGCGGTGATGGAAAGCCAGAATTTACATACGATGGCACCATGGCGTGAAATCGCTTCTTCGAAATCGTTGATTTCGCCATAGGCACGCAGCCAGTCTTCCTGGGGGCAGAAGCCTTCAACGCGTTCTACCAAGACGCGCCCGTACCAGGAACGATCGAAGATGGTGGTATGGCCTTCGCGCGGGATTTTGCGCCAGAAACGCCACAGGTACGGTTGCACTTTTTCTTCATCGCTGGGGGCGGCGATGGGCACGATATCGTAATAGCGTGCGTCCATGGCTGCGGTTACGCGGCGAATTGCACCGCCCTTGCCGGCGGCGTCATTGCCCTCGAAGACCATGATCAGGGAGCGTTTGGCGAATTTTGCAGAGCGATACAGCTTGTTCAGGCGCCCCTGATAGTGTTCCAGTTGTTCCCGGTATTCTTTTTTGGGCAGCGTCTTGGTGTAGTCCAAGCTATCGAGAATATTGCGATGATTTATGTCTTCGAGCGCCGCGACCGGAACCGACAGGGGAAGGGGTTTTTTGCCGTCTTGCAAACGCCCCTGGATTGCCTTCAAAAGCGCGTGCCCGACGGTGAAATTGCGGTATCTTTCATCTTCTGCGTCCACCACGATCCACGGCGCATGCGCGGTGGAAGTGCGGCGCAAGACATGTTCGGCGACGGGGCGCATCTGATCGTATTTCTCATAATCCTCCCAGTCTTTCTTGCTCACGCGCCACTTGGTTTCTTTCTTGGATTCCAATGTCTTAAGACGTTTGTGCAAGCCCTCTTTGGAAAGGTGCAACCAGAACTTGAGGATGAGCGCGCCTTCTTCCGCCAGCATGCGTTCAAAACGCAGAAAATCGTCCAGATAAGCGTCCAGGTAATCCCGGCCTTTTCCCCCTTCGATGCGTTGCTGCATGGGGTGAGAGTACCACGAGCCGAAGAAGATGCCGATCGAACCGCGCGGCGGAAGACGTCGCCAAAAGCGCCACATGGCGGGGCGTTCGCGTTCTTCGTCGGACGGCTCGCCCATGGCGTAGGCGTGGATATTGCGCGGGTCCATCCAGAAATTGAGGGTATTGACGGTTTCTCCCTTGCCCGTCTTGTTGACGCCGGACACGATCAAGACCACCGGAAACGGCTTTTTTTCACCCAACTCGAACTGGGCGTCAAGCAACGCTTCGCGTAGCACCGGAACCTCGGCGTTATATGCGGCCTTCTTGATCTTGTGGCTCAACTCCGCAGCTTCGAACATCTCTCTCTCCCTCAAGCCATTGACGTGAAAGGAAATGTAGCACGCAATTCAAGACAAGATAAAGAGAATGCCGTTCAGCGTAAAATGGAGCGTCCCGCATAACGACCCATGGGGGCCAGTTCTTCTTCAATACGCATCAACTGATTGTATTTCGCCAGACGATCGGAACGCGACAGGGAGCCGGTCTTGATTTGACCCGCGTTGGTCGCCACCGCGAAATCGGCGATGGTGGTGTCTTCTGTTTCGCCGGAACGGTGCGAAATCACCGTCGTATAACCTGCGCGATGGGCCATGTTCACCGCTTCGAAGGTTTCGCTGAGGGTGCCGATCTGGTTCAGTTTGATAAGAACCGAATTGGCAACACCCTTTTCGATGCCTTGTGCAATCCGCGTCGGATTTGTCACAAATACATCGTCGCCCACAACCTGACACTTGGAACCGACGGCATCGCTCAAAGTCTTCCAGCCGTCCCAGTCGTCCTCGGCCAT
>VAPL010202311.1_pt1 | contig 16949 bp, 15 predicted proteins | sample 3395061 | NCBI WGS metagenome assembly VAPL01 (sample SAMN08290444, study PRJNA428436) | hydrothermal vent metagenome | isolation source: Deep-sea hydrothermal vent chimney 2 | place: Pacific Ocean: Juan De Fuca Ridge | depth 2182 m m | reverse complement strand
GCATTTATTTATACGAATTCAGGGTTTTAATAAACGAAAAATCGAAATAACAATTAAGTTAATTTGTTTTGCTAGAATATTTTATAGGCGTGTAATTATTGATGTGTGGCATTTTCGGTGTTATTGATAATAATGAGTTAAGGCAAAATGATAAGGATTCTTTTCAACGTGCTTTAAAATTGTTATCCCATAGAGGGCCAGATGATTCAGGAATTTTTGTATGGGATAAAGAAAACGAACAAAAAAATATAAAAAAACTTAAGCCGACCACTTTATTATTAGGCCATACAAGGTTGTCAATCATGGACTTATCAAGTGCCGGACATCAGCCTATGAGTAATTTGGATAACAATTTCCATATAGTCTTTAACGGTGAAATTTATAATTATCTTGAATTGCGTGATGAGTTAATAGGTTTAGGATACGAATTTTATTCAAATAGTGATACTGAGGTGTTGCTAATTGCCTTTATTCAATGGGGGCATAAGGTATTAGACCGGCTTATCGGCATGTTTGCTTTTGCCATTTTAGATGTTAGAGCCCAAGTGTTATTTTTGGCGCGTGATAACTTTGGTATTAAGCCGTTGTTTTATAGTTTTTGGGAAGGCCGTTTTTCATTTTCTTCCGAAATCAGTCCATTACTGGATAATCCCAGCATCAGTAAAAAACTAAATCCCCAGAAAATTTACGAATATCTTCAGTACGGTAATTCTGATAATGATGAAATGACAATGCTGGAGGAAGTGAAGCAGTTACCTCCTGCTCATTTTATGGAGATAGATTTAAATACTATTAAAATAAATAAAATAAAGCGATATTGGCAACCCACATTAAAGCACCAAATTGATATCAGTTTTGATGCGGCAGCAAATGAATTACGAAAAATTTTTTTAAAAAGTGTCAACCTGCATTTGCGTAGTGATGTTCCGGTAGGTGCTGCACTGTCAGGAGGTATTGATTCGTCGGCTATCGTATGTGCTATACGATTTCTGCAACCAAAAATTCAGTTGCATACATTTACTTATGTTGCTTCCCATGAATCGATCTCTGAAGAAAAATGGGCTGATATAGTCGGACGATATGTTGGCGCAGTGATGCACAAGGTTTCTGCCACTCCAATAGAGCTTGTAGAGAATCTTGATCTGTTAATTAAGTGTCAAGGTGAACCCTTTGCCAGTACCAGCATTTACGCGCAGCATAAAGTTTTTCAAAAGGCCAGTGAAGTCGGAATAAAGGTCATGCTTGATGGGCAAGGCGCGGATGAAATATTTGGAGGATATTCAGCTTATGCTGGAGCGCGATTTGCTTCTTTAGTAACCCAATTTGATTGGCTAAATGCCTGGTTTTTTTTAAAAAATGCATCTGCTTGGCCGGGACGGGATAAAAATATGATTCTAAAAACGGCATTTAAATTTTTTATACCTGAGCAAATCAAGCCCCTTTCCCGAAGATTGATCGGTAAGAAATCAAAGTCACCTTGGTTAAATGAAAATTGGTTTAAGAAAAATGCTGTTTCAATGAAATTTCAGGACTACAAATACAGGAATAAAGACCATTTGCGTGAAGAGCTCCTTAGGAGTCTAGGGTGTACAAGTATACCAATGCTGTTGCGGTATGAAGACCGGAATTCAATGGTACATTCAATTGAAAGTAGAGTGCCTTTTTTAAATAAAGAATTAGTTGAATTTGTTTTCAGTCTTCCAGAGGAATATTTGATAGATCAGCAGGGTACAAGTAAAGCTATATTTCGAAAGGCTATGAGGGGGCTGGTACCCGACGAGATTTTAGATCGTAGAGATAAAATTGGTTTTGAAACCCCAGAAGAGCAATGGTTGAAGATGTTAGATTCATGGGTCAATGAAATTTTGGATAATGCAAAAGATAATCCTTTTTTAAACTATCAGGAAGTAAAAAAAGAATGGCGAGAAGTTATGTCAGGAAATAATAAATTCGACTGGCATATTTGGCGATGGATAAATATTTTGAGATGGATAGAGCTATATGATGTTGAAGTGGTTTAATTGGATATTAAATAACCTGTAAAAAAAGTCAGTTATTAATGAGTAACGAAAAACAAAGTATCTTGTTGGTTTCATATTACTTTCCTCCTGAAACAAATGGTGGGGCCTCCAGAGCTTTTGCCAATTACCATTATTTAAATAAGCAAGGCTATAGAGTTATCGTTATAACGAACGATAGGACATCAAACATTGATTGTGTTGCTGATATATATAGGGTGAGGTGCTGGAGAAATGCGGGAATTATTGGTCTTACAAAAAGAATCCTGGGTTCTGTATTGACTAAACTCGGTTTTTATTATGGCGAAGATTTATATTGGTGTGATGCGGTATCAAAAGCTATTAAGTCATTGAAAGGAAACATTGACATAGTCTATGCTAGTTTTCCCGGAGCTGATGCTCTAATTGTGGGTATGTCGACAGCTAATATTCTTAATGCCAAACTTGTAACAGAATTTAGGGATGGTTTTTATTTTGAGCCTCATATATCCATGAATATTTTTCAACGATGGGGGGCAAAAAGGCTAGAAAAAAAAGTCGTGGAAGCTTCAGAAAAAATTGTGTGTGCAACACGAACAATAACCGAATATTTCAAAGAGACTTATCGAAATGAAAATATACATACTATTTATAATGGTTATAACAAGCTAGATTTTAAAGCGTATGATGCGGGTAATATGGACGATGGTTCACCACCAGCCACCCTTATACACCTAGGGCAACTTGCGGGTTCCCGGAAACGAAGCATTAGGCCTTTGCTGGATGCCCTGATGGAACTTTATGACGATGGGGAAATTAACAGAAACAATTTTGAGTTATTATTCTTAGGTACATTGACAGACCAGGAGTTAGAAAATTTATCTGATTTGTTTTTATCCGGGATAGTCAAATATAGACCTTCCGTCCCCAAAGAGCAGGCTTTTAGTATAGTCTCCGACTATAAATATTTATTGTTTTATGGTGTGCCTGGCCAAAAATCGGTAGTTTCCAGCAAATTGCTGGAATATATACGGATGGGTAAGCCTGTCTTAGGTATATGCAAAGGCAATGAAGCCGCTGAAATTATTGATCTTACCGGAGTGGGTGAAGTGGCTGATTATGACAAAGAAGAAATAAAGGCCTTATTCATTAATGCGCTCAATGGCACGGTTACTTACATCCCGAATACGGATCAGATAAAGTTTTTTGACAGAGAAAATCAAGTTAACAAATTAAGTGAAATACTTGAAGAATAAACTTTTGTTTTTTTTGTGGTTGTGAATATATCAATTATTATAGTTTCACATAACAGTAAACTATTTCTGAAAAAAAATCTCTTAAGCCTGGATGCTCAGAAGTCATTGCCGAATGAAGTGATTATTGTCGATAGTGGCTCTGATGATGTAACCTATATTAATGAGATTATTGAGGATGTTGATCTTTTAACTATTAAATTAATATGTTGTGAAAATGTTGGTTTTGCAAAAGCCAACAATATTGGTATTTCACGCTTATCAGTCGATTGTACGCAGGTTATTTTCTTAAACCCGGATTGTTTTTTACCGCCTGCTTTTATTTCATCTTTATTTTCGATTATACAAAACTACCCTAGTGCTGGGCTACTTACTGGGAAGCTTGAAGGTTATGATATTGCAACAAATCTGAATACTGGCCTATTGGATTCTACGGGCATATTTCAAACTTACTATGGAAGATGGTATGACAGAGGACAAGGGGAAGCTGATGTAGGTCAATATGATGGGGAATATGCACAGTTTGTTCCGGCCGTTTGTGGTGCATTGATGATTTGTCGAAGGGAAGTAATTGACTTGATCTTTAAACAGGATGGTTATTTTTTTAATGAAGATTTTTTTATGTATAAGGAAGATATAGAAATATCTTTAAGGATAAAAAAATTTGGTCTGGATATACTGTATTTATCTGGGCTAGTGGCTCATCATTGCAGGGGCTGGAAAGGAAATCGTCGGAAAATTTCGAGATGGGCTAGGTTACGTTCAGCAAAAAATGACGTGTTAATAGCTTTGAAGTTTCGGCAAAAAGCCTTGCTATATTCGGGGGTTAAGTACTTATTAGTACTGGTTTTTGATATCTAATAAATACGTTACCGGTGTGTTGGTTTTATATTTCTGTATAATTCCAAAATAATGATTGATTTCTTAGGCTTGTGCGTATTTAAAAGCCTGTTTTTAATCTGGTTTTAGCTAATTAGGATTTTTTGTGGCTTCAGAGGGTGTACAGATAATAATTCCAACTTTAAATGCTGTAAAAAGCGTTGATAGTTTTGTGGATAATTTTAGAAAAATTATGGCTTGTGGTTATGATGTTTTAGTCGTAGATTCGTCATCCAGCGACAACACAGTTGAGGTAGTAAAGACGTTAGGAGCAGAAGTCATTATTATCCCGCAAGCCGATTTTAACCATGGGGCAACTAGGGAATTAGCCAGAAAGCAATCTAAACATGATATTGTTGTATTCATGACGCAGGATGTCGAAGTTATTTCAACAGACTTTGTCCGTTATCTGATTGAGCCTATAGAAAAGGACCCCGGTATTGCTGTAAGTTATTCCAGGCAGGTTCCTTTTGATGAGGCTGATATTTTTGAAGCTTTTCCAAGGGAGTTCAACTACCCTTCTCTTTCCCATGTGCGAAGCTTGGCTGATGTCGATGAATATGGAATTTATACTTTTTTCTGTTCAAATAGTTGTGCCGCATACCGAAATAGTTTATTAAATAATATAGGTGGTTTTGATTCCTCAATGAATAGTGAGGATTATTTTGCTGTGGCAAAATTATTGGATAAAGGATACAGAATCGCTTACGTTGCCGAATCAGTCGTTAAGCACTCACACAAGTATTCTATTGTTGAGGAATTTAAACGATATTTTGATATTGGTTATGTACGAGCGCAATATCCAGATATTCAAAAAATTGTTGGTCATGCCGAATCTAGGGGTAAAATTTTTGCTAAAGAGTTAATTTTGAAATTAATTCAATTAAATCAAAAAAAATTAATACCTTATGCCATCGTCCATACAGCTACTAAATGGTTTGGTTACCGCATGGGCTATTACGGCCATTTTTTACCGGTCGTTATCAAGAAAAAATTAAGTGGCCAAACATATTATTGGACTTCGAAATATCTTTCTTAGCCTCACGTTACACTCCATTTTATATTCTTATTTTCATAAGCAAATCACTCTTCTATGAAGAATTTGACCTTTGCAGATCGTTATCCGATAGCTTTTCTCGTTACTTTAGTCGATATTACGGTTGTTTTTTTGTCTGCTTGGATTGCTTATTTTTATAGATTCGGTGATTTGCAATGGCCAATACAATATAAATTTGTAATTCTGGTTGTTTCCCTAGTTTATATTATTGTTTGTGTGTTTAGCGGTGTTTATGACTCTTGGCGTGGGCTGAGTTTAACTAAACAATTATTTAAAGTTGCCAGTTGCTGGGTCATATCATTTGCAATTTTAGCGGCAATTTTAGTCATCCTGAAGCAAAATGAATTTTTTTCCCGGATCTGGATGGGGAGCTGGTTTATTTTGGGAACTGTTGGTAGTTGTAGCTATAAAGGTATATTGTTTTGGCTGCTGACACGCTTAAGAAGGCGCGGGATTAATGTAAAAAAGGTTGCTCTGGTTGGAACAGGGAAATTGCCAGATAAGATCTTTGATCAAAGCACTAGGCATCGTGAATATGGCTTTCAGGTAATAGAACGAGTTAATATTCAAAATAGCAATCAGCAAAACCTGGAAAAACAGTTAAAAGTAATTGCTGAACAGGGCTACGTCCATGAGATCTGGATTTGCCTGCCATTGAAGGATGGTGATCTACTGAAGAAGACTTTGTATGACCTTCGTTATTCGACTGCAGAAATCAGATTTTTCCCAAGTTTTGAAGATATTCGTTTGTTGAATCATAAGGCTACCAGTGTGTTGGGTTTTTTTGCTTTAGATTTGAGTTGTTCGCCAATGGGGGGGGCGAATCAGTGGCTTAAGCGTATGGAAGATATTGTCCTGGGGATCCCGATTTTTATCCTACTCTTGCCAGTTGCCTTGATCGTTATTATTGCGATTAAATTATCCTCATCTGGCCCTATAGTTTTCAAACAGTACCGAAACGGTGTAGGAGGAAGGAAGTTCAAAGTCTACAAGTTTCGTACCATGTACAATCATAAAGAAGAGCAAGGTAAGGTAACTCAGGCAACTAAGGGTGACAGCAGAATAACCACAGTTGGGGCATTTTTGCGAAAAACCAGTCTAGATGAATTGCCCCAATTTTATAATGTTTTGCAGGGCAGAATGTCAATTGTTGGCCCAAGGCCTCATGCTTTGGAACATAATGAGTATTATAAAGATTTAGTTGAATCCTATATGTGGAGACATAAAGTAAAGCCAGGAATAACTGGGTGGGCCCAAGTTAATGGCTTGCGCGGAGAAACTGACACATTGGAAAAAATGGAAAAACGTGTTGAGTTTGATCTTTGGTATATCGAAAACTGGTCTCTATGGCTGGATTTGAAAATAATTATAATGACAGTATTTAAAGTATTTACGGATAAAAATGCCTACTAATACAAAGTCGCAAAATATTTTCGGTACATTTTGGTGGTTGTTGTGGATTAGTGCCATTGTTCTATTGGAATGTTATTATCGTGATCAAACTGGCGAGCGGGTAAAGATTTTACATGGACAATACTGGTTTTTTGCTATTGCCGTATTGTCCTCATTGGGAATGGTAATTAGTTTAAAGAAATGGCTTTTGGACTTTTTTTTCTTAAGCAAAACCCTTGTTATTAGTTTGAGTTTATTGTTCTCAGCCTTAGCTTTTTCTGCTGCTTTTGGTATCAAGGCAGTATATGGTGTGCGGTTGTTGGGTATTTTAATGGTTACTTCTTTACCCTTTGTTCTTATAGGGTTATGGAGTCACTCTATTCTGGACAAAAAGAAGATACTACCTTTGTTAGTTGTCTCTGCAATCTGCGCTTTTGGGGCTTGTATTTTAGCTGTAACTGGGCCAGTATCCTGGGCAGGATTTACACTAGAAAACTACTTAATGAATAACCGCTGGGCATTCTTGTTCATTGAGGCAAATGGTTTGGCTGGTATGATGGCCTTGGGTCTCACGGTGACATTATTCCAAATACACGTCAGTCGTTCGCAAACTATATTGTGGATCTTGGGATTACTGGTTTTGCCGATTATTTTTTTGGTATTTTGGAAAACTAACTCCAGAGGATCCCTGCTTTGGATTTTAGTGACACTATTTTTTTATGGTGGATTGATGCTTCGTAATTTAGCGCTTCAATTCAAAAATATCGATTTCGGACGCTTTTTTTTACCGGTACTAGCCTCGATTATTGGTTTATGCGTGTTGCTACTGGTGATTTTTGGCCAGGAATTATCCACATTTTTGCGGCTTGATCAGCGCGATCTCACAACTGGCAGGATGGAAATCTGGTTAATGTATCTGGAACAATTTAAAAATAATCCCTTGCTGGGTTTTGGTTTTGGAGCTAGTGATGAACTCATGTCTGATTATGTCGTAACAGGGGACTATACGATTGCTGGGCCGTTAAATGTTTTTGTTGGTATGCTTGGTGAAACTGGTTTTTTAGGTTTCACAGCAATGTTATGGTTATGGTTTGGTGCAATATATAAAGCTTGGCAGGTCGTAAAAAGCCGATTGCCCCAACAGGACGGTAATTTTCATTATGCTTTTTTTCTAATGGTGACTCTGATTAGTCTGGCAGCTCATCAGAATGGTGAATGGCAACTCATACGCATTACCCCTTTTAATTTTTTATTCTTTTTTTTGCTGAGTGCTGCCAGTACCTTGCCAAAGCAAGAAAAAACTCAGTCGTGTAAGGCTTAAAATTGCCCGCGGATGCTCGCTAAACACAGCCTCCTTTATGTTCTGGCGCGTGGTTTGCCAGGGCTGGTTAATTTTGCCGCTCTGGCTGTTTATACGCGACTCCTCTCACCTGAACAATACGGACAATACGCTATAGTCATCGCTTTGGTCGGGCTATTAAACATGATGTTTTTTGAGTGGCTACATCTGGGGTTGTTACGCTACCTCCCTGCCAAAACAGCACCTAAACCGGTTTTTTTATCGACTGTGTTCAGCGTGTTTGTAATTATTCTGGTTGTTTGTGCCATTGCCGGGTTTTGCTGGTACGGTTTTAGCTCTGGTTTGGTTGAGCGCCATTTGATTATTCCCGGCTTGCTGTTATTAACGGTTACAGGTTTTTTCAATCTGAATTTACAACTCAAATCCGCTCAACTACAGCCGATGCACTATGGTAGATTGTCAGCAGGAAAATCTGTTATTAGTCTTATTGTAGGTTCAGGATTGGTTTTTTATGGTTTTGGAGCGAAAGGTGTCTTGTACGCGTTATCCCTGGGAATGATTGTTTCAATAGGTTTGTGGGCCAGAAATGAATGGCGAGATTTGCATTTTGACCTATTTGACAAAGCATTGGTACGCAAACTGCTGATTTATGGACTACCCCTATCGGTAAATCTGGCCATGGCAGAAATCATCAGCAGTTCTGACCGGTTTTTTTTAAACTGGATGCATAACGAAGCAACTACCGGGCTGTATGCGGTAGGGTATGACCTTGCCAGCCATATGTTAGGCGTACTTTTGATGATTATAAACTTGGCTGCATATCCTTTAGCTGTGCGTGCTCTAGAGCAACAAGGGCAACACGGAGCAAAGCAGCAATTGCGACAAAACCTGACATTGATCGTAGGCATCTCCTTTCCTGCTGCTGCTGGACTTGCAATATTAGCACCTGGAATAACCGGGTTATTAATTGGCGAACAATTTCAGCAGGCGGCACAAACTATTGTACCTTGGGTAGCTTTGGCTGCTTTGTTGGCCGGTCTGAAATCTTATTACTTTGATATGGCATTTCAATTGGGGCAGAACACAGTCGGGCAGCTGAAAGTTTTATTGGTTGCGGTCGTAGTTAATTTGGTGCTCAATTATTATTTAATCCCGGATTATTCGGCAATGGGGGCAATATACGCAACCCTGTGTGCTTATGCGATAGGCTTGGTATTAAGTGCAGTTAAAGGTCGACAATATTTTAAATTACCGCTACCAAACGTTGAGGTCATAAAAATCACTATGGCTACTATAATGATGGGGTTAGCGCTCTGGCCATTTCATATGCTAGCCGATGCCCTCACTTTGGTAATCTCAATTTTGTTCGGTGCACTTATTTATCTATTTTCAATAATACTGATGAATGTTACAGGTACCAGAGCCATGGTGGCGCAATTGAGACCAGGTAGATTTAGCCATGCCAAATAATCGAATTGCCCTGTTCCTTCCTTCGCTGGAAGGTGGTGGTGCTGAGCGGGTTATGGTTAATCTAGCTGAGGGGTTTGCGGCGGAAGGACGGCAGGTTGATCTCGTGTTGGTTAAGGCTAAGGGTGCATACCTGAGCAAGGTGCCAGAGCAGGTTCGTATTATTGATTTAAAGTGTTCGAGAGTAGTCACCAGCCTGTTTCGATTGGCTGGTTATTTGCGCAAGGAGAAACCTGCTGTGCTATTGTCTGCAATGGATCATGCTAATGTAATCGCAATCCTGGCCAAGCGCTTTGCCGGGGTTTCTACGCGTATTGCGGTCAGTGTTCATAGCACCTTATCCGTTGAAGTAGAAAAGGCTAAAAGTTGGCGGGGCAAGATCATGCCCTGGTTTATTAATAAAACATACCCTAAAGCTGAAACTGTCATAGCTGTTTCAACCGGTGTTGCAGAAGATCTTAGTGAAACAACAAGGTTGCACTTGTCTACAATCAAGGTAATTTATAATCCGGTAGTAACGCCAGAATTAGAAAAGAAAAAGTACCAAGCGCCAGGTCATTCTTGGTTTAAAGAAAACCATGCGCCCGTATTATTGGCTGTAGGGCGTCTCAGTGAGCAAAAAGATTTTACGAATTTGATCCAGGCTTTTGCCATCATCAGACAGCAACGAGAATGCCGATTACTGATCCTGGGTGAGGGGGAACAAAGAAAACAGTTGGAAACTTTGGTTGATAGTTTAGGATTACAAAATGATGTGCAAATGCCGGGCTTTGTAGAAAATCCTTATGCATTTATGTCTAAAGCGGATGTTTTTGTTTTATCCTCCGCCTGGGAAGGCTTGGTAACGGTAATGATTGAAGCATTAGCTTGCGGAACACCGGTTGTGAGCACCGATTGCCCCAGTGGTTCCAGTGAAATTCTTGAAGCTGGGAAATATGGTCGCTTGGTTCCCGTTGGTGATTCTCAGGCTTTGGCTGCTGCAGTGATTGCTACTCTTGATGAAGAAGCTGACGCTGAACGCTTGATTGCACGCGCCAATGATTTTACTCAGGATGCCAGTGTAAAACAGTATCTCGCTGTTCTCGATGGTGAGGAAAAATAGTGGCTTCAACGGGTGATAAGATTCGGTTAGTTCACATCATTACCGGTTTGCAGACGGGTGGCGCGGAAATGATGTTGTACAAATTATTAAGCCAAATTGATCATGAAAAATTCGATAATAATGTGATCTCATTAACTAATGAAGGTACTGTTGGCTCAAAAATACAGGCCTTAGGTATACCGGTACATTCTATTGGAATGCGAAATGGATTACCCGATCCAATAGGCTTTGTCAGGTTGATTTTGCAATTAAAAAAACTACAACCCGACATTGTGCAAACTTGGCTTTATCATGCAGATTTTCTAGGTGGCCTGGCGGCAAAATTTGTTGGCGTAAAGAGAGTGATCTGGAATATTCGCAACAGTAATCTGGATGCAGAGGTCAACAAATGGCATACGCGGATGACGGCACGATTATGTGCCCTATTCTCTGGCTGGCTAGCAGATACCATTATTTGTAATTCAGAGCGTGCCACTCAAGTACATCAGGAGTTAGGCTATAAGAAATCATTATTTCACCAGATAGGAAATGGTTTTGATTTGGTCAAGTTCTGTCCAGATGTTACTGCCAAGCCAACGCTATGCAAAAAGTATGATATACCAGAGCACACCTTCCTTGTTGGGCTGGTCGCCAGATTTGATCCACAAAAAGATCACCAGAATTTTATTCAAGCGGCAAGGCGAGTGGTAACCCGCTTTATGGATATTCGATTTGTATTAGTGGGGACTGGCGTTGATAATCAAAACAAGTACCTACTGAAAGAGATTGAGGAAACAGAGCATAGCGATCATTTTCTATTGCTTGGAGAAAGAAATAATATTTCTCAGATCAATGCTGCACTGGATATTGCCTGTTCCTCGTCTTTGGGAGAAAGTTTCCCTAATGCCATAGGAGAAGCAATGGCTTGTAGTACTCCTTGTGTAGTCACTAATGTTGGCGATTTGGAAAGATTAGTGGCTGATACCGGGCTTGTTGTGCCATCGGGCAATCCAGAGGCCTTGGCCAATGCTATTATTAATTTGCTTGATAAACCCAAAGCATATCGACAAAATCTGGGTAAGCTTGCTCGGCAGCGTATTGAAAAAAACTTTTCATTAATATCGATTGTTCATGAGTATGAGCAATTATATGAACAATAAATGGGGGTGAATTGCATCCTTGAAAAGATCTATTAGATTATTACTCAGTAGGTAATAAATTAGCAGAATTTAAATACGCATTTTTCCTTGCTAAATACTCATCAACAAATGCCTGCATGGGACCTTCATCGTATTCACGCATACCACTAATCACTATTGTTTTAAACCCAGAACCTACCACCTCACCCTCGGATTTAATCTGAAAATTAAAATGGGCTTCCCCACGCTTTCCATTAACGGACAGTTCGGGCTCTAACATTTCTATTTCTGGCTGAGTAAAATTTAAATGCTCAAATTCTAAGGTCATACTGTTATACAGGACTAGGGGTCTTGTTAAGTTGATCATGACATTTTGTTTAGCCATTAATGGAACCAAAACATAAGGAAAGTTATGTCCAGAAAAAGCAACATAATTACGGCTCAATGTATTAACTATTGAAGCATTAGTTAATTTCTCACCACTACGTTCAATTTTAAGTATGGTTTTGCTATTACTACCCACAATATCAAATTGATCTTCCCCGGTTTTTGGAAAATCCAGTGTCACGCCATGACCTAGCATCCCGGAAAAGATGAATTTCATTTTTTTACTTAAACCATATTTCTCCAAAACAATAGAAAAAAGCAGATCACCTGGGACACAAAATCGTTTGGAATCAATGTCATGAAGCGGGTTAAAATCATTGGCAATTTCTTTGGCAAAGAGGCTGCCTTGTTCTGCTGTAATATTAATTAAACCATCAGTTCCTGAGTAAAATTCTTTTAAAAACATAGCGTTATTATTTTTTAATATCGTAAAATAGTATTGTCGCAATCTACAGACCAAGCATCAATACCACCACTTAGATTATAGATATTGGTAAACCCAGCGTTAACCAAAAAAACAGCAGCTTGTTGACTCCGTATTCCATGATGACAAATAGCAACACACCCTTGACTGGAATCTATTTCAGCTATTCTTTGGGGGATTTGACCCAAAGGAATGTGTAGGCTGCCTTCGATGTGAGCGAACTCGAATTCATGTTGCTCTCTAACATCCAAAAGCAAAAAGTTGATCTTGTTCTGTATTTTTTTTTGCAAGTTCTGAGCTGAAATCTGTATAACCGACATTTCTTAAAAATCTATCTATTCTTTAAATTGCAAGCGCTATTCTAGCGACTGAAGCGGGATATGCAAAGCAAATATGAAAATTGAAATTTTTGAAATATTAGATTTGGCTCTATTGCAGGACTAAGTGTACCTGGTAATTACCCAGGTTATGTCTCTGGCTGACAATAGCTCAAAGAGTTTTTAATTCCAGGCTCTAAAACTCCAGGAAAATGACAATGCTCAATACCCATAAGTTGAGCAAATAAATGATAAGCTGAATTACTGTTGGTGATAGGCCAGCCGAAAATACCGAAGGGTGAATAATTCAAATCATTTTCATTGAGTGACTTAACCTCACTTGCTGCTTTATTCCAGAGTGCTAACACTTCTTTTTTTTCACCTTGATAGAGAGTGACAGATTGTTGTTTTTTTGAAATAAATGAAGGCTCATTCTTTGCAGTTTTAAATTCATAAAAGCCGAGCCGGTCATTAAAGTAGCCAAGAGGCTTAAAGGTGTTTGTCTTCCGATCCGTTGCAAGACCATGCAGCTGGGCGATGACATTATCGGCACCATCACGAAGTACCCAAAAATTATGGGAGGCAATGCCAGCCAGGGCATAACTTCTGGCCTCTATTGAAAATGGTTTTTTCATGAATCTGTCGGTTGCCGGTTTATTTTAGGATGGCCTGCCACATAAGAGGGGGAGTGAAAGCTCATTATAACTGACAGAAATACTCAGTTGAAACTATCACAAATATTGCTGGTGGATATGAGGATGCCAAGAGATGGCAGCGGGGGTTAGCTGATGCATTACGAAATGAAGGTGCATTTCAGACTGTTTTACAGACATTCAAAAACAGGGGAAATATAGGTTTTTTAATTCGTGGAAAAGTAAGTGGAAAATTTAGCCCTAATGGAAGTAAGAATTTTTTCACCTGGTGGCCCGGACCACTAGTCTTTGCCCAAGGTTGGCGAGGTACACGGTACATATATGATACAGGTTCTGATGTTGAGGTAATTGATGCCCATTCAGGTGAGGTTTTGGGGAATTACCATGCTGAAAGGAGTCATGAATTAATCCATAAATCTTATAATCCATGGCATTTTTTTGGCGCTTTTTTAATGTTCCCTGGGATAATAAAAGGGAGTCTTTCGGTTGCCCCTCGACCGTTATATAGAGAGCAAATTTATGAGGTTGCCTATCCAACCCTCTGGAAAAAAATGGCTATCCTTATTGCTGAGGATCAATCAAAAATATATTCCAAAAACATGGCCGCTATGCATGACGAATGTGGTGTGCATTTAGACGAGGATTTAAAGATTGGTATGATCTGGTCCCAGTTTGTTTTTTGTCAACACGAAATTTTAGATTGTTAGGGCGGGAATCAACAGATTCAGGGCTAATTTCAGTCTATATCAGTACGGACAAGTCTCTACGGATACATGTTGCAGACGATGACAGAGTTATCCGTTGGTATATTGCTAAATCTAGGAAGTAGCGACCTCTAAAATATTATTTTATTATTTATTTAACTAGAGGGCGTACCTTGGAAAGCCTTGACTATTGTATTTTCTAAAAACTGCAGGGTAAGTATAGATTCATCAAACGATATAGCATCCCAATCGCTAACATAGGTTAAGGTTGTATTATTTATGTCAGCTAGATTAGCTGAAGAACGGAATTTTAATTCATTATTAAATGAAGAGTAGACGCTCAATTCACCCGCAAAGGATTCAATAAATCCGCCAGACCAATTTCGGGAGCCGAAAATATTTATTCCATTGAATACATATGTTGTTAAATTGCTAGTTATGCCGTCGCCATAGAATATGGCATATTCTAAATAGTGATTGTTTGAATTAGGGCTGTCACTAAGTACCAACCAAAAACCATATAGGTGGGGATCGTTAGTTTTCTGAATTGTCGAAGTAAAAGATAATTTCTCGGTCACACTATTATATGTGGTGAAGAAGAAGGGAACTTTGCTTATCTTGACATTAGAATCTATGGGATTATATATTTCATCTAGAATAGTCGCTGCATTAACCAGTGAAACAGAAGCAAAACTTACTGCAAAAATGATACTTATAAATAATTTTTTTATAATAGATTGATTCATGATGCTGCTCCTGAATTACGGCTAATTATTATTATTTTGCCGGTATAAGAATGATTTCCTCCCCTTTTTCACTTCTAATCCATAAAAAAACCTGTGAAAATTTCTAGTTCAGTATAAGAACCAGAGTATAAAATTATACTTGCTAATTTTTGATTTGTGTATTGTACGGAAGTACAATATTTTCACGATATGATAGGCAACAAAGCGTTACCTTGGGTATCGAAATAGAGGGGTTTTTTGAGAAAAGCGAGTGAACATTTTGAGGCGTTGAGCCTTAAACAAGCTTAGCTATTTCTCTCTGCGAATCTTCTGTGAACTACTACGTAGCGACTGCAAGACCAGTAGTTACTTGGGTCAATTTACTCTAGTTTACCGCTTTTTTTCGGCAACCTTCCAGCATCGTCTTTAGTTTTGGTTCTCCCAATTTTCTAGCACGTTTTATATTTTGTAGTGGAATCTGTTCGGGATGAGGGTATTGCTTTAGTACCTTTTCCAGCATGTCTTCCCGGATCAAATGCAGCATGGGGTAGAGTGAACGGTTGGTGTAATTGGCTGGGTCTCCTGTCTTTTCCCCCTCGAAACAATAGCGCGGGTGAAAGCTAGCCAGTTGATAGGTACCTTGGTAATTCTGGGCCTCAAGCAACGATTCTGCTATGGCCAGATAATCCAGAAAATCATCGAATTCAGACCATAGTTCAGGGTAAATAATCAGGCTGGTAGCGATGTTCTGATTGCGGGCAAGACGTTCGCATTCAAGTACCAAAGACTCCAGGCAAGATTGCATATCATTAGCACGAACCACTGCATAATGAATGCTGTTTTGCTCTAGTTCACTTCGGGCGAAAGGACAAAAATTTAATCCGATAACTATTGTTTCTAACCAGTTTTTTGTCTGCTCAATGATAAGCGCGTCAGCTGTTTTTACTTCAGTCATCGGGAAGAACTCGCTAAGGAAGCATCATACCCCGGATCATAAAATAGATCATCGCTGCCATTGTTCCGGAAACAGGTACTGTTATTAGCCATGCGGCAATAATTTTGTAAAACATAGAGCGTTTGACTAAATTATTTTTGACCTCTTTACGCATACTTTTACGTTCGGTTTTCGTTAATCCGGATTGTTTGCCCTGCTTTTTAATGGCTTGTACGATCTTAGCCTTTTCTTCCACTGTTGCTTGTTCAAAATCAGCAATAAGTGCTAAGACAGCTTCTTGTTGTTGTCCCTGGCCTTGGTGATGACTTCTGATTTCTTCCACCATCGCTGCGTAGTTGGTCTTTAGATATTCTCGCAAAAATCCAACACCAAAAACACCGCCAACCGCAATATGAGTGGAGCTCACTGGCAAACCCATTTGGGAGGCTATGATAACGGTTATAGCAGCAGCCATAGCGATACAAAACGCCCTCATTTGATCCAGTTCGGTAATTTCTGAACCGACTGAGCGGATCAACTTTGGGCCATATAAAGCCAGGCCCAAGGCGATGCCTGTCGCACCAACCATCATTACCCACAATGGGATGACGGCCTTAGCTGCAACGCCTCCGCTCATGATGGCGTCATTAATTGCAGCCAGGGGGCCTACTGCATTAGCCACATCATTAGCACCGTGAGCAAAACTTAACATCGCGGCAGCAAAGATAAGCGGTGTATTAAACAGGCGATTAACGCTGGCCTTTTCATTCGGTAATTGGTCTGCTACTCTTGCAATAACGGGGCGTAATAACAGGTACACTACAACAGCAAAAGCAAGGCCAATGCCTACTGCAGTGAATAGATCTGCCTTCCATATTTTTTTCAAACCTTTTAGGATCAAATAGGTGCTACAGGCCCATACCATTAGACTGACTAATAAGGGCACCATTTTCTTGGCAGCAACTATCAAATCCGGCTGGTAAGTAACAGTACGTTTAATCAGGTAAAGAAATAATGCCGCGATACTCCCTCCCATCAACGGAGAAATAACCCAACTGGCTGCAATTTTACCCATGGTATCCCAATTGGCAATATCAAAGCCTCCGGCCGCAATACCCGCGCCTAACACACCACCGACTATTGAGTGTGTGGTAGAAACTGGAGCACCGAATGTTGTCGCTATATTTAACCAGAGTGCACCTGCCATCAGTGCAGCCATCATTAACCAGATAAATGTATT
>VAPL010863285.1_pt1 | contig 16967 bp, 15 predicted proteins | sample 3395061 | NCBI WGS metagenome assembly VAPL01 (sample SAMN08290444, study PRJNA428436) | hydrothermal vent metagenome | isolation source: Deep-sea hydrothermal vent chimney 2 | place: Pacific Ocean: Juan De Fuca Ridge | depth 2182 m m | reverse complement strand
GTTGTAGTAGTTCTTGTGGTGCTTGGAGTTATTTTTGGGTTTATTGGAAAACGAAAATTATATGCAACTTGGCTTGGTCTATTAGCACTTTCTGGAATTGTAGGAATGTACGATTTCTATAATTGGCTATATATTTATGGACATAAATTAGATCCAAATGCAATTTTAAAAATTACCGATAAGGTAACTGGTGAAATGATGGCTTATCAACCACCAATATTTGGATTTAAACAAATGTTAAATTTTAAAGTGTATTCTTACCCATCAACTGCGGTATATTTTATAGGGTTATCTTTTGTGCTAGTAGTTTTAGCTTTTATTATAAGTCCAAAAAATAAATTAAAGAACTAACTTTTTGTTAGGTTACATTTTGTAATTTTATAAAAAATCAAAAATAGTAATTATGTCTGTTAGTAAATTTATATTTATAGGGTTGCTTTTTACGCTTATTTCTTGTAAAGTTGAACCACAAAAAATTAATTATGGAGAGGATCATTGTGCATTTTGTGATATGACTGTAGTAGATAAAACCCATGCTTCTGAGTACGTTACCAAAAAAGGGAAAAGTTATATATTTGACGCAATTGAATGTATGACTCAAAAAATAAATCAGGAAAATAATGAACCTGATTTAGCCTATGTTTTGGTTGCTAATTATCAAAAACCAGGAGTATTAATTGACGCAAAATCTGCTACTTATTTAATTACAAAAAAAATTAAAAGTCCAATGGGCGCCAACTTATCTGCATTTAGTTCTTTAGAAAATGCAAAAAAAATGCAAACTGAATTAGGAGGTACTATTTATAATTGGCAACAGCTAAAGAAAAAATTCAGTAACTAAACAGAATGAAATATTTAGTTTTAATCTTTGTTTTGTTTTCTTTTGAAATTCAAGCCTCTACTATTACCGTTTGCAAATCTTGTAAAATTAAAACGATTAAAGAAGCGGTCTCATTGTCAAAAGATGGAGATTCTATTCTTATTAAAAAAGGAATTTACAAAGAACAAAGTATTATAATCATCAATAAATCCATTCATTTAATAGGAGAAAACAACCCAATAATTGATGGAGAATTTAAAGAAACCATAATTAAAGTAACTGCAAATAATTTTTCTATTGAAGGTTTAACGTTAATAAATGTTGGGCAAAGTTATACTAAAGATTTTGCAGCAATATTAGTTTCACGAAGCAAGCATTTTGTATTGAAAAATAATACTTTAAAAAATGTATTTTTCGGCTTTCTTATTGAAAAATCACATTATGGAACAATATTAAATAACAAGGTTTCAAGCCATGCAGAAAGCGAATCTAACTCTGGGAATGGTATTCATATGTGGCATTGTTCACACATGAAAGTTGAAAACAATAAGGTATCAGGTTTACGTGATGGAATTTATTTTGAATTTGTAAAAAATAGTACCATTTCAAACAATATTAGTGAAAATAATATTCGTTATGGATTACATTTTATGTTTTCTAACAACAACACGTATTTTAAAAATGAGTTTAAACATAATGGAGCTGGTGTAGCGGTTATGTTTTCTAAATACATTATCATGCGTGAGAATGTATTTCATTATAATTGGGGAATGGCATCCTACGGATTACTTTTAAAAGAAATATATGATGCTCAAATTGAAAACAATACTTTTGAACAAAACACTATTGGTATTAACGTAGAAAATTGCTCAAGAATTGATTACACCAAAAACAAATTTATAAGAAATGGATGGGCGTTAAAATTTAGCGGTGGCTGTTATAAAAATATTTTTGAACAAAATGATTTTTTGTATAACGCTTTCGATTTATCTTATAATAGTCAACTAAATAGTAATCGTTTTGAAAATAATTATTGGAGTGATTATACGGGATATGATTTAAATAAAGATGGTATTGGTGATGTGCCCTACAGGCCAGTAAAACTGTTTTCGTATATTGTAAATCGAACACCAGAAGCTTTAGTGTTACTTAGAAGTTTATTTGTAGATATTATTAATTTTTCTGAAAAAGTATCTCCAGTTTTTACTCCAGATAATTTAATAGATAAAAAACCTTTAATGAAAAGAGTACATGATTGAGTTTAAAAATATTCATAAAAAATTTGGAAAATTAGTTGTCTTAGACGGACTTAATCTTTCCATAAAAAAAGGAGGAGTTTTTGCTATACTTGGACCAAATGGCTCAGGAAAAACAACCTTAATTAAATCTTTACTAGGTATGGTAATTCCTAATAAAGGTGATATTTTATTTCAAGATAAAAGTGTACTTAAAAAATGGGATTACAGAAATAAGCTAAATTATTTGCCTCAAATAGCAAACTTTCCACCTAATTTATCAGTAATTGAATTGATAAAAATGGTGAAAAATTTAAGACCAAAAACTTCTAACGAACAAGATCTTATTACATTATTTGGATTAGAACCATTTTTGAAAAAAAAATTAGGAACACTTTCTGGCGGAACCAAACAAAAAGTGAATTTAGTGCTAACATTTATGTTTGATAGTGAATTGATAATTTTAGACGAACCTACCACAGGGTTAGATCCTATTGCTTTAATTCATTTAAAAGAATTAATTAAAAAAGAAAAGGAAAAAGGGAAAACCATTTTAATTACCACTCATATTATGAGTTTTGTTGATGAAATGGCTGGTGAAATCGTGTTTTTATTAGACGGGAAAATTTATTTTAAAGGCAGTATTGATGCCCTTAAAAAACAAACTAATAACGATAATTTAGAGCATGCAATTGCTAATTTAATTTCAAAACAATATGCTTAAAATATTAAAATATAGTTTTTTCGATTTAATGCGAAGCCGTTGGAGTTATGTCTATTTTATTTTTTATTTAGCCTTAGGTTTTGTACTACTGTTTTTAAACAATAATTTAAATAAAGCAATAATTACACTTATGAATATTATTATTGTTTTAACACCGCTAATAGGAACTATTTTTGGAGTAATGTATTACTATAACTCTAAAGAATTTACCGAATTATTATTAGCACAACCTATAAAAAGAAATACAATTTTTATGGGACAATATGTAGGTATTGCACTTTCATTAACGCTTAGTTTAGTGTTAGGATTAGGTATTCCGTTTGTGCTATATGGTTTATTTAGATCTACTGCTATTTTTGATTTTAGTTTATTATTAGTAGTGGGTTCTTTTTTAAATTTTATATTTGTCGCACTGTCATATAATATTGCACTTTCAACGGATAACAAAATTAAAGGATTTGGCTATGCCATACTTATGTGGTTATTTTTAGCGGTAATTTATGATGGTATTTTTTTAATATCCTTATTGCTTTTTAATGATTACCCTTTAGATAAATTTTCTTTGATTGCCACTATGCTTAATCCAATTGATCTATCTAGAATTTTAATTTTATTAAAATTAGATATTTCGGCACTCTTAGGATATACAGGAGCTGTGTTTAGAAGTTTCTTTGGAACAAGTTTAGGTATGGTAGTATCCTTGTTGCTTCTATCTTTATGGGTGATACTTCCAGTTTTTAGAATGAATAGAAAACTTCGAAAAAAAGATTTTTAACCGAATTTAAAACATATTCTATTCGGTGAATATTTTCAATATGCTTATCTTTGAATTGTTTTCAAAAACAAGGATATTTATTAAATGAAAAATTATAAGCCAAAAGGAAGGCTAACTTCTCAAGAATATATTAATGGTATTTTAAAAGGAGATCGAGTATTGCTTTCAAGAGCAATTACCATTATAGAAAGCAATTTAGAAAGTGATAAAATACTTGCTAAAGATATAATTCAATCTATTTTACCAAAATCAGGAAAATCAATTAGAATTGGAATTACAGGTGTTCCTGGTGTTGGGAAAAGTACTTTTATTGAAGTTTTTGGCAAGCATTTAATCAACCAAGGTAAAAAGGTTGCTATATTATCTATTGATCCTACAAGTCAGCGTACAAAAGGAAGTATTTTAGGTGATAAAACACGTATGGAGGAGCTTGCAAATAAAGAAGAAGCATATATTAGACCTTCTGCTTCTGGCGATACTTTAGGAGGAGTTGCAAATAAAACAGGTGAAACTATGTTGCTTTGTGAAGCAGCAGGTTACGATGTTATTTTAATTGAAACGGTAGGTGTTGGTCAATCTGAAACAGCTGTTCATGGAATGACAGATTTCTTTTTATTATTAATGTTATCTGGTGCCGGAGACGAATTACAAGGCATAAAAAAAGGCATTATGGAAATGGCTGATATGTTAGTAATTAATAAAGCAGATGGAGATAATATTCGAAATAGTGAATTGGCAAAAAGACAATACCAAAATGCTTTGCATATATTTCCACAATCTGATTCAGGATGGCGTCCTGTAGTTACTACAGCTTCAGCAATTAAAAATACTGGTATAGCTGAAGTTTGGGATGAAATTACAAAATATAGAAAGTTGGTTTCAGAAAATGGATTTTTTCAAAAAAATAGAAATCAGCAGCAAATTCAGTGGATGTACAATAACATTAATGAAGCTTTAAAAGATTTATTTTATGGCTCTAAAAAAATTAAAAATCAACTTGATAAGCTGGAAAAAGAAGTTGTTACCACTAAAATATCACCTGTAAAAGCAGCACAGCAAATTATGGATGCTTTTAAAAAATCTTTCAGAAACATGACTTAATGTTTTTTGAAAGTTTATTTATAAAAAAACCTCTTTATAATTAAATAAAGAGGTTTTTGATTCAAAATAAACATAATTTGAGCTAAGCGTGCTCTAAATATTTTTCCATAATAGTAATGGCAGATTTCGAAATTACAGAGCCAGGACCAAAAATGGCGACTACTTTCCGTTTTAATAAATAATCATAATCTTGTTCAGGAATTACACCACCTGCAAAAACCATAATGTCTGGTCTTCCTAATTTTTTTAACTCTTCAATTAATTGTGGAATTAATGTTTTATGACCAGCCGCTAAACTTGATGCTCCAACAAAATGAACATCATTTTCTACTGCATGTTTAGCAACTTCTTCAGGGGTTTGGAATAAAGGTCCCATATCTACATCAAAACCTAAATCAGCAAAACTGGAAGCCACTACTTTGGCTCCTCTATCGTGTCCATCCTGTCCCATTTTTGCAATCATTACTCTTGGACGACGACCTTCTATTTTAGCAAATTTATCTGCTAATTTTTGAGCCTTTGCAAAAATACTATCATTATGTACTTCTTTACCATACACACCACTTATTAATTTGGTATCTGCTTTATGACGTCCAAAATGAACTTCTAAAGCATCAGAAATCTCACCTAAAGTAGCAAAATTTTCAGCTGCTTCAACGGCTAATTCTAATAAGTTTTCTTTTCCCGTTTCAGCACACTTAGAAAGTGTAGCCAAGTTAGCATCCACAATTTTTTGATTTCTGTTTGCTTTCAGTTTTTTTAAGCGTTTTATTTGTGAATTTCTTACCGCAGAATTATCAACTTCTAAAATTTCAATTTTTGATTTTTCGGTGGTTTTAAATTTATTTACACCCACTAAAATATCTTGACCAGAATCTAATCTTGCTTGTTTTCGAGCAGAAGCTTCTTCAATTCTCATTTTTGGTACTCCAGTTTCAATAGCTTTTGCCATTCCACCTAATTCTTCAATTTCTTCAATCAATTTCCAGGCTTTTTTTGCAATTTCTCGGGTTAAATATTCAACATAATAGGATCCAGCCCAAGGGTCAACTGCTCTTGTAATCTGCGTTTCTTCTTGAATATAAATTTGAGTATTTCGTGCAATTCTTGCTGAAAAATCAGTTGGCAAAGCAATGGCTTCATCTAAGGCATTGGTATGTAAACTTTGCGTTCCTCCTAAACCAGCTGCCATAGCTTCAACACAAGTTCTGGCAACATTATTATAAGGATCTTGTTCACTTAAACTCCATCCAGAAGTTTGACAATGCGTACGCAAAGCCATAGATTTTGGATTTTTTGGATTAAATTGTTTTATAATTTTTGCCCAAAGCATACGTGCAGCACGCATTTTAGCAATTTCCATAAAATGATTCATTCCAACTGCCCAGAAAAAGGATAACCGAGGTGCAAATTCATCAATTTTTAAACCAGATTTCAATCCTGTTCTAATATATTCCATTCCATCAGCCAATGTGTAGGCTAATTCAATATCAGCAGTTGCTCCAGCTTCTTGCATATGATAACCACTAATAGAAATAGAATTAAATTTAGGCATGTTTTTGGTGGTGTATTCAAAAATATCACCTATAATTTTCATGGATGGAAGTGGCGGATATATGTAGGTATTTCTAACCATAAATTCCTTTAAAATATCATTTTGAATAGTTCCACTTAAATGATTCAACGAAACTCCTTGTTTTTTGGCAGCAGCAATATAAAATGCCATAATAGGTAAAACGGCACCATTCATAGTCATGGATACGGACATTTTATCTAATGGAATTTGATCAAATAAAATTTCCATATCTAAAATAGAATCGATAGCAACACCTGCTTTACCAACATCACCTGTAACTCTAGGATGATCAGAATCATAACCTCTGTGAGTTGCTAAATCAAAAGCAACTGAAAGTCCTTTTTGACCTGCTGCTAAATTTCTTCTGTAAAAGGCATTGGATTCCTCTGCAGTTGAAAATCCAGCATATTGACGAATGGTCCAAGGGCGTGTAACATACATAGTGCTGTACGGACCTCTTAAAAATGGGGGGATTCCAGCAGCAAAATTTAAATGTTCGGCATCTTTAATATCTTCTTTTGTAAACTGTTTTTTTACAGGAATTCCTTCAGGAGTTTTCCAAACTTCTTTATTTTTTGAAATTGTGTCCGCTTGCTTTACTTCGGTATTTAATTCTATATCTGAAAAATCGGGTCTCATACGTCTTAGAATTTTAAAGTTTTCTGAATTTTTTCTTGAATGTTGGAAATGGTCGTAATAATATCTGATTTTATGTTAATGCAACCATCTAAACCAGCTTTAGTTAATTCATTTATGTTTGCTGGAGCACCAGCAATTAATAATATTTTATTACTGTTCAACTTTCTAAAGGTTTGCACAAATGAAAGTGCTGTTTTATTATAATCTTCATCTGAACTACAAATAACAACAATATCTGAGTCGGATTTTGCACTGGATTCAGCTGCATTAATTACAGAATTATAGCTTTTTTCTGGTTGTATTTTATATCCACTAACTCCAATAAAATCATAAGAGAAAGCAGCTCTTGCTTTTCGCATAGTTAAGTTTCCATAACTTATGAGTTCAACTACTGGTCTTTTATCAATTTTTTCAACTAATTCTTCGGTTGTTCTTCTAATTGTTTCAATTTCTAAGGAAGCTCTTCTTGGTTTCAAAATTTTAGAAGAGTTTGTTTTATCACCATTGAAAAGCAGGGTAGAAGCAACTTTTTCCATTAAATTCGGATATTTGTTTACCCCAACCATTATGGATTTTCGTTTGCTAATTAATTTAATTTTTTGTTGACGAATTTCTGCAATTTGTTGTTGTATTAATTCTCCTTCAAAACATTGATAAAAGCAGCCTTTATCTTCAATAAATTTGAATAATTCTAATGCTTTGGCAGCAAGTTCTGAAGTTATATTTTCTATATAATAAGATCCATCAACTGGATTTTCAACCTTACCAAAGTAAGATTCTTCTTTTAAAATAGTGGTTATGTTTCCTGCAATTCTACTTGAGAAATCGGAAGATTCATTAAATTCGTTATCATAAGCATCAATTAATATTCCATCTACATTTCCTAAAATAGCTGACATAGCTTCAGTAGTTGCTCTCAATAAATTGGTATGAGCATCAGTCACAGACTTACTCCAAACAGAAGTTTCAACGGTTAGTACATGTGAGAATTTTTTTATATCATATTTAGCAGCTATTTTATATAAAAGATAATTAAAGACTTTAAATTTTGCAATTTCAATAAAATACTCAGAGTCAATAGCTAAATGGAAATGGAGGTTATTAAAAATAGATTCAAGCTTAATACCCATTTCAGTAAGTTTATCTATTACAAACACCATTGAATTTAAGGTGAATGCAATTTCTTGTACTTGATTTGATCCAGCATTTAGATATTCTTTACCAGAAATAGTTACCATTTTAAAATTTGGATAATTTTTGGTAAGCTCAATTAATTTTTGAATTAAATCAAATTTAGAAGCATTTAAACTCCCTGTGGTAAGGTATTCAGAAATCAATTCTAAATCAATATATCCGTTTAGTTTTTCACTTGGAGCGTTATTTTTTTTAGCAAGTTTTAAATACTCTTTCACAAACTCAATTTCGTTTGTTTCTAAAATGAACGAAATGTAAATACTGTTTATATCAATTTTGTTTAAGAGATTAACGATAGAAAATCCTTTTTTTATTTTAAAAATTAGACCGGTAATCCCTTCTTTAATGGCAATAAGTGCTTGCTTATTCCCTTCAAGGTCTGAATTTGTAATTATGGTTCTATAATTTACAATAGTTGAAGAAGTTTTTCTGTTGGTTTTTAAATGAAGCGTTTCATCTTCATCTCTATAAAAAGGTTGAATTTTTATGTTATTCAAGTTTTTCCACACTAATTTTTTGTTAAAATCTGCACCTTTTAAATCGAATGTAACTTTTTCCATCCATTCTTGTTTGGTTACTGGATTGAATTCTGAAAAAAGTTTATTTTTTTTGTCCTTCATTATAAAAAATATTTATAAGTGATTGTTTAATAATAATTATCCTAAGAAACTTAATAAAATACCTGCAGCAATTGCAGAGCCAATAACACCAGAAACATTTGGTGCCATGGCGTGCATTAGCAAGTAATTATTTGGATCAGATTTTAATCCTTCAGTATGTACTACTCTTGCACTATCAGGAACTGCAGATACTCCTGCAGCACCAATTAATGGATTTATTTTTTCATCGCCTTTTAAGAATAAATTCATAAATTTTGCAAAAATTAATCCGCCCATTGTTGCAATAACAAAAGAAAGAGCACCTAAAATAAAAATCATCATTGAATCTTTAGTAATAAAAATATCTGCTTGAGTTGAAGCACCAACAGTTACGCCCAATAATATAGTTACAATATCAATTAGTTTGGTTCTTGCAGTTTCTGCAAGTCTTTCAGTTCTTCCAGATTCTTTAAGTAAGTTGCCGAAAAATAACATTCCTAATAATGGTAAGGCACTAGGAGAAATAAATGTGGTTAATAACAAAGCAACTATAGGAAAAATCATTTTTTCTTTTTTAGATACAGCTCTAGGTGGTTTCATTCTAATTTTACGATCTTCTTTTGAGATAAGTAATCGCATTATTGGAGGTTGAATAACAGGAACTAAAGCCATATAAGAGTATGCAGCAATAGTAATTGGGCCAATTAAATTTTTAACTGTTGTGCCATCTGCTAAAATATTTACCCCATTTGCTAATTTTGAAGATAAAAAGATAGCTGTTGGTCCATCAGCTCCACCAATAATTCCAATGGCTCCTGCTTCAGGAAGCCGAAAACCTAAATAGAGTGCTCCTAAAAAAGTACCAAATACACCAATTTGAGCAGCTGCTCCTAAAAGCATAAGTTTAGGATTTGCTATTAAGGAAGAAAAATCTGTCATTGCTCCAATACCAAGAAATATTAATGGCGGATAAATACCTTTTACCACCCCGAAATATAAATAATTTAGTACAGATCCTGATTCGTAAATACCAGTTTGGTTACCTGCTACAAATGGTATATTACCTATAATTATTCCTGTTCCTATTGGTATTAATAGTAATGGTTCATAATTAAATTTAATGGCTAAATAAATAAACATAATCCCTATTAAAATCATTAATAAATTGCCAGATGTTGCATTTGCAAAACCGGTATAATGATAAAATTTTAACAACGCATTATAAGCCCCTTTATAAATATTGTTTTGGTTAGTTGCAGGTTCTTGTATTTTGGTAGTTTGTGTATTAGCTGAAGTTTGTACCTCCATACTATTAGTGATAATTGGCCGGATAAATAATAAAAATAATAGTACACCAAATATTATAAATAATTTTTTCATTTTTCTAATTTTAAAAACTATAGATTTATTTCTTTTTAAAATCTATTTAGTGTTTTATTCAAATTCTATCAGTAGTTCGTTTTGCAGTACTTGTTGACCAGTGGTTATATGAATAACACTAATTTTACCTTCTTTCTCAGTCGTTATGTTGTTTTCCATTTTCATTGCCTCTAAAACAAGTAATTTATCTCCAATTTTTATTTCATCCCCAACTTTTACATCAATAGATAAAATTATGCCTGGAATAGGTGCAAAAATTTTAGTTTTTTCTGAGCTTGGACTAACTTTTTTTAATGGAACGGATGGGTTTCGCGAAGCTGAACGAACTAAAGTTGGGGTTTTTGTTTTTTTAATTTCTTGTTCCATTTCAACAGAATAGGAAGTTCCGTTTACTTCTAATTTAATTTCGTTTTTATCATGCGAAACAACTTTTACATAGTAGTTGTTTTGATGTATCTTAAATTTGAAATTTTTCATTTTAATAGGATGTTTATCGTGTTGTTATTTTGATAATCATTAAATAATTTATGATTAAAGTCTGTTATGAGTACCATAAATTTTTGAACTCCAAGGTGAATATAATTTTCTAGCTTGCCTTATGGTTAATACCGCATTTTCATTATCGTGATTTTCATTTAGATATAAATGAACAGCGGTCGAAATGGCTGCTGCAATTTCTCCTGTAAATTCTTCATTACTTTTTTTAGGTTGTTTTCCAATTTTGATGACTCTTTTTTTAGTAATTATTTTATAACTATAGAGTAGTATAGGTAAACCATATTTAAAAAACAGTACTAATATTAGTAAAGCACTAAAAACTATTAATAATCCGGTTATCAAAATAAGATACCCTTCACTTATTCGATCAATACTTAACATTATATTCATAATTATAAAGGTATGTTTGAATGTTTTTTAGGAGGATTAACCTCTTTTTTATTTGCTAGTAATTCTAACGCTCTAATAATTCTAAATCGGGTATTTCTAGGTTCAATAACATCATCAATAAATCCGTATTTAGCAGCTTCATAAGGGTTGGCGAATTTTTTAGTATATTCATCTTCTTTTTTAATAATAAATTTTTGTTGCTCGTCAACATTTTCAATGTTTCTTATGTTTTTACCTTCTAAAACCTCAACAGCACCTTTTGCTCCCATCACTGCTATTTCAGCACTTGGCCAAGCATAATTTACATCTCCTCTAAGTTGTTTACAACTCATTACATCATGAGCCCCTCCGTAAGATTTTCGTAGTGTTATGGTTACTTTTGGTACTGTTGCTTCCCCATAAGCAAATAACAATTTTGCTCCATGAAGAATAATTCCTCCGTATTCTTGACCTGTTCCAGGTAAGAAACCTGGCACATCTACTAGTGTTACGATTGGAACATTAAAGGCATCACAAAACCGAACAAATCTGGCTGCTTTTCTAGAAGCTTCAATATCTAAAACACCTGCGTAATATTTAGGTTGGTTTGCAACAATTCCAACAGGTCGACCATTAAAACGAGCAAAACCTACTACTATGTTTCTTGCATAATTACGATGCACTTCGGTAAATTCACTTCTATCTACTATTGTGGTAATTACATCCACAATATCATAAGGTTGGTTTGGGTTTTCAGGAATTAATTCATTTAATATATCATCTACACGATCTATAGGTTCTGTACATTTAATAACTGGTGGATCTTCTAAATTGTTTGATGGTAAATAGCTTAGTAATTTTCTTACTAATAGTAAGTTTTCTTCATCATTGTCAGCCAAAAAATGAGAAACTCCTGATTTGGTTGAATGAATGGAAGCTCCGCCTAATTGTTCAGTAGTTACTACTTCACCAGTAACCGTTTGTACCACTTTTGGACCTGTAACAAACATATAACTTGTTTTGTCTGTCATAATGGTAAAATCGGTTAGAGCAGGAGAATAAACTGCACCACCTGCACAAGGACCTAATATTGAAGATATTTGTGGGATTACGCCAGATGCCATAATGTTTCGTTGAAAAATTTCAGCATAGCCAGCAAGTGATCTAACGCCTTCTTGAATACGAGCACCTCCACTATCATTAAGCCCAATAATAGGAGCTCCTACTTTCATTGCCATATCCATAATTTTACAAATTTTTAAGGCATAAGTTTCTGAAAGTGACCCACCAAATACGGTAAAATCTTGTGAAAAGACATATACAATTCTACCATCAATTGTTCCATGACCTGTAACTACACCATCTGACAAATAAATTTGTTTCTCTAATCCAAAGGAATGCGTTCTGTGAGTAACAAACATGTCAAATTCTTCAAAACTATCTTCATCAAGTAGAATTTCAATTCGTTCACGAGCGGTTAATTTTCCTTTACCATGTTGAGATTCAATTCTTTTTTCACCTCCGCCTAGTTTAGCTTTAATTCTTTTTTCAATGAGTTCGTTTATTTTATCTTGTTTAGACATTATTAAATTTTTTAGTATCTATTTTTGTTTTGAACAAAGCTCTGTTAATACACCGTGAGTAGATTTTGGGTGTAAAAAACCAATATTTAAATTTTCAGCTCCTTTTCGAGCTACTTTATCAATTAATCTCACTCCTCTTTCTTCGGCTTTTTTTAAAGCTTCGGTAGCATTATCTACCGCAAATGCAATATGATGAATTCCTTGTCCTTTTTTTGTGATGAATTTCCCAATAGGGCCATCAGAGGAAGTACTTTCTAATAATTCAATTTTTGTGGTGCCTACCAAAAAAAAGGCTGTTCTCACTTTTTGATCAACAACATCTTCAATAGTATAACATTTTAAACCTAAAACCTGTTCGTAATATTGAATGGATTCTTCTAAATTATCAACTGCTATACCTATATGTTCAATATGCGAAATATTCATAATTAATACCTGTTTAAATATTAATTTTTAATTAAATTCAATTAAAATGATAAAAAATTATATTATTCATAATAATATTAGTAACAAATTTAGTAGGAATCTAATTTTAATTGTATGATATTAATCATATAAAACCAATAAATTTACGAAAGCCTTTTCGTAAAATCAGAAGTGATTTACCTAATTAAATAAAGAATTTTTTAAAATAAATTATATAGTTATAATAAATGTTTAAATTCTTTATTGTTTTTTTGATTTATAGTTTGTGTTAGCACTATTATAATGCATATAATTTTAGATTAAAAACAAAAAAACCTGTACTTTTAGTACAGGTTAATTCATTGAAATAATGACTAATTATTTATCTTCAAATTTTTTATGTAAGCTATTCAACATGTTTTTTGACATGGTATGCAAATCAAATTGATGTTTCCAACCCCAATCTTCTTGAGCTCTAGAGTCATCAATGCTTTGTGGCCAACTATCTGCAATTCGTTGTCTAAAATCTTCGTGGTAAGAAATTTCAAAATTAGGAATAAACGTTTTAATTTCTAAAGCAATTTCTTCAGGTGTAAAACTCATTGCGGCTAAATTATATGAGGATCTAATTTTAACATCTTCTGGTTTTGCATCCATAATTTGAATAGTTGCAGCAATGGCATCATCCATATACATCATTGGCAATTTGGTATTTTTATTTAAAAAAGAATCATATTTACCGACTAGTAAAGCGTTGTTGTATATTTCAACGGCATAATCAGTAGTACCACCACCCGGATTTGTTTTCCAACTAATAATTCCAGGATAACGTACGCTTCTGACATCAACTCCATACTTGTTAAAATAATATTCACACCAACGTTCACCTGCTTGTTTGCTAATGCCATAAACAGTAGTAGGTTCCATTATGGTTTCTTGTGGCGTGTTTTCTTTTGGAGTAGTTGGACCAAATGCTGCAATAGAGCTTGGCCAAAACATTTTTTTTATTTTTTTGTCTTTAGCTAAATTAAGTACGTTAAATAATGAGGTCATATTTAATTCCCAAGCTTTTTTAGGGAATTTTTCACCTGTTGCAGAAAGCATTGCTGCCATTAAATAAACATCAGTAATAGCATATTTATTAAGAATTTTTTCAATACTGTTTTTATCCATAGCATCTACTATTTCAAAAGGGCCAGATTGCATTAACTCCTCATTTCCTTCTCTGATATCAGATGCAATTACCGAATCGTTACCATTAATTTCCCGAAGTTTTAACGTTAATTCCGTACCAATTTGACCACAAGCGCCAATAATTAATATTTGTTTATTCATTGTTAGTTTTGTTGTTCAATTATAGATTTCAAAGATACTGAAAATATGAATTTAATTTTTTGAGAATTAGTTTTTATCAATTTGATAAAATTTTATTAAAACAAGTAATTTATTGCTATTTTTGAAGTGAATTTAATATTGTATGAAGCATTTATTTTATCTTTTTGTAATTATTTTATTAGGAACAGTTTCCTGTTCTAAAAAGAAACTTAAAACTCAGGCTATTTCCACAAAAGATTCCTTGAAAATTGTAAATAGTAGAATTGAGGTTCCTTTGGGGGAAGTGCTAATTCCAACTGCAAAAAACAAGCTTTCTAAATGGAGAGAATATACAGATGTAGATGATTTTATAACTCAATTTTATAATATTTCAACTTCTGAAGCACTTTCAAATGCTAAAGAATTGAGTGGCTTGGTGGTTTTAATGAAAGACTCGATAAGAGTGAAAGAGTTAAAAATTCCAAGTGTAATTGCAAGGATAAATGTGTTAGAAAATGAAACCTTACGGTTGGCAGATATGTCTACAATTCCTTCTATAAAAGATACTGAAGTTAAGGAAGAAGTAACAAGTATTTTAACTGTTTTTTCAGCTTTAAATTCTAAAATTAATACTTTGTATAAGGCTTTAGCTCTTCAAAAGGCATTAGAGATAGATACGGAAAAGCCAATAAAAGAGATTAAAAAACCTAAGGTTAGTCCTTTTAAAAAAGATATTAATCGTTACAGGAAAAGACCTTTTCGAAAAAAAATATCAAAAGATAAACCAATTATTAAATAATTTTAGCTTATGAAATATTGCACTCCAATAGTACTACTTTTATTTTTTATTAGTTGTAATAATCAAAAGTCAACTGATTTAGATGTAGTTAAAAAGAAAGAAGCCATAAATAATGTTTTAAATACTTGGCATAAAGATGCTGCCACCACAAATTATAAAGGTTATTTTGATGCAATGGATAAAAATTTTGTTTTTCTTGGCACAGAAGCTGGAGAACATTGGAATAAAAAGGAATTTGAAAAGTTCAGTAAGCCTTTTTTTGATAGAGGAAAAGCCTGGAATTTTACTCCTTTAAAACGAAATATTTATTTTCAAAAAGATAATAAAATCGCTTGGTTTGATGAACTTTTAGATACTTGGATGGGAGTTTGTAGAGGTTCAGGCGTACTCATTAAATACAAAAACTCCTGGAAAATAAAACATTACGTATTATCGCTAACCATTCCTAATGCAAATATTGATGAAGTTATAAAAGTTAACAAAGAAAAAGATTCAATATTAATAAAAAAATTAAAACATAGTTTTAATGGTTCTTACTAGGAGCTGTGTGTTATTAGACAAAAACAAAAAACACGAGTAATGAAAAAAAGCATATTGTTTATTATTACAATTGCATTACTTACTTCTTGCAATGCCCAAAAAACTGGTATTAAAAATAAAAATGATAAAACAGAGAATTTAATCAAAAATGATTTCCAAAATAACTATTCATCATCTATGAAAGAATATGAGTTGGGACATTATAAAAATGCAGCTGAAAAATTTCGAATAATAATTGACAACTACAAATTTGATGATATTTCTACTACGAAATTATACAATGGTGCCTGTATTTTTGCATTAGCAAAACAAAATGAAACAGCAGTTGAGATATTGGATTATTTGGTTTCTAATAGGTTTTATTCAAATTATAAGCATATAACAAGCGATACGGATTTAAATAATATCCATTCTGAACCCAAATGGAAAAGTATAACTGAAAAAGTTACTGAAAATAAAAGGACAGAACCTGAAAGACTTCGTAAAAAGATAAAAGCGGAATTGTTTAAAGCAAAAAAAATATTACTTACAGATAATGGAAAATTGTGGGGTAAAAATATTTGGAGTGATGATATTTTGGTTTTGGACTTTGATAATACTATTTATACTATAAAGCCTTTACAAGATAGTAAAACTAACGACAGTATTATCTATTACAAAAAAATTTCAAAAAATACATTAGGCATTTCAAATGCAGCACAAAAATATAAAGGAAAAGAATATGCAGTGGTTTTAACTAATTATCTTGATGATAATAGTGCTACAATAATTCACGAATTGTTTCATATACTTCAACATAAATACATCAGTCTAAACGGAAGTCCCATACAATATTTAGATAATTATGATGCAAGAGAATGGTTACGTTTAGAATATCAAGCTTTAAAAAATGCACTAAACGCAATCAACAATAACAAACAGAAATTAGAAATTGAGCAATATGTTAATGATGCTTTATTATTTAGAAAAATACGCCAATCAAAATATAAAGAATACCATCAAAAAGAAATAGAAATAGAAACTTTGGAAGGTTTAGCCAATTACACTGGCTTTATTCTTTCAACATATCCGAATAAATATAAGAAGGCAATTTCTGAGATAAATCAAAGAGAACAAGCACAAACATACACTCGTCCATTCCCTTACGCAACTGGACCTGCATACGGTCTGATTTTTGATTATCTAAAAATCAATTGGAAAGTTGGTCTTGATACTACTTATGATTTTTTAAAGATTTATGAAACCAAATATCTGAAGAATAAAATAGAAATAAACAATAAAAAAATTAAACTTGCACGACCAAGAAATAATTTTGGCGAAATTCATAAACAGGAACTTGATAGAAAAATCAAGAATGAAAAAATTATAGATTATTACACAGATATCTTTCTAAAAAAACCAACATTAACCGTGAAG
>VAPL010021172.1_pt1 | contig 16984 bp, 13 predicted proteins | sample 3395061 | NCBI WGS metagenome assembly VAPL01 (sample SAMN08290444, study PRJNA428436) | hydrothermal vent metagenome | isolation source: Deep-sea hydrothermal vent chimney 2 | place: Pacific Ocean: Juan De Fuca Ridge | depth 2182 m m | reverse complement strand
GGTTCATCCAGAATCAACAAAGATTTCCCACTTAACAGACAGGAGGCCAGCCCCAGCTTTTGCGTCATGCCTTTAGACAGTTTATTCACCGGTTCCTGCATGGCGGCTCTGTCCAGTTCCAGGTCATCAAGAAGATTATCGATCTGTTGCTGATCACAACGATTATCATGCAAACGCAGCATATACTGAATAAAATCCTTACCTCTTAAATGCACCGGCGGTGAAAACCGGTCAGGAAGATAAGCGATATTTTCACGCGAACTCACCATTCGATGTGAGCGACTCTGGATACTTATGCTACCACCATCGATACTGATTAAGTCTAAAATAGCTTTGATCAATGTTGATTTACCACTGCCATTCATGCCGACCAGGCCAAAAAACTCACCCTGTTTTATTTCAAGTTCAATCTCGTCCAGCACCAATTTACCGGCATATTTTTTAACAACTTTTTGGCATTTGATCATCATTATTCACACATCATACCGGCATCTATGGCTCTTTGTGATATTTCACTCACCCCTGAACATAAAAAAGAGTCCGAAAGGACTCTTTTTTCAATCACATAGCTGTAATTTTAAATTAGAAATTTCTGAACACGGCAGCACAATTAGCACTTGGCGTTAACAGGCCATACAATGCCGTGTTACCGGCAGCCTGGCAGGCTGTAACATCTGCCGCTACCCAGCCAGTACCCGCTGAGCCTAATTGCATAGCACCGGAATCGGGGGTGCCATCATCAACTTTTCGATCCAGTTCAGCGATCACCTCAACTGGAATACCTCTACCAGTAATCAGCTCATGAGCATTCGGACCACCAGCCTGTCTCATAGAACCAAAATTAAGGTTCATACCTGAACCAAAACCATTGTCCGGACACACCGTGACAGGGCAACCGTATTCATCGGCATTGGCAACTGTCGCCAATGGATTATCATAACCACCCGTGATATAACCGGCTGATTGCAGGTGCATCCATACCATGGCTCGCTCTGATGGTGAGTCTGCACCGCCATTATCACCAACCAGACCATTACCATCACCATCTGTCGGTGCACCCGGCAGATTCACCGATGCCTGGGTATAATCACCGGGAAAGGCGCGGTAGCGATCCTGAAAGCTGAACCAGGCTGCAGTTATACCATCAACCGTATTATTCAATGCACGTACTCTCGCAGTATTAATTAACTCCTGCCCTTTTAATACGCCACCTAATAATAACCCAATAATTACCAGTACAATGGCTATCTCAATAAGAGTGAACCCTTTCTGCTTCGATACTTTATTCATTACATTCATCTCAATCTAAATTGCATTATTTTTATGTTCTTATTATTCAATAGAGCAATTACCATACCAACCTTATATAGCCCATATAATGCGGGTTTGCAGCAAATACTCAAGCTTTTTTTATAAAAAACCGTCTATCTTTCAACACTTTGTCGTTTTTCTAGCATCTTTTCTTCTAACGTAGCAATTTTCCGGGTCAAAAAATTCAGCTCATAGGGGTCGCTTATCTCACCACTGTCAATCAGCGCACCAACCAGAATCTTCGCCGCTTCCACTTCACCCATGTCTTCCAGCACGATAATCTTCATGTCTTTGGCCCAGTACGGTACATTTTTACCGGTGGCCTGCTCCGCCAGTGCATGCGCGTATTTTAATGCCAGCTTATTATCTTTTATCTCATGTTTCGCGGTTATTATCGCATGAGCCAACCAGCGCCAGTACTTGTTTGGATCTTCATTAAACTTGTAAAAAATATACTCCGTCATGATACGCTGTTTTTCCGGATTTTTGATGCTGCCATATACTCTTGCAGCAACCAGCATCGGATAATGCCCCTCAGGATCCAGCTCCAGAATGGTGTCCAGCCATTTAGTTAGCCGTGGGTAGTTTAACTGATGAAACGAAATACTGGCACCCGGCTGGTTATCAAATGCCTGTAGCCAGAGATTAAGGAATTTGGACACAGCTATCGGCTCACCAAGCGAACTCATTACATAGGTGCGCGTGGATAATGGCAGCGGCAGGTCTTCAGCTTTTGCGACCACCGGTTCCTGCACACTATGCCAGAACAACTGTAGCGCCAGCGAGAGCAGGAGAAAAATCTTTATCGATAGGGGCACATCACTGACCGGTCTTTCTTTATGTAAAAAATGACTGTAGAGCATCAGTGGTCTCTAAAAATTTTTCCTGTAAAAATCAAACAAGGCAATAAAAGACAAAAATATCAGATAAATAACCGTTTGCCCAAGCAGCGGTAACAATATACTCCAGTCGGCGGTGTTATAGGCCAGCCATTCTGTCTGAGTAAACCGATGCAGGTCAGGCAGTAACCAGGTCAAAAGCTCAATAAACGCATCCATAAATTGCTGCGCCACCGAGGTGTGTGCAACGATGGGATATTTCGCCATGAGAAAGATGGAAGTAACAATACGTGCTGCACCATAGATAATGAAAACCGCCGTTAATGCTGATGGCACCTGACTAAAAGTAAACAACATCACCAAACTTAGCGCCACCACTAGTACCAGCTCAAAAAACAGCGAGATCATCCAGATCGAAACTTGCTCGGCATCGGCGTACAGCAACAACAATGCGGCAAAAATCACAGCAACTATGGCGGCGATACAGAAATAGCCGACCAGTTTTCCGAGATAATATGTCCCACGTCGTATCGGCATCGCCAGTATCATTTCCAGTGTCTTGTCATGCAACTCTCTAACCGTGCTCGACACTACAAACAGAGTGACCATTACCACCGCGCTCATCCTCAAAAAAGCCGCAAGGATAGCCACCTGTGTTACCCGGTGCTCGGTGATAGCAAGGTCACCAACAAATTCAACCATCGCAAAGCTGATGCCAATAACCAGAAAAGACAATAACAGCAGGCGGTTTCTTAATGACTCAATAACCGTAAATCTGGAAATAGTAAGAACTTGGGCAAACATTTTTTTCATTTAAACCTTTATTATACAGGCAGAAAACATCTGTACTGATTATAGCGACTAAAACATTAGTTGACAGCTTGCTGTCGACAGTTATCAGAGAAAAGCGTTAAAAACACAAACTGCCGGCTGTAAACTGCCAACTTTATTCCAGTTGTTCTACAATCTTACCAAGTCACAAAAATAATAAAAAAATGCCAACGAACAATCAATTTCTACAGAAGAATGAGCATCGCCTGTTAGGGCTAATCTTGTTCAGCCTGCTCGCCGCAAACCACCTCGGTGATGGCGGCACGATCACGCAGAGTCTTTTAATCGTTCACTTTGGCCTGTTTCTTCTGTGGCAGCCGGTTGTTAAGCAACAATCCTCTTTTAGCACAAAACAGATTGTTGTTTTATTTCTACTGATCTTTGGCTTCATATACTGGTTCAATCCCTGGCTGAATGCCTTCTGGACACTACTATTACTAACATTATTAACCGGCCGTATTTTTGCACGTGGTCTTGCCCGCGCAGCTTACGGCCTGGCCGTCGTTGTCCTGTTTCTTGAACTGGTGCTGATCACCACACCGTCTCTGTTCCAGCTGGCAGCAATTTCCTCATCACTGCAAACCCCGTTCAGTTTTGCCCTGTTAGCACTGCCACTGGCATTACTTTTTATACCGGCATCGGGCACAGCCCCCAGCCAGGTCGACTTCATCCGTGGTTTTTTGATTGTACTGCTGGTCATATTTTTATGTATGAGCAGTGTATTAATCAGTCTGACAACACAACAGAAGTATATCGAATCCCTGGCGATCAGCGCTATTATCCTGAGCCTGTTTTTACTACTGGCGGCTTTTTTATGGGTACCGCGTGCCGGCTTTACCGGCCTGGCAAAATTACTGGAAAAATACGTGTTGAATATCGGCGGCCCATTTGAGGAATGGTTCGCGCATATCTCAACACTGGAAGCCAACACCGGACTCAGGCCGGAAAACTTTCTCTCTGCAAGCCTGCGTTATCTGATGCAACAACACTGGATCTGTGGCGTTAGCTGGCAGACGGATTCTGATAACGGAACAGAAGGTGTACTTTCGCCCTACCAGGTAGAAATTAACGATGAAAAACTTTCATTAATCATATACACCTATACGCCCGTCGGCCCTTCATTGTTGTTACACAGCAAATTGTTACTCAGTATTCTGACCTTTTACTACCGCGCCAAACTGCAAGAACAGCTGCTGCTAAAGCAGGCGCACATGCAGGCCATCTATGAAACTGGTTCGAAACTGACACACGATGTAAAAAACATTTTGCAATCCACGCACACCATGACACAGATCATCAATGATAACGATGCAGAAATGCAGGAAAAAATGGATGTTCTGAAAAAACAGATGCCGATTCTGACTCAGCGACTGAATACCACGCTGGAAAAATTACGCGCCCCGGCAAAAGCCGATGACAGTAGCCAGACTTCCAGCGGCTCCTTGCTGCACTGGTGGAATCAGTTACAGATACGCTACACAGGTCGACATATAACTTTTTCTACAGACCTCAATAGCGATTCCGAAATCCCGCTCGATATCTTCACCACGGTCATAGAAAACTTGCTCGATAACGCCAGAAACAAACGCATTCGAGAACCGAATCTTAAAATTTCAGTGACCTTATCAAACATCAATAATCAATTACAGTTATCAGTTGCTGATACGGGTAGCGCCATTGACCCGCAGATATCCCGCCAGTTATTCAGGGAAGTTGTTTCATCACAGGATGGTTTTGGTATTGGTCTGTACCAGTGTTATGAACTGGCGAATAATCATGGTTATGAATTAAGTATTAACGATGCTTCACAGGGACACGTTTGTTTTGTTTTGAAACAAAACACATAGCGCCGCTCTGTCATCAAGGCAACTGGCCGGCCTCCAGCATATGACTGTATAAAATATAAGGCGACTCCCAGACAATTAAATCATCAAATTGGCCAGCTGCTGCCGCATCACTACTATAGCTCTTATTCACAAAGGCATTACCCGAACCCACGGTATACGCAACATTTTCGCCTGCCGCATTCGCCGCCACCGTTGCTTCGCCAGCATTTTCACCCTGATCTGAATTCGGCGCAACATTCGTAACAAAATCACTGCCGTCTTTTCCCAGAGACAGTACGATAAGCGGCGCATTATCAATTAAAGTGGTCACGCCTGCATCACAGTCATCTGCCTGGGCACTGTCGGCATCACAAATAAATAAATTCGGAAGCAGATTAGCTATGCCAACATCCTTCATACCACCGGCACCGGGAGCAGTATATAGTGTGGTAAACGCATTGTTATTACTTGTTGTCACACTGTATCGAATCGGGTTGCCCCAAACATCAACCAGCAAATTATCACGATTATAAACACCATCGATACCTAATGATTTACCCGGGATAAAACCGTGCTGAAGAACGCATGGCACCGCTATCTCGCTGCCATTAGGAGGGTCTTCAAAACCCTCACTCGTAGTCGTTGCCGGACACGGCAAACGTCCTTTTGCACTGGCAAAACCTAACAACGCCACCTTGATATCTGCGAGTTGTTTTTTTGTATTTTCACGCTGCGAGGTTTCTATTCTTTGCGTAATGGAACCAATAAAGCTGCCTAGCAAAAAGCCGACAATAACCAGTACCACGGCTATTTCTATCAGGGTGAATCCCGAGCTGCTTTTAACTTTATTTATAAGCACTCGGCCACACTCATATCTGATTTTATACAAAACATGACATCGTTACTGCCGCCGCCGACGATGTCATAATGTGCATCACCACCATTATCGGGAAAGTCTGCGGCATTATTGTTCTCAAGATAATTCGCCACATCATCCTTATCATCTGCCTCAAACGGTGGTGCATAACGCAGCTGCCCGGCACGCTTTAATCCCGAGAAAAACACCACGCCTGCATATGTTGAACCACCAACTTCTATGCAATCGCCGGAACAGCTCGCCGAAGAACCTGAATTATCCGGTTTATGATCTTTTGAAATAGCATAGAAAAAATGATCTTTCCAGTTGGACCACAGGTCAAAATATTCACCCTGATCACTGCCCAGATCATTTGAAAAATTTATTGCTTCTACCGCTGCCGTACTCGGCAAATCCAGACCATCGCAATAAGCATTGCTGAAAATATTATTGGCATCACCATTGCCGATTTCTGCATTTGCCTGCGACACATTGTATGGCAGACGCCCGGCAAATTTCGAATTAAAATTTCCGTTATCATCATAGTCCGAATTCTTACGGTACTCGCCGCCATTCAGATCCAGCACTGCCGGCATCGGCAAGTACTCGTTATTATTATCACCGTATTTGGCAAAGCAAAGCGCGATGGCTTCGGTTAAGTTTTTCATTCGCGTATCAAATGCTGCGCTTGTGATTGTATCCTGCATCGCATCCCATAATTCTCGATGGCTAATCGTTATCAAGCGATCATTAAGCGGGTTATTTGCTTCATCAGAGCCGGCGTACATGGCAACAAAATTTTCGATCGCATTATCTGTGCCCGGATCAATCGCTGCGTTATTTGTTACGCCATTATTATCAAGATAGGCAGCGGTTAAATCAAACAGGTTATTGGCATAGTAGGAACCACAGGTGACCGCCGGAGCATTCTCTCTGGCCTGCCCTGGCAATGTAGATTCTGGCGCAATAATCACTGCCACCGGACGATCTTCCGGTGACACACCCTGCACAGTGGCACCTGCATTATCAACCGTTCTAAATTGCCCGTAGCTGTCAGGGTTTAACGCCGCCGCAGGGCTTGTCTTGTAAGCCGGAGACACCGCATACAATAAACAGGCACCACTGCTGTCTTTTGTTATTTCCATTCCAAGCGTCCGCCAGGGAAAATAACCGATGGCGTTGGCATATGCATTACCACAATTACCGTCCTGCTCACCATCGACGCCGTTACTATTATAATCCGGACAAGGCAACTTCCCTATTTTTCCGCCTTCTCCTGGCTCGTACCACTTTGTCACTGCATAAGCCAGCAACGCCTGCTTTGCACGTTTGAGTACAGCCTGCGTTTTTTCAACTTTATCCGCCTGAATTTCAACCATCGAAATAGACGAAAAGTAATAAGTGGATATGGCCAGAAAAGCAATAACAACCAGAACGAGCAGGGCCAGGCCTTGCTGCTTTTTTTTACCGCCTGCTCGATTACTGATCATCAACGATTTTACCCGTCTCTTTATACCAGGTTTCACCCGGCTTTAATCTTGTGGTTTTATTATCAACGCTAATGGTTACTTTTTTATTTTTACCGATGCTTGACTGATGGACTTTAACATCGCCAATGCGTGGATTTTCCAACGTGCTTTTATTATTAACCCAGACAACACTCTTGCCATCGCTACGAGTAACATAACCAGAAACTTTTATTTTTCTTGTCTGCTTCTGTTCAACACCCGAAAAATCACCCGAACGCGCCGCATCAATCTGGGCACGCTGGCTTTTATCAGTAAACAGTTTTTTCAGGTTAGCCGCATCATAAGCAGCATGAGCCGAACCACTGCATAAAATAAAAAACAGTCCGCCCGCCAATATAGTTTGCAATGTTTTAACCCGCATTCTTACGGCCCTTGTTTGCTTTAGTGCCACGGAAGGTATACCAGCCCAACTCACAATAGGCTTTCATAATGTTTTCAGTATCAACCGTTTTTCTGCTCATCTTTTCGATATCACAGCGATCAACTGCAAACAGACCGTCGGCTTTTTCCAGATCATTTAACAGCGCAAACAAGTCACCTTCATGTGCCATTTTTATATCCAGTGTCATCACACTTTTAAAAACATCGATACCGCGGTATTCACGTTTTATGTTTTTTTCATCTAATGTCGCTTGTGTTGAAATGCTGTACTTAACCGATGGCATGCCACGTTTTTTCGCCGTATTTTGTATAGTCTCAAACCAACTGAGACGATCTTCGGCACCGACCACACCCTGATTCACCAGCTTTAAAAAATTATTTTCAAACTCATCAATGATCTGATTATTTTCAACCGAGCTATTGATTTTTGACTGCCACTTTCGCATTTCACGCTTTTCTGACTGCTGATCCTGGTAGATATCATCCATATATATCTGTGAAACGGTGACTACGACAATGCCGGCTATCAGCACGATAACAAATACACCTAATGCACGCACCAGTGTTGGTGATAAATTATTAAACATGTCCGGGCGCCTTCATAGTAATTTTTAGTGAAAACACACCGGATGTTTCTTCTTTTACTCGACGTTTTATATTGACACCGGACTCGGTGGAAAACTTGCTCCCGGATCGTAGATCGACCGGCATAATCAAAGCCTCGACGCTTTCGATACGTGGGCTGGCTTTCAGCGATTCAATGATTTTTTGTATATGGTCAACCGATGCACGATAATTATTCTCCGGAATAGCAATACGACCGATAACAATTGCATCATGCTTCACCGGAAGCTTGCCGGTAAAATTCGCTTTTTGTCTTTTATGATTTTTTTCATTGACGTTAATCGGCCGCCATTCGATTTTGTCGATACTCAGGCCACTGACTTTATGCTGATTTAACACTTCACTTAAACTAATCATAAAATCCAACGGTGATGTCTCGCTGTTACGTTTAATTCGTCCGGCAAGTTCAACAGCAGAATTCATCACACCCGCATTCTGAAACACTTCTTCAAAATCCTTGAATTTTTTTGAATAGAGTTCCTTGTAACTGTTTTTCTGTTGCTTTAACAGGCTGATAGACTTCTCATATTCAATCGCACGGGAAATATTCGACTCAGCAAGCAGCACACCAACAATGACAACCAGCAGGCTTGCAACATACAGAGCCGTTGCCGCCAACTTATTATGGTAGCGGCTAAACGTGCTGCTTTCCCCGTAATGACTTGCTGACAGACTTTGCTGCACGCAAAGCCAGGAAAAAATACTATCTGAAAACTTTTCACCAACATTTTTTAAGCCCAATTTTTTTTGTATCTCAACAATGGGGTGAATGGATACTGTTTGTTGATCCGTGGTCTTGAACCACTGCTGTAACGATATCAATTGTTCTTCGCTACCAAGGATGTGTAAATTCACTGTTTCGCTGGAACCTATCGCACCCTGCGCACGCAAAAATTCTATGGTGCGCCTTACCTCCGGTGCCGCCAGCTCACCAATGCCGGAGATGTCATTAATATCCTGATTAACTATCGACTGACGACTGGAGACCAGCTTGCCATCTCGGAACAATGTCTGCCTGACATTGCTGTTTACCTGCTGACTGACCAGTAAAACCACCCCCGATGTTGCCTTGATGGTTTTCAGTAAATTTTTACTGACCAACGGCAGCGTCCAGATGCCTGATAGTGGCACCTCACACTCATCAAGAATCGTTATCCATGGCTGGATTAATTGCGGATTCGTCATCGCACCCAGTAAAACAATGTCATCTTTTCTACCGGTTTTTTCTCTGCCGATAACTTCGCTGTAACTGTAATTTTTACTTGAACGATAGAAACGATCAACCAGTCTGCTGATTACCGCTTTTCTGTCTTTACTACCGACATGTGGAATTTTTTCATTTCTGAAATCTTCCTCAATAACATCAACCAGAAATTTCCCAGGCAATTTTTCTGTCTGTGACAGATAACTACGAAATTTTTCCAGGCCAGACTCGGTCGGCTCAAAAGAACTGGTACCCACCAGTTTTTTGCCTTTCCAGTGCAGCACGCTTAAACGATAGCCGGTAAAATAAAATAATCGTTTCATTACTAGATTTTCACCCCGGCCACAGCATCATAAACGGGGCCAAGCACCGCCATCATTATCCACATCATAATGCCGCCCAAAACCACTGTTAATATCGGCAAAATTGTCGGTTCAATTTTATCGATAGACTCTTTTACCTCACGATCATAAAAATAACTGACATTCAACAATGCCTCGTCCATGGCACCGGTGTCTTCACCGACTTTTAACATGCGTACGATCATCGAAGGAAAAACACCGACCGCTTCGAAACTTTTACTGATAATAACTCCTTCAGAAATACTGATACGTGCTTTATTAATAGAGTCTTCCAGCACCAGGTTATCAACCATCATCTCGGAAATTTTCAAAGCATCAAGCACGGTTATACCCGAGCTATACATCATGGCAAAATAATTCGCAAAACGCGCCAGTTTTATCTTGGCCATCAATGGGCCAAATATCCAGAGTTTTAACTTTAGGCCATCAAGATAATATTTCACCTTGTAATTTTCTTTCGCGACGATCTTCAATATAAAATAAAACGCCACCGGTGCACTGAAAATCAGATACCAGTATTTAACAAACACACCTGACACATCAATAAGAATCTGTGTGTGCATCGGGACCTCAGAGCCAATATTTTTTATAAACGGCAGCAACTGCGGCATCAGATAGATCATCAAAAATGACACCACCATCAACACGATAACCGAGACGATAACCGGGTAGATCATAATTTTTTTCGTTTGCGATACCAGCTCATCCTGCCAGCGAATAGTTTCAGCAAGATCTTTCAGTACCACAGCAAGCTGCCCGGTTTCTTCACCAACACGCACAAGCGTGACATAAACCTTATCAAAAATTGCCGGGTGCTCGGCTAACGCTAGCGATAAAGTTTTGCCACCTTCGATGTCATCAATCACAGTTTGCAACACATCAGTAAAATGGCTGTAATCAATACTGTCACGAATATCTTTCAGACTGTCGATCAGCGGCACGCCGGATTTTATTAACTGCTCAATATGAAAAGTGAAGTTGATCAGTTCACGGCGGCTGATACTTTTGCTGCGGAACACATGTTTCGCCGCCTTGCTTTGTTCTTGGTAACTCAGCAGATCAAAACCCATACTGCCCAGGCGCTTTTCCAGCTCCATAGGATTACTCGCAACCATGGTATCGTTACGGATTTTTCCTACGGCATCGATTGTTCTGAATTTATAATCTGGCACTGTGCTTTACCTGTCTCAAATTAACCGCTGCGTCAGGTCGATGACGCGTGATACTTCGGTCAGTGAAGTCCTGCCTTCAAGCACGCAGCGTATGGCATCATCCGCCAGTGTTTTGTAACCAGTTAATTTAGCGGTAGCTTTTAGCTCACCCAGGGTCGCGCGTTTTGCGATCTGTTCGTCCAGCTCGTTGTTGATACGCAAGGCCTCAATGATAGCAACACGTCCTTTGTAACCGGTGTTATCACATTTCTCGCAACCCCCGGCTTCATAGATTTTGTGTGCGGAACTTTCAACCTCCAGCTCCAGCAATTTGCTTTCAATTTCGTCGGGCTGGCTTTCTACTTTACAATGCGGACACAATAACCGGATCAACCGCTGACTGATCACGCCAATGATGTTACCGGTCATAATGTCGGGCAACACACCGATATCCAGCAGTCGCGGAAAGGTGCCGATGGCAGAATTTGTATGCAGGGTCGATAAAACCTGGTGGCCGGTCATCGCTGCACGGAACGCCATGTCGGCGGTATCTTCGTCACGGATCTCACCAACCAGAATGATATCCGGGTCCTGCCGCATCATGGAACGAATACCGTTGGCAAAATCCATGCGCGCGACTTCATTTACCGAAGTCTGCCGGATCATATCCATCGGATATTCCACCGGATCTTCCAGCGTCATAATGTTAACCTGCTCCGACTTCACATAATTCAGCAGCGAATATAAGGTGGTGGTTTTACCGCTGCCGGTCGGGCCGGTAACCAGGATGATGCCTTCGGGTCTGGCCATCATCATTTTTAGTTCATTCAATGTGTCTTCATGCACACCCAGTTCATCCATCGGCACAATGCCCTTGGCGCGGTCGAGCACACGTAACACAATATTTTCACCGTGTGTGGTCGGCTGTGCGGAAACACGAAAATCCACGCGGTGACCCTGCACCTGTAGACTTAAACGACCATCCTGCGGGATGCGCGTTTCAGCAATATTCATCAAACACATTACTTTCAGTCGCACCACAATGGCCGACCAGTAATCTTTATGCAAACTACGAATCTGCCTTAACACGCCATCAATACGATAACGCAGGCGCAAAAACCCTTCTTCTGGTTCAAAGTGGATATCCGATGCTTCACGTTTTACTGCGTCGGCCAGAATCGCATCAACCAGTCGCACCAGTGGCTGACTATATTCATCTTCGGTAGCTTCCAGGCTGCGATAATCAATTTCGCCGGTTTCAATTTCGTGCAGGATACCATCGACTGATAATTCATAACCATAAAACTGGTCGATGGCTTTTTTGATTTCACCTTCACCCGCGACCATCGGTTCCAGTTCGATCTTTCTACCAACCAGGGCGTGCACGCGATCGAGGATCATCAGGTCGGAAGCATTTTTCATCGCGATTTTTAATCGCTGATTTTCGTCATCGAAACTTACCGGCACGATGATGTAACGCTCGGCAATTTCTTTTTCGATCAAACCCAGTGCAACCATATCAGGCACCACACTGGACAGGTCAACACTGGCTATGCCCAGCACCTGACTTAAAACATCACGCATGATGGATTCGGAAACGAAGCCCAGACCAACCAGCACCTCACCCAACAGGCGACCGGTTTTCTTTTGCTCAGTCAGGCCAATGTCAAGCTGATCGATTGTAATCAGACCTTTCGACAGCAACTGCTGCCCTAATTTTCCTTTTACATCAACTACAGTAGGCGCATTCATTATTCTACAACCCGGATAATTCGCTTATGCGCTTTTGCACAGCTTCGCGCGAAAAAGCGACCTGTTTATTCACTGACTTGTTCAGGCTGTTCTGATAAAACTCAATCGCCTGTTTGGCTTTTCCCAGCTGGTCCATGCTTACCGCCAGGTTAAACATATAGTCAGCATTTTCGCCATCACGTTGCCAGGCATCAAAATATGACTGCTGCGCCGCTTTCCACTTGCCCTGCTGCGCGTAAACATTACCCAGTGCAAAAACCAGATGCGCATCGTCAGGGTTTTTCTGCAACATGTTTACCAGATATTTTTCATCGGTTTCTGTCGCTACAGCATTATTTCGCAAGCTCGCCAACGCGGCGATGGCGATTGGATCACGCGGATCATATTTTAACAGTGCGATATAAGCTTCTCTTGCTACACGATTATCTTTTTCAATAACAGCAATGGCACCCAGACCCAGCAGGGCATCTCTGTTATTTTTTTCTATCGCTAGTACTTCTTTATATGATTTTTTTGCTCGCTGGTATTGCCCCGCTTCATACGCCAGCCATGCTTGTTCCAGATTTTCAGAAACAGGGTCGGCTTTATTGGTTTTTTTGAAAGTCACCGTAGATGATGCAGCACCAGTTGGCTGGGTATTTTTTACTGCCGCTTGCGAACCTGGTTTTTTCTGCTGAACATTTTTCTTTTCAGCCATATGTTTCTTGGCATATTCAACCTTATCATCAAGGTCGGATTCACCAACCAGGTTACGAATAATTGTAGAGTTTCCCGGCGTTTTTTCTTTGCTGGTTTTCAACTCCATCGCATGCATGGCGATCCGGTGTTTACGCTCCAGCGCCGCAATTTCATCTTGCATATCTATGTAGTAATAAACGCCGCCAAAAATCAGCACGAGCAAACTAAACACGAACACACTGACGAACATCATCCGCCGGCTCCGTTTTACATCACGATTGGTTTTATAGATGAGCATCGACAGCGCTTCATCAGATACAGTGTAATTTGTAGTATTTACGTCGTTGAGGTTTTTACTTTGTTCTGCTGATGCTGAAGCCATTTCTGGTGCCAGCGCTATGTCTTCTGTCACCGGTGTTTCGCTATCATTAATACTTTCAGCTTCAACAGGATCCAGCGTTAATTCCCCTGTTATTTCGACAACATCTTCAATAACAGCATCACCCGAACCGGTACTCTCTACTTCTGCCGGTTCGGCAGCTTGTCCCTGAGATACTTTTTTCTTATCGTCAGCGGCTTTTTTGAGGGCATCCAGTAATAAACTCATGATCGTTACCTGCCAGCCTGTTAATCAGCAAGTTTGTTCGATGTTTCCTGACGAATATCTTCCAGCAAATATTGTTTGTAATCAGCTAGATCACCATCAAGACTGGCACGCTCGATAACAACCGGACGAATAAAGATAACCAGCTCCGATTTAATGAATTTTTCTTCGGTGTAGGAAAATAACGCGCCAAGCAACGGGATGCTGGATAAAATTGGCACACCACGATTTTCTTTATTAATCTGATCCTGCATCAAGCCACCAATAACAGCCGTATCACCGTCGTTGACCTTCAACATGGTTTCAATCTCACGAACCTGCAACACGGGTATCTGGCTGACCACATTCTCTTGCGCAAGCAAGGGGTTTGGATCATTAACAAAGCGGATAATTCTTGAAATGGTTGGTCGTATATTCAACGTAACAGTTTCATCTTCATCGATGTAAGGGGTAACCGACATGACAATACCAACCGGCACTGTGTTCACTGTGGTATCCACTGCAAGTTGTGAATTCTGGTTTACCGAGCCTGAATCGAGTTCTACATCGGTGGTGAAATAAACCTCGTTATCAACCACTTTTAAAATCGCTGTCTGGTTGTTCAGAGCCATCACTTTTGGACTCGACAGGACTTTAACGTCACCAAAAGTTTCCAGCGCCTTTAATGTGATGTTTAAAGGGTTGCCATTTATTTTGCCTGAAGTCGCCAGCTGAAAGACCGGCGCTGCACCCAGACTGCCACCAATAACATCCTGTATGCCGCCTTTGGTTAATACCGAACCGGATGTCTCACTGACCACTGACCAGTCAATACCGGCCTGATAATTATCACTCAGCTGAACCTCGGCAATGGTTACTTCGATCAATACCTGGCGCTGCGCACTACCGACAACCTGATCAATAAATTTTTTAATCGACTGGTGCTGTTTTGCTGTTGCACGCACTGCGATAATACCGCTCTCGCGATTGACAATAATGTTGTTGCCCGTGTTCATACGTTTACTCGAGCTGGCCTTTATTTCCTGTTCCAGTATGCCGCCGATGTTTAAAGTCATAGTAGTCCAGAACTCATTAATGCTTTCATTCTTGATGTCTGAATTGGCTTTATTTTTACCGCCGCCTTTACCACCGCTACTGCCACCACTACCACCAGCTTTTATTCCTGAGCTGGTAGCGCCGATTTCTGTCGACACACTGACTTTGCCGGTACTGGTACGGCTGATATTTAAATAATTAATGTTATAAACATGCAGGTAAGGTTTGTCTGCTTTTACTTTTAAGATGTCACCTTCAAGAAAATAAATAATGCCTGACTGCGACTCAATACGGTCCAGTATTTTTGGCAGTGTCTGATCGATGGCATTCATGGTGATCTTGCCGCTGATGTCGCTATCGATATCGAGATTCAGGTCAGCATCTCGGGCCATGGAAAACAACAGTTCGCGGATTGGCACCTGGTTAACAACAACGGTGTAGGTTTCCAGTTTTTCACGCTGGCCGGGGCGCGGCAGCGCTGGCACCTGCGTAACCGGTTGCGGAATTAACGCTTTTGCAGCCGCTTTTTCCTCTGATGTTGATTTAATATGCCCGTCAGAAATTGTCGGTGGATTTGTTGCACCACAGGCAACAACAACAGCAGCCATTACGAGAGTAATGCCGCTTTGTAAAATGCGATTTTTTATATTTTTTAGTATCATTATTTAACCAGTCGATCAACGCAATTAATCCCTTAATTAATTGCCTGTTCTCATCTTACTCATTACTCAGCATCGGCTATGAAGCAGCATCTTTTTTTATCGCGCTGACGCGACGCAAATAGGGGTCACTCGCTTTCAGTGAAGCAGGCAGAGCATCCAGCTTGGCGATAGCCTCATCCTGCGTGGCGAAGTCACTGTACAAAACGCTGTACCACGCACGCCCGCTTATTACTGTTTCATAGATGTAAATCTTTGTAAAATCAAGCGTTTCAGGCACATCATTAAGAAAAGCTTCGACTTTATCCGCATCACTTGTCCGCGCCATAAACAATTGAATACTGTAATTATTATCGGCGGCATCAGCCAGCCACTTTTGCGTCTGCTGAATACGCTCGTTTAAACTTCCCGGAGCGCTTACCGAAACGTTTGCTGAAGCAACTTTTTGCTTCTCGATAACCGGCGACTCAACGCTGGTCGCATGCGCGGGAGACTCAATTTTTGGCGCAACCACAGGTGCCTCAACTTTAACCGGCGCTTGTTTGTCGGCATCCTGTTTTCCGATATAAATACCGGCGATCAGAACACCAGCGATCAACAAACCACCTGCCGAAATCATGGCGACTTTTTTTCCTTCAAAGCCTTTTTTAAATTCGCTGTCTCTGGCCGCTGATTTAACGTGCGATGCAGTGACCGTGTGACTGCCCTCGGAAAAAGCCGCCAGCATGGATTTATCCGCCAGAATATTAATGCGCCGGGTGAGGCCATCAGAATATTTTTTTACAACACCGGCGGTCTTTTTATTAAACACATCAGGGCCGGTATAACCAACTGCGCGCAAACGAAAGTTCAGGTATTTTAAAGTATCATCCGGCGGAAACGGCGACAGGTTAAAACTGTGTGTAATACGTTCTTTTAACTGGCGGATATGCGGCTGCGACAGTTTTTCATCCAGCTCGGGCTGGCCGAATAACACCATCTGCAATAATTTATTTTGATCGGTTTCCAGATTACTCAGCAGGCGAATCTCTTCCAGCGTTTCGATCGGCATACTTTGCGCTTCTTCAACAAACAGCACCACCTGTCGATTGCTGGCATGTTTTTTCAGTAGATGCGTCTGTATCCGCTGCATCACATCTACCTTGCTCATCTCGTTGTTCACATCGAGGTTTAACTCATGCGCAATGACGTGCAGGATATTATCCGGTGACAAACTGGGGTTGGCGATGTAAATGACATCGACATCATTCGACAGACGCACTTCGAGCATGCGGCACAACATGGTCTTGCCGCTGCCCACTTCGCCGACAACCTTGATGATGCCTTCGCCACTATGGATGGC
>VAPL010472838.1_pt1 | contig 16993 bp, 12 predicted proteins | sample 3395061 | NCBI WGS metagenome assembly VAPL01 (sample SAMN08290444, study PRJNA428436) | hydrothermal vent metagenome | isolation source: Deep-sea hydrothermal vent chimney 2 | place: Pacific Ocean: Juan De Fuca Ridge | depth 2182 m m | reverse complement strand
CCGGTTGCTGCACAGAAGCAGTGGAAAATATTAGCCAGAACATCAAAATCTTCACATGAAGATGAGCAGGTTTTAAGGCTTGCTATTATGAATTTTGATGAGCAGTCAACTATTGATGCTTTAGATAATATTTCCAGAAAGCGAAAGCTAACAGCAGAAGAAATGTTAGAAAAAGTTTATAGCTATGAGCGACAGGGTGAACCTGTTTTATCTCAAATTGCTTTAGATGAATACTTATCAAAACATCCGCAAGATAAAGAAAAGTGGTTTATTCTGGCGGGATTATATGAAAATCAGAATGACTATGAAGGTGCAGTAAAAACATGGCAACGAATAGAAAAACACTTTGGTGATGAAACCCAGGCGGGTGTTCGGCAGGTAGAGTTACATTGGAATTATCAAAATCATGAAAAGGCTTATTTAAAAGCAAAGTCTCTGGATAGTGATTTTACAAAAATTGAATCCATTTTTCATATTGAAATTTTAGCTGAGCTAGGCTGGCGATTTAGAGATAGTGATTTATTAAGTCGATCCAGCAAAGAAATGCTAGTGCGTGATCATAAAAATGATCTGGCTTATGAACGATTATTAATACTGGCAGATGAAAACAGGGATGTAGATCAAGCGGTAATCCTTGCTGAAAGAGCATGGAAAAATACGGGTAATGCTATTTATTTACGCATGGCAATAGAAACAGCCATAGAAGAAAATAATCGGCCACACATTGAATATTTATTGGGCATAGCATTACAAAATAAGAATAATATTGATGATCTGGTTGATTATGTTCTTGTTATGGCAGAACTGGAAGATAGAAATGAAAACTTCCTGGCTTCATCTAAATACTATGAGTATGCCATGAGACTAAGGCCTGATTTAAAATCAATTCATATCGGATTTTTATGGACGTTATTAAATTCTAATCAACGAAAAAAACTAAAGCGCTATCTAACCGTTTTTAAAAATAAAGCGTATCGATTCAGTCAATACTGGCCAGTTTATGCTGCTGCAACACATGAGATAGGTGAGTCACGTGAATCTGTTTACTGGCATAGTAAAATTATATCTCAGTACCCAGATGATGATTTATGGCTGTTAAGCTATGCCGATGCACTGGAGTCAGCAGGGCGATTTAATTCGGCATTAAAAACACGTCTTTATGTAATGAAAAAAATACGTGCCAACAGTATTTACACTTTATTATCAGGACGTTCTGCTCAGCAATTAACCAGGCAGTATATTTCTCTTGAGAAAGAAATTGGATTGGGTGTTAATGCGAATAATATGATTAAAGCAATTATTAATAATACCCGAGAAAATAATAAAAATATTCCTTATGATTTTCTTGTTGCCTGGTACATGTCATTAGAGCACCATGACATGGCTCACTACTGGCATTTGCGTCAACAACTTAAGCGCATGAAAGTTTCTGACAATCAGTTACTTACTCTGGCATTAAATGAAAATGATCTCAAAACTATTGAAAATATAGTCACTAATGACTCTGATATTTCTCCTGTAGATAGAAATGAAGGCTTAAGACGACTGGGTTTATATGAAGAGGCGCTTGCTAATTCAATTGAGGGTATTGGTTTATTATCGAGTCAGAAAGAGCGGCGATTGTATCGTGAACAGGCTGCTTCACTTTCTAATATATTGCCTAATTACTGGGCAACAGGAACAGATAGATATTCTAATGGCGATTTACTTGTAACTAAATTAGATGCACAAATTAAAACTAATCTACATAACTGGGTTATAGGCTTATCCGCCTCAAAAAACACACTTGATGTAGATGTTTTTACTGTTGACCTTGGTGAGAATAATGTAGAAACAGAAATAGATCTAAAAGTGATGCGGCGAGCAAGGCGGTTAAATTATTATGCTGAGATTAATTTTAATCTACGTGATGATAAAGATATTATGCCAATAAAATTAGGCATGGACTATCTACTTTCAAAACGTGTTAGATTTGAGTTTGCATGGGAAAATAATCAACTTTCTGAAGAAAGTACAGCCTTAAGGGCATTGGGTATGCAGGATAAATTGCACATTGCCATGAGTGCAAATATTGGCAGCCGAGAATATATTAGTACTCGACTTTTTAAGACCCATTATGAAAGTCGCTGGGGTGAAGCTTTAGCTGATGGCTGGAGTATGGATATTAATATTGGTCACAGGCTTTCAACGGGGCGTAATGAGTGGGTTGTTCAATTTGATGCAAACTGGCTTTCAAATCAGTTAGAAAATAATTTGCCTCAGCAGGTCAGTCAGCGTTTGCCCATCGGTTCTGTAACCTCATTACTGGTTGCTGAAGAATTTGGTACTTTAGGTATTAGCATGCGACTTAATCGTGGCCAGATTAAAACAGATTATCCACAGGTTGGATCGTTACGATATTTTATTGATGGCTGGATAGGCCAGGTATACCCAGCAAAAGATTTTGCAACACGCTTGAGTGCTGGATTTAGTAGTCGAATTTTAGGCAATGATGAACTTAGCTTTGGGCTAGTTGCAGACCAGACAAAAAACAAGGTTGAAGATCTGAGTAGCTGGGGTATCAATCTTTTATATAGAAATTACATTGGGAGATAGTAGCAAATTACAGTAATATTTTTCTTCAATAAACTTGGTTATCTTACTGAATCTGCTACACTTATTTTAATATATGAAATATATCAATCACATAATTATGGGTTATACAAAAACAGTCGTCGGTCTGATTTTATTATCAGTGCTGTCTGCATGCAGCGTTAGTCAGGTTCATGAAGGGCCGGCTCTTTCCACAAAGGCCCGCTGGATAATGTTACCAGTGATGAATCTTGCTGAAGCGCCTCAGGCAGGTATTCGTACAGAGGCAATACTATCTACACATTTACGCGCTATTGGTCTTGATGAGATTGACATCTATCCCTATCAGTCTTTAAAAACAGGGCTGCCAGATTTGAATGAGCAGCACCGTTATGAAACGGCTCTAAAATCAGCAAAAAAATCTAACTACCAATATGCTATTACGGGAAGTATTGAGGAATGGCGTTATAAAAGTGGTTTAGATGGTGAACCTGCTGTTGGTATATCTTTAAAAGTTATCGATATGAAAACAGGAAAGATTGTCTGGTCGGCAACAGGTTCTCGCACCGGCTGGGGTTACGAAAGCGTAACGGGAACAGTTAATAAATTGCTGTCTCAGTTACTTGGCAGTCTTAATTTAAGGACACCTCTATTAATTCATGAATAAGAAAATTGAGAATTAATAGTGATGCCCTTAAAATAATCAAATGTCTCTAATAAGAAGAACCCCTCAGGTAAGCCGAATAAGGGTATCTTCACGTGTTGCCTGGTTAGAAACAGTTTTAATTACTTTTCTTGTTCCTCTGTTTGGCTACTGGGTTCATGAAGATGATCCGTTTTTTCTTAACCATGCATTCCCCTGGTTATTATTTGCCCCCTTACTGCCCGCCATGCGTTATGGTTTTGGTCATGGTTTTACCAGCACAATTATTTTAATTTCCATGATTACCATTGCATGGCGTTTTGAACTTGCTCCAATAGATCATTTTCCTGCAGGTTATGTTTTAGGTTTGCTTATGTTGACCATGCTTGTGGGTGAATTTACGGACATGTGGTTAAGGAAGCTAGGTAAACAGGTCGTTATAAATAAAGCACAAAGAAAACGCCTGGATGAATTTACTCGAAACTATCAATTACTAAAAGTATCTCATGACCGATTAGAAAACAGACTGGCAGCAAGCACAAACAGTCTGCGTGAAGCGCTTGTTAATTTAAAAATAAAAGCTAAATCGATTGAAGGCCAGAGCAATGTTCTAAAAAAAGTTTCAGTTGATATTTTAACTATGCTTGCAGATTACTCTTATGTACAGAGTGCAAATATTTATCAGATAAAAGATGATAAATTAATTAATACGATGCCACTTGGTTCATTAGGTAATTTCTCCCTTGTTGATTCATATAATCCTATTATTAGAAAGTCTATAGAAACAGGGCAACTCGTTAGTATAAATAATGAAGCCTATGAAGAAGATGATAATCCAATGAATAAAAATAATTTATTGGCTGCAGTTCCTGTGTCAGATGTTGAAGGCCATATATGGGGAGTCGTTGCCATACACGAAATGCCCTTTGTTGCTTTTCATCATGAAAATTTACAACTTATTGCCGTTTTGTGTGGACATATTGGTGATTTAATCTCACATGCAGAGCATCGTTATTCGTATGGCAATTCAGAAAGTGCCGTATTTTTACATTTTCTTGAACGTACAATTTCTGACAGAAAAAACTTTGATGTTGAAACCATACTGCTGGTTTTAACTTTACCAAAGAAAAAAGACCTCTCTAATGAGATAGAAAATATGCTTTTGGGACAGATGAGAGGGCTTGATCGTGCCTGGGTTCAGAAAAATAAAGAAGATAGAACGGTTGTCTTTTTATTAATGCCATTAACCAGCATTATTGAATTTGAAGGTTATAGAGAACGTATGTCTCAGATATTTAAGGAAAGGGTAGGTCAGCACTGGAAGAGCATGGATATAGAGACAAGTTTCAGGGAGATTACAGGTAAAGAAACTATAAATAACCTGATGACAGAATTATGTGGAGTGACCAAAATTGATTGGGAAAAAATCAAGCACGATAATAGCAATTCTGCTTGAGTTATTAACCTGGTTTATTCTTGATTCATCTCAAATAGATGGATGGCCTTTTATTGGCTTTATATTTATACACATAATGGCCTGCTGTTTTTTTTCACTTGCGCTATTACAAATGCTGCCTGAGATTTACTCTACTAATAAAGACAATTTGTTTTTGTTTTTCTTTTCCATCTGTTTTTTTATTCCATACCTTGGTGTAATAGGTTTATACACTGCATGGCTTGCTGGTTTAAACTGGCCGCAGGCTGTTACACGAGATATTTATGATTTAACCAAAGAGCCTCCACTGCCTTATCATCCATTAAAAATAAGTGAAAAAAATATTTATGGTCAGGCCGGTTTAGCTGGTGTTATAAAAAATGCAGCCAGTCCTGATAAACGCTTAAAAGCCATTATGGCAACTCGGCAGCTAGATGATCGTGATGCCGTGCCCATACTCAGGCTGGCTTTAAAAGATCCTGTGGATGATATACGGTTGCTTGCTTATTCAATGCTTGATGCAAAAGAAGAAAAAATTAATTCGGGTATACAGGCTATTGAAAAAACATTGCCAAAGTCAAAAGGTTCTACAAAAGCGCGCTTGCATAAAGAAATTGCCAACCACTATTGGGAGTTATCTTATCTAGGTCTGGCTCAGGGAGATGTTATGAATCATGTTTTAAATCAATCCTGTGATAACCTGGGTATTGCCATTGATCTGGAGCCTGATGATGCAGGAAGTTGTTTTGAATCAGGGCGGGTTCTATTACGATTGGGTCGACAAAAAGAAGCTATGGATCGTTTTACCGAAGCAATGAAATACGGCATATCAGCAAATGATGTTCTGCCTTATATGGCAGAAGCAGAATTTAATATGAAAAATTACAAACACGTTAAACTATTACTGAATAAATTACCTGAAGAAGCAAAACAAATCCCATCTTTAAATAAAATTACAGATTTCTGGTCTCAAACATGAAGGAGTGGAAGTCTGTAATAGACAGCAATAAACCCGCAGACATTGCTTTATTATTAGAAGGAACATTCCCTTTTGTTAGTGGTGGTGTTTCCAGTTGGGTAAATCAGATAATTTCAGGCTTGCCAGGCTTTACTTTCAGTTTAATTTTTTTGGGTGGCAATAAAGAATTTTACGAAGGCTATAAATACAAATGCCCTGATAATGTTGTTCATCTTGAATGCCATTATTTAATGGAATCATGGGATGATAATCCTCCAAAGCCTCATAAGGGAAATAAAGAAGTATTTGATCAGGTCGATAAAATGCACGCCTGTTTGCGTTCTACAGATCAGGCAATTGATGATGATTCATTAAATATAGTAATGAATGCACTTGGCAAAAAAAATGAATTATCAAAAGAAGAATTTTTGTATAGTGAAGAAGCATGGAATCAAATAAAAGAATATTACACTCACTATTGCACAGATCCTTCCTTTGTGGATTATTTCTGGACCATCCGCACTATGCATTCACCATTATTTATATTGGCAAAAATTGTTAAGAATATGCCTCCGGCAAAAGTGCTGCATTCTGTTTCAACAGGCTATGCGGGTATGCTGGGAATGATGCTTGAAAGAACACGTGGCTTGCCCTATATCCTTTCTGAGCATGGCATATATACCAAAGAACGAAAGATAGATCTGGCTCAGGCTGACTGGATTACAGATGCTACAGAAACATTTGGTACCAGTCTTGATGATGATGTGAGTTATATCCGTCGGTTATGGATTCGTTTTTTTGAAGGAATTGGTAAGCTAACTTATAGTTCTACTGATCCCATCGTCTCTTTATATGAAGGAAATCGTCAGCGTCAAATAGAAGATGGTGCAGATGAAACTCGAACACAAATTATTCCTAATGGAATAGATATTGATCGATTTATGCTTTTAAGGGATCAAAGACCTGAAGGTGTGCCTCCTGTTCTTGCACTAATTGGTCGAGTCGTGCCTATAAAAGATGTAAAAACTTTTATTCGCTCAATGAGAACAATCTGTAATAAAATTCCTCAAGCCAAAGGCTGGATTGTTGGTCCTGAAGATGAAGATGCTGAATATGCGAAAGAGTGCCATGCACTGGCGGAGAGTCTTAACCTGCAGGACAATGTTGAGTTTCTTGGTTTTCAGAAAGTTGATGATATTTTAAAGCAAATTAGTTTAATCGTATTAACATCAATTAGTGAGGCTTTACCACTGGTTGTCCTGGAAGGTTACGCAAGTGGCGTACCTGCTTTGGTAACCGATGTGGGCTCATGTCGTGAATTAATTGAAGGCAATAATGACGAAGATAAAAAAATAGGTTTATCTGGTCGAGTGGTACAAATAGCAAGTCCTGAAGAAACCGCAAATGCTGCCATCGAATTATTAACAAATGAAAAAATATGGAAACAGGCGCAGGCTGCTGCCATTAAAAGGGTAGAGCGTTATTACACGCAAAAAGATATGTTCTCGAAATATCATCATATATATTGCCGGGCTTTGGGGAGAAGTTAGTGGCTGGCATTGGTTTTGAATTAAGAAAGTTACTTCGCCGTGAAAGTTATATGGGCTTATTACAGGCCTATGGTTTTGCAGGCATTATTAGTTCAGGGCCATGGGTTCTTTCTATTCTAGGCGTGATGCTGGTTGGTATTATAAGTATTGGTCGAGTGTTTCCTGCTGAGCTTATTGTTCAGTTCCTGGTTTCAGTTACTTATTTAATGGCCTTCTCACTTATCTTTACCGGGTTTTTGCAACTTATGTTTACCCGTTATATTGCAGATCGTATATTTGAAAAAAAAGATGACATTATCCTGGCTAATTTAATTGGTGTTTTAACTTTAGTCACTATTGTAGGAGGTATATCAGGTTTTATTGTTTTATTTATGTTTTTTGATCAGGATATAAAATACAGATTATTAATGTTATCTGGTTTTATTACTTTAAGTAATATATGGATTGTTGTTGTCTTTCTATCTGGAATGAAAGCTTATCGGCTTATACTTACGGTTTTTTTTATTGGTTATAGTGTTACCGTGTTTGCATCTATTGCACTGGAAATATTTGGCCTTAATGGTTTGCTTGCAGGTTTTGTAATAGGCCAGGTCGTTTTATTGTTTTTAATGTTAGCCATGGTTATATATGAATATCCAGGAAAACAACTAATATCATTTGATTTCTTAAATAGAAAAAAAATATTTATTAGTCTTGCATTGACAGGTTTTTTTTATAATTTAGGTATCTGGGTTGATAAATTTATATTCTGGTTTAATCCAATAACATCAGATTCTATTATAGGGCCATTACGCGCATCTGTTATTTATGATATTCCAATATTTCTAGCCTACTTATCTATTATTCCTGGCATGGCTGTATTTCTTGTAAGAATGGAAACTGATTTTGCTGAAGCCTATAATAATTTTTATACCTCTGTCAGAGAGGGTGATACTCTTAATCATATAGAACAATTAAAAGATGAAATGGTAATAACTATTCGTCAGGGAATATATGAAATATTTAAGGTTCAGGGGCTAACCGTTGTTTTGCTTTATTTATTAGGTTCAAGAATACTTGAATGGATTGGCATATCACCCTTGTATATTCATCTGTTTCAAATAGATATTGCAGCTGTTGGTGTTCAGGTGCTTTTGCTGGCAATATTAAATGTGTTGTTTTATCTGGATTTTCTGTTGATGGCTTTGGGCTTATGTTTTTTATTTACTGTGTGTAATACAGTTTTTACATTTATTACACTGGAACTTGGGCCGCAGTTTTATGGCTATGGTTTTGCAATGGCATTAGTGTTAACCAGTCTTATCGGTCTGGCTTTGCTTTCAAGAAAGCTTGATCGTTTAGAGTATGAGACTTTTATGCTTCAGTAAATAAATTATAGCTTCTGATACCTGGTTGTTTTATAAGATCAAAAAGTGTTAGTGATCATTTTTTTTAATATTGCTAATCAGCATCAGGCCAGTTTCTTTTATCAAATCCTTCTTTATTTTGTGGATCATTTTCTGCTTTATTATCAGGCATCATGTCTTCATCTTCATCCATTAGTATTCTATTTGAGTCGCCTTCCATATCATCATACTGGCCGCTTTTAACTGTCCAGAAAAAAATAATAACCATAGCGAGACCTATGATAATCATAAGTGGAATAAGGCCGTAAATAACTTCCATAAATCACCTGCTTAATAGTTACTATGATTTTTGTTTAAAAATAGTTCTTATTCTGGCTGCATTGCCTATTACTGCTAAAGAGCTAACGGGCATAGAAATGGCGGCAACTAAAGGTGTTACAAATGCCATCATGGCAAGTGGTACCATAATAACATTGTAAGTGATAGATATGCCTATATTTTGTCTTATGGTTTTTAAGGCTCTTCTGGATAGCTGAGATGCCTGTCGAATTTTTTCAAGCTCATTGCTTAATAAAACAATATCAGCACTTTCCATAGAGACATCTGTGCCAGAGCCTACAGCAATACCGACATCGGCTCTTATTAGTGCGGGTGCATCATTAATGCCATCACCCACCATAGCAACCCGTTCGCCTTTTTTCTGTAGCTGTTTAATAACATTGTCTTTATCTTCTGGCAGTACTTCGGCGATGACATTCATACCGCCCAGTTCTTTAGCTATGGCTTCAGCAACATTTTTTCTGTCGCCGCTGAGAAGAGTTAATTTTATATTATCTTTTCGAAGATTTTCTATGAGTTGTTTTGCATCGGCTCGTAATTTGTCGGCAATAACAATTAATCCCGCTTCATTTTTATTGATGGCTATGTGAATGCAACTGATGCCCTGATTTTCAAATTCAGTGGCTTTATTCTGTAAATCTTTATTTATTTCTATATTGTTTTCTTTTAACCAGTTGCTGGTTCCAATAACAATATTTTTATTATCAAAATCTGCTTTTATGCCGAAGCCTGCTTTGTTTTCAAAATGATTAACGCTGTCAGTGTTTAATGTAAGGTTTCTTTTTTTTGCTTCATTAGTAATCGCTTTGGCAATGCTGTGTTCTGAATATTGTTCAATCTGTGCGGTTATATGTAGTAATTTTTCTTCATCTATATTGTCGGTATATATATGAGTTACCTGGATTTTTCCTTCGGTCAGTGTGCCTGTTTTATCAAATACAAAATGATTAATATCTGATAGATATTCTAATACAGCGCCGTTCTTTACCAATATGCCTTCGTGAGCACCTAAGCCAGAAGCAACAGCAATAGCCATTGGCGTGGCCAAACCAAAAGCACAGGGGCAGGTTATAATAAGTACCGCAGTTGCTGCAAGCAGGGCGTGTTCAATACCGCTGCTGTACCACCAGATAAATGTTAGCGTGGCTAATAATAAAGTGATGGCAACAAACCAGGGAACAATTTTATCTGCAATACATTGAATTGGTGCTTTTGATGCCTGTGCTTCTTCGACAAGGCTGATTATTTTCCCTAAGGCTGTTTTTCTTAAGGTGTTTTCAACTTTAACTGTTAATGCACTGTCTATATTTATAGTGCCAGCAGAGACATGATCGTTTACTGATTTTTTTACTGGAATTGATTCGCCATTTAACATGGCTTCATTAATGCTGCTTTGTCCTTTAATTATAATGCCATCGACAGGTATTTTATTTCCGGCCTTGATAAGTACTGTTTCATTTTGTTTAACAGAACGAATAGGCACAATCTGTGTTTTTCCATCACGAATAACATTAGCAACTTTAGGTTGCAGGTCTAATAAACGCTGAGTGGCTGCAATGGCATGTCGCTTTGATTTTGCTTCCAGAAAACGACCCACAAGAATAACAAAGATGAAGTTAACAACAGTATCAAAATAAACTTCACCTATCTGACTTTCTGTCACGGTAACATAAACTGAGTATGCATAGGTTATGGTTGCGCCAATAGCAATGGGAAGATCCATTGTTAAATGTAACTGTTTTAAACCTGTCCATGCGCCTTTTAAAAAGGGCCAGCCGGAATAGAGCAGAGTAGGTGTGGCTAATGCAAAACCTATCCAGTGAAATAAAGATCTAAATTCACCTTTGTCTGCACCGCTGTATAGCGCAATTGAAACCCATAATAAATTCATCATGGCAAAAGCAGCAAAGGCCATGCGTAATAATAAAGTTCTATTCTGTTTTTTTATTGCACCTTCTGCTGTTTCTGGATCAAAAGGTAAGGCGGCATAACCCGTTTCACTAAGGCGTTGAATAATATTTGATAGTTTAATTTGTTCGTTATTCCAGCGTATGTGCAAACGTTTATTAGCCAGATTAACTTTTATATCAATAATGCCAGCAGTATTTGAAAGTGTGCGCTCAATTAACCAGACACAGGCAGCACAATGGATGCCTTCTACTAGCAGGTGAATATTACGGGTTTCGCCCAGAGAGTCTACATATTCGCTTTGAACATCATCAAGATCATACAGAGAAATATCTTTCGGTGGTTCTGGAGGAGGTGCTAATAATTGACCATCGGGTGTGCGCTGATAAAAACCCTGTAAACCTGATTTATAAATCATTTTACATACGGATAGGCAACCAAGACAACAAAACTGTTGTTTATTGCCTTCTATTTCTGTTTCAAATTTATTTTTTTCAGAATTAGCTAAGCCGCAGTGAAAACAGTTTTTATGTTGTGAGTCTGTCATGATTTCTAGTTCCCCCTCCCTTTACGGGAGGGGGCAGGGGGAGGGGATTTTGTTATTGTGCAAGCACACTGGTTCTGCGTGTAAAGTCAAAACTATTATTACCCTGCTTTATAGTTGCTGTAATTTCCCAGAGACCTTTCAGGGGGTAATTTATTTTTGCTTCATAACGACCAGGAATGGTTTCTATCATAGTTACAGAAAAATCTGCATCAACATCTGAAGGACGGTAAGCAGAAAAAGTAACAGTGGCATTGCTAAGTGCTAAACCTTTTTTATCAATAATGTTAAAACTGTAATGTGCGGAGGTATTCATAACAGGATTAGCCGGGTAGTTTGTTTTATATGTCCAGCCTAATGCTTTTCTTGCGGCATGAATTTTAGCAATATTTTTTTCATAGTCCTGGCCTTTTTCATAATAGTCTTCTGTTACCAGTCCAGGATTCGTTACAAAGGCAATGGTGATCATTGTAAAATTAACCAGTAAAACAATGGCGACCAAAGTTAACCAGCCTAAAACCCATGGGTTGCGTAATGCGTTAGGGTTGTCCTGAGATATTTTATTATTAGATATAATTGCTTCGTTCATAATTTTATTCACTACATTATAGTTTAGAGGTGCTCTTTAATACTTTGGGCCATAAAACATACTCAGGTACTCAGATGAGTCTTCGTATACTTCAAATGACTGTATTCTAAAGTTAATAGATGTTCTATCATCTTTAAGCTGTTTTTTAGGTATGCTTATAAATACTGTAAAGCTACTTAGTTTGCCTGCGGGTAGTAATGTTTTTTCTCTCATGCCTCGCATTTTCAGTCCTTCTGGGCCATCGGCTGCAATACTGATGTGCATATCTGTATCTGTTTTATTAAGAATTTTTAAATAATATTTATTTTGGATAGAACCATTACTTAACTGTACAAATAAGGGTTGGCGTTCATGCAGAACTTTAAAATCAAACGTACCTAAATGTGTTAGCCCATACAGTAAACTGACAATAGATAGCAGCATAATTGCAAGATAAATTAATACGCGTGGTCTTTTATGCACTGGCAGTTGGGGTTTGCCTTCCATTTCATCTAATGAAGCATAACGAATAAGTCCTTTAGGTTTACCAATTTTTTCCATAACAGAGTCACAGGCATCAATGCATAATGCACAGGTGATGCAGCCTTCCTGTTGTCCATGGCGTATATCTATGCCTGTTGGGCAAACGGCGACACATTGATTGCATGAAATACAGTCTCCATTACCTTCAATGGGTTTGCCCTTGCTTAATTTTCCGCGAGGTTCTCCTCGAGAAACATCATAGGTTGGTAAGATTGTTTCAGAATCATACATGACACCCTGAATGCGGGCATAAGGGCATAGCCAGAAGCAGGTTTGTTCACGCATGAAACCAGCAAGAATATATGTGCCCAATGTAAAGGTGATTAAAATAGTCCAGGCACTTACAGAAGCATTAAATGTTAAATAATCAATCCATAACTGGTAAGCATCTGTAAACCAGGCAACAAATGAAATACCTGTGATTGCACCAATTAAAAGCCATAAAAAATGTTTGATGATTTTTATTTTTATTTTATTAAAATCCCACGGGGCTTTATCAAGCTTGCGTCGTTTGGTGGGATTACCTTCAAGTTTTTCTTCTATGAGGGTGAAAATATCGGTCCATATTGTCTGGAAACAAAAGTAGCCACAATAAACTCTGCCGGCGAGAGAAGTGGCTGCAGCTAATAAGATAGAAAAAAAGAGCAGAATAACAGCCAGCAACCAGACATCCTGCGGCATGATGGTAACATCAAAGATATGAAATTTACGATTTGGAATATCAAATAAAACAGCCTGACGATCACCCCAGCGAAGATAAGGACCAAAAAAATAAGTTAGCCATACAAGTGCTGCCAGCCATTTAAAGTTGCGAAAACGCCCCGCCATTCGTTTTGGGTGAATTTTTTCTTCGCCAGTATTTACATGCCAGTAACTTGCTTCTTCATAAAGCTCGTCGATTTGTGCTTGTTGGTCTGGCTGTTCTTTTTCTGTGCCCACCTAAAATAACTCCTGCAATTTAACTAAATGCATAGCGGCTTTTTAAAAAAGTTTTAATAATTTTTTAATGAGATTATATATTACGTTATTATGAATCTATCCAGAAAAAATATAAGTGATTATATCACATATAAGCAAACACTAATTGATGCAGCTTTGGGTTTAAAATAATAATTTACGGTTTTAATTATTTGTAAAAAAGGGGGTATGAAACCCCTTTTATTAATCTTCTGAATGAGTTGTGTTTATCAGTTTAATTACTTTGATAATTAAAAATATGAAAACAATGCATGAACCTGTAACGGCTGCTATTGCCCAGAATGCTACTGAGTCCATTTTATTTCTCCCCAGGAGTTAGAGGTTGACGAGATCTGAGCCAGGTTTGGCTCAGATCTTTGTGTGTACAGCTTTGCTGTTATTTATTGGCCGCCGCCTAACTTATGAACATAAACAGCCAGTTTTTTAATGTCTGTTTCAGTTAGTTTGGTGCCACTAAATGTAGGCATTACAGCATTACGCGTTTGTGGATCTGATGGATCGTTTACGCCATGAGTAATGGTTTGTTTAATGCTTGCTAACTGATCTTTAGCAGCGAAACGGTAGATAGAATCAGTCAGGTTAGCTGAACCCAGCACTGCCATACCTTTACCATCAACACCGTGACAACCAACACAACCTTTTTCCATGTACAGTGGTTCGCTAACAATAGTGCCAGCAAGGATAGCTTTAGCCAGTTTGTCTGTTTCTTCTGCGTTAACCAGCGCGCTTTGTGCGGTCATCATTGCGCCGCCATTAGTTGTACCTGTGCCGCGTCCGCCGGAAATAGTCGCTTCTATATTTTCAATAGTGCCACCGTGTAACCAGTTATCATCTGCCAGTACAGGGAAGCCGGGAATACCCTGACCACCGCCGCCATGACAGGCTGAACAGTTATCACCAAATAATACTTTAGCTGAATGAATAACATAGTCTGATAGTTCATTATCAGCCAGTATTTCAGCCGCTGTCATTGATTTGATTTTATTTTCATAAGGCGCACGGATATCTTCTATTTCTTTCATGTCCTGTCTGTATTCATCCAGTGATGTCCAGCCTAACAAGCCTTTATAGTGGCTGGTAAGGGTAGGCCATGATGGATACAGCAGGGTATAAACAATTACGAAAATCCAGCTGGCATGAAAGCCAATACGCCACCATGCAGGTGGTTCATTTAGCAGCTCACGCAGATTATCATCCCATATATGTCCCGTATTATTTTCACCTGGGAATGGGTTTTTGTCATCACTCATTATTTAGTGTCCTCCGCATCATTTTCATCATCCATAGGGATGTGACGTAGCGATTCAAATTTTTCTTTATTTTTTGGATGGAATGCATACACATAGGCCCCGATCATTAGAAAGGTAATGGTCACCGTAACGATGGTGCCAATCCAGTCATTGAATGTCATTGCCGCCCAGTCTGTATTGAAAAAGTCCATCATGATTATCGGTAATCTTTAGAGTCGTCGAACTTAACCATAGTACCTAACACCTGTAGATAAGCGATTACAGCATCCAGTTCGTTCTTACCACTCACACTGTCACCTGCAGTTGCAATATCTGCATCTGTGTAGGGAACACCGACCATACGCATGGCTTCCATCGTTGTTTTAACACGATCTACATCGAGTTGGCTTTCTTCTAACCATGGATAATTAGGCATAACAGATTCTGGAACCACATCACGTGGTGCGCGCATATGGCGCATGTGCCATTCATCTGAATACTTGCCACCAACACGAGCCAGATCAGGGCCTGTACGTTTTGAGCCCCACTGGAAAGGATGGTCGTACATAGATTCTGAAGCCAGTGAATAATGACCATAGCGTTCTTTCTCATCACGGAAAGGACGAATCATTTGTGAGTGACACAGGTAACAGCCTTCACGGATATAAGCCTCGCGGCCAGCTAGTTCTAAAGGCGTATAAGGACGTACACCATCACCGATTTTCCAGTCAGACAGGGTTTGGCCTTGCTGACGATCCCAGAGAACTTCCGGATTTTTATTATGCTCCATTGTATCTTTGAGATAGAACAACGGCACGATTTCAACAATGCCGCCCACTGATAGCAGAACCATAACCATAATCAGCATTAAGAATGCATTACGTTCAATTTTGTCCTGAAATTTAGTTGAATGAATTTTATCAGACATTTTTTCTCCCCCTACCTTAAGCCGTAGCCGTTGCAGGGCTATTGTTAGTTGCTGTAGCCTTACGAATTGTCATAATAACGTTATATAACATTACAGCGCCGCCTAACCAGTAGATCATTCCGCCAATTGCACGCATTGCATAATAAGGATGCATTGCTGCAACAGATTCTGCGAAGGTATAAGTCAGCGTGCCGTAGTCATCGTAATCTCTCCACATTAGCGCCTGCATAATGCCTGATACCCACATCGCAATGATGTAAACAACAGCACCAATTGTTGCTAACCAGAAGTGCAGATTAACCAGTTTTGAAGAATACATTTCTGTGTTCCAGAGCTTCATAACCAGGTGATAAAGCGCACCGGCTGCAACCATAGCAACCCAGCCTAAAGCACCTGAGTGTACGTGGCCGATAGTCCAGTCAGTGTAATGAGACAGTGCATTAACTGTCTTGGCTGACATAACAGGGCCTTCGAAAGTAGACATAGCGTAGAAAGCCAGTGAAACCACAAGGAAGCGTAGAACATAGTCAGTACGCAGTTTGTCCCATGCGCCTGATAAGGTCATCATGCCGTTTACCGCGCCACCCCATGAAGGAATGATCATCGCTAAAGAAACCGCAGCACCTAATGAACCTGTCCAGTCGGGCAGAGCTGTGTATTGAAGGTGATGAGCACCTAACCATACATAACCAAATGTTAGCGCCCAGAAGTGAATAACAGACAGACGATATGAGAAAATAGGGCGGTTAGCCTGCTTGGGTACAAAGTAATACATAATACCCAGGAAGCCAGCTGTTAGATAAAAACCAACCGCATTATGGCCCCACCACCACTGAATCATGGCATCCTGTACACCAGAGAATACAGAATATGACTTAAATGCACTGACTGGGATCGCCAGACTATTTACTACGTGCAGGTAAGTAATCATCACAATCATTGACAGGAAGAACCAGTTTGACACATATATATGCGAAGATTTTCGTGTCGCCAATGTCATTATAAAGTTCAGGCCATATGCCAACCAGACAATAGCAATTGCAATATCAATTGGCCATTCCAGTTCTGCGTATTCTTTACCTTGAGTCAGGCCTAATGGCAGCGTGATAACGGCTGCAACAATAATCAGGTTCCAGCCAACAAAGGTAAACCATGCCAGTTTATCGCTCCAGATTCGAACGCCACAGGTGCGCTGAACAGAGTAAATCGATGTTGCCATCAGGGCACAACCACCAAATGCAAATATGACTGCATTAGTATGTAGTGGGCGTAATCGACCAAACGAAAGTTCGGCTATGTCGAAGTTAAGAACAGGCCAGGCCAGTTCTGATGCAATGTAAACACCTACCAGAGTGCCTACTACCAAATAAATGACAGACGCAACGGTAAACCATTTAACGACTTCAAAGTTATACTTCTGATCAAGCGAAGCTTGCACGAGAATGTCTCCTCT
>VAPL010068741.1_pt1 | contig 16998 bp, 20 predicted proteins | sample 3395061 | NCBI WGS metagenome assembly VAPL01 (sample SAMN08290444, study PRJNA428436) | hydrothermal vent metagenome | isolation source: Deep-sea hydrothermal vent chimney 2 | place: Pacific Ocean: Juan De Fuca Ridge | depth 2182 m m | reverse complement strand
GGAACGCTGCGGCCCTCGACGATGTCGTCGAGTCGATCCACACCATCGCCGAACGCATGGTTCGTGCCGTATACGACTCGTTCGGTGCCGGGCAGCGGGTCCTTGCGATGGTCGGCCATCAGGACCCCATCCAGGCCGTGCGTCTGAAGCTCTTGGGGCGACCGCTTTCAGACCTGCGTCGCGATCCGCCGGGGCACGCGTCGGCTACCACGCTCGTATCTACCCGATCCGATAGCTGGGTGGAGACCTCCCTGTGGGAACCGTCAGCGTGCACCGGACGCTGCGAAGGAATCGAGGACAGGTACACTCCCACCACCGAGATCGAGGAGCGCCTTGGATAGCCGAAGCATCATGAAGTCGATGTTGCTGGTCGTTGGCGCGTTCGCAGTCCTGCTTGTACTCGGTGCACTCAACACCTCCACCCCGTCGGCATCGACGATCGAGGCAGATCGCCAGCCAACGACGACGACGACGACCGAGCCACCACCTGAGGGCGTGACGGTGGTTCTCATCGATAACGGCGTCTTTCGGCCGGCGAACCTCAAGATCGACCTCGACGAGATATGGATCGTCCAGTGGATCAACGAGGATCCGCGGGAGTACGTCTTGGTCGACAGTGACGGCAACTTCGAGACGACCCTCGCCGAGGGTGATGTCTTCGAGTTCGACTACTCGACTCTCGAGCCGGGAATCCACAGGTACAAGGCGTTGATCGGCATGCAGCGCATCCCCGGCGCGGTCGACTCCCGTCCCAAGCAGTAGCCGTAGCATTGGATTGGTGCCGTGGCACGTCTCCCCATCCTCATAGGTGTCGTTGCCGTAGTGTCGGCGGTGGTGGGGGCGGCTTCGCTCGCTGTGCAACCCGGGGCGTTCGACACGGGTGCAACGATCGTTGTCCTCGCCGGCATGGTGCTGGCAGCAGTGTCGGCTTTCGTGGGACTCGTGCTCGTTCGAGCACCATGGGGCCGGTGGTCTCTGCTGAGTACCGTGATCGTCGGCCTTCTCCTCGCATCACTCGTCGGTGGATGGTTGTTCTTCCTCGACCTCCTTCTCGCCGCCATCGCCACAGTCGGGATCGCCGGCCCGTGGCTTCTCCTGTGGGTGCGCCACGCTCCGGTTGCCGATGCGCCCAACCCCGCAGTGGTCACGCTCATTTCGGTCGGTCCCGCAACCCCGCTCTTCGTGGGCCTCACAGCACTCGGCGGTCTCTCAGGCGCCCATGTGGTGTTGATCGTGGTGGTGATGCTCTCATCATGGGGGTACGGACGTGGCATCCGCTTCGGGATCTGGGGGCTACGGATCGCGGTTCCGGTTGCGGGGATCGTCGCGACGGGCGCAACCGTATGGCCGGGGACGCTTCCCCTCGGTGCAGCAGTGCTGGCGACAACCCTCGTCGCGTGGCTTCCCGACGCACGCCGCGCAACGACCGTCATAACGCCACCACTGCCCGCACCCGTGGTGCGGAACCACAAGAGAGCCGATGATGCGTCCGAGTGACCTGCTCTCGATCTCCGTCAACGCTCTGTTCGGAGCGGTGACCGGGTGGCTCCTCCTCGGTGCTGTGGGAGGTGCCGTCGGTGCCGTACTCGGTGCCGGATTCGGATACGGTGCGGCCCGTTTCAACGTCCGCCCCGCGATCGTCATGACGGTGTTCGTCGGAGCGATGACGGGCGGCCTGATCGGCTCGAGCATCGTGTCGACGATCTGCCTCCCCAACACCTGTACCGGCCTGGAGGTCATCGCGGGGATCGTCACGGCGATCGCAGCTTTCGTTGGCGTCGGGATCGTCGCTGCGCTCGTGAGCCGCTCCTTCGACGAGTACAACGAACGGGTGGACGCCGGGTTGCCGCCGACGGGAGTCGGGTGTGAGGTACCGGACGGTTCACAGTTCACAGCCGACGGTTCACAGCCAGACGAGGACGGCGAAGACGATCCCACCACACCCGACCGTCCCCCCTTCAGGGGGGACAAGCGAACGCAGTGAGCGAGGGGGGATTGCGAGCCTGCGAGCCCGGTACGCGAACACCCCCCAGGGCATTCTCCGCCGAGAACCGTAGACCGAAAGCCGTAGGCCGAAAGCCGTCTGCTGTTAGTCGACCGCTCCGAAGATGAGTGACACGTTGTGGCCTCCGAACCCGAACGAGTTCGTCATTGCGGTGGTGATGGGAACCTCACGCTTGACGTTCGGCACGTAGCCGAGATCGCACTCTGGATCCGGGGTCACGTAGTTGATCGTCGGCGGGATGACCCCGTCGCGAATGGCAAGGATGCATGACAACGACTCGATCGCTCCTGCGGCACCGAGGAGGTGTCCGGTCATCGACTTCGTCGATGAGATCGGCACCGTGTACGCGACGTCTTCACCGAACGCGGTCTTGATCGCTGCAGTCTCGGTCTTGTCGTTGGCCGGTGTGGATGTTCCGTGAGCGTTGATGTAGCCGATCTCGGAGGGTTCGAGACCGGCATCGAGCATCGCTGCTTGCATCGAGCGAGCCGCTCCCGCACCCCCGGGACGTGGCAGTGTTATGTGATACCCATCGGCGGACATGCCGTAGCCGAGCACCTCGGCGTAGATCTGTGCTCCGCGAGCAACGGCACGTTCATACTCCTCGAGGATCAAGACGGCTGCTCCCTCACCCATGACGAATCCGTCCCGGTTGAGGTCGAAAGGTCGGGAAGCGCCTTCGGGATCATCGTTGTTGGTGCTGAGCGCTCTTGCCTGAGCGAACCCCGCCATGGCGAACCGGGTGATCGCGGCTTCTCCCCCACCAGCGACCATGACGTCAGCTGCACCGCGGGCGATGATGGCAGCACCGTCACCGATCGCGTTTGCCGATGCGGCACACGCGGTGACCGTTGTCGAGTTCGGCCCGTAGAGATGGAAATCGATCGACGCCACTCCACCTGCCATGTTCGAGATGATCTTTGCAATACCGTACGGCGACATGCGCCGGGGCCCCTTGGAGATGAGAACTCCGACCTGTTCTTCGAGCGTCTCGATACCACCTATCCCCGTTCCTGCGAGGACACCTGCGCGCAGTGCGTCGGGGTCGTCCTCATCGAAGGAGATGTCTGCATCTTCGAGAGCCTGCTTCGTGGCAACCCAGAAGTACTGGCTCGCACGGTCGAGCCGCCGGGCATCGCGCCGCGACATGTACTCCTCGATATCGAAATCTTTGATCTCGGCAGCGATCTTGGCTGTGATGTCCGAGACGTCGATTCGCTCGATCGCCGATACCCCGCTCTTCCCGGCAAGGATGTTCGACCAGTACGTTTCGACGTCCAACCCGAGGGATGTCACGGACCCGAGGCCGGTGACGACCACCCTGCGCTGATTCACGGTGTCTCCTAGCCGTTGAGCTTCTGCTCGACGAGATCGACTGCCTGGCCGACGGTTCCGATGGACTCGGCCTCCTCGTCGGGGATCTGTACGCCGAAGTTGTCCTCGAGTGCCATCAAGAGTTCGACGACGCCGAGCGAGTCGACCTCGAGGTCCTCTTCGAACCGGGCGTCCATAGCGATGGCGTCGGCATCTAGTCCCAGTTCCTCGACGAGGAGTTCCCTCATCTTCGATTCGATCTCTGCACGTTCCATGGCTCGCGCCTCCCTGATGTCTATAGAGCCAACCCGCCGTCGACGACGAGCGTTTGGCCTGTGATGTACGAAGCACCGTCGGATGCAAGATAGCGAACGACGGACGCCACTTCTTCTGGACGGCCGAGGCGGCCCAAAGAGATCTGCTGGACGACACCTTCGGCGACGGCGTCGCCGAGTGCATCTGTCATGTCTGTTGCGATGAACCCGGGGGCGATGGCGTTGACGGTGATACCACGCGACCCTACCTCCTTGGCGATCGACTGTGTGAAGCCGATGATCCCGGCCTTGGACGCCGCGTAGTTACTCTGACCAGGGTTGCCAGATACCCCCGACACCGAACTGATAGAGATGATGCGACCCGCCTTCGCCCGGATCATCGGCTTGAGCGCCGCTTTCGTGCACAGGTAGACCGATCGAAGATTCGTCGCGATCACCGTGTCCCACTGGTCGAGGCCCATACGCAACAGCAGTCCATCGTCGGTGATCCCCGCGTTGTTCACGAGCACCGATACGGGACCGAGTTTCTCTGCAACGGTCGTGAACATGGCAGCGACGTGCTCGGCATCGGAAACATCTGCCTGGATCGAGATCGCCGTCCCACCATCTGCCACGATGTCGTCGACCACACGCTGTGCCCCCTCGACGCTCTTTGCATAGTTCACAGCAACGGCGAATCCATCGGCCGCGAGCGCTGTGGCGATGGCTGCGCCGATACCTCTCGACGCCCCCGTGACGAGTGCAACACCGCTCATGCGTGCAACGCCTTCTGATTGCTCACAACCATCTCGAGTGCGGTCATCTCGGGTACAGGGAGTTCCTCGTCGATCGTCTCGATCGGGTCGACGCGTTCGCCCCACTTGAGGGCGACGGCGCCCCACGTCATACCGGCACCGAATGCTACGAACACCATCTTGTGACCGGGCTGAATGCGGCCCTCATCGACCGCCTCTGCAAGAGCGATGGGGATCGTGGCAGCCGACGTGTTGCCGTACCGATGGATGTTGACGAACACCTTGTCCTCAGAGACGCCGACCCGCCGCCTAACCGCATCGATGATCCTGATGTTCGCCTGGTGCGGGATGATGAGATCGATCTCATCGAGGTCCCAACCTGCAAGCTCAGCGACGCGCACGACGGACTCCTCCATACGAACGACCGCGTTGCGGAAGATCTCTGCCCCATCCATGACGATCGCCGTATCCACCCCGCTGCCGATGAACTCGGTGCCGACACCATGGGCAGTGAGGGCCTCGGCGCCGTTGCCGTCGGAGCCGAGCAGCGTTGCCGCCATACCGTCGGAACTCTCTGTTCCCTCCAGGATCACGGCACCTGCTCCGTCACCGAAAAGCACCGCCGTCGAGCGCTCCTCGAGGTTGAGGAACGACGAGATCCGCTCAGATCCGATCACGAGCACCCTGCGTGCCTGGCCGGTGGCGAGAAGGCCGTGGCCCATCGACAGCCCGTAGAGGAAGCCGGTGCATCCGGCGTTGAGATCTGTAGCAGCTGCGTTGAGGGCCCCGATCTTGGCCTGGACGTAACACGCCGTCGAGGGGATCTGACGGTCGGCCGTACACGTGGCCACGATGATGTAGTCGAGGTCCGAGGCGTCGAGGCCCGCTGCGCTAAGCGCGCGCTTGCCTGCAAGGGCCGCCATGTCGGAGTTGTTGACATGCGAGACGCGACGCTCCTTGATCCCGGAGCGCGACGTGATCCACTCGTCCGATGTGTCGATGACGCTCGACAGGTCATCGTTGGAGAGGACGGACTGGGGGACACAGTTTCCCCAGCCGGTGATCGTGGCGTTCATGAGTGTGATTCCTTCCCTGAGGGCATCATTGTACGGACACCACACTCGCGACTTCACGCGCTTGCTCGATGCTCGAAACGACGTGAACCGTAGCGTCGTCGACGGTCCGTTTGACGAGTCCGGCGGTGACGTCACCCGGACCGATGTGGATGAACGTGTCGACACCACAAGCAGCGATAGCCGTAAGTGTCTCAGAGAAACGAACCGGTGCGGTCAGCTGCGCGCTCAGGGTCCTGACCGGATCGTCCGTCGGTTCCGCTGAGACGTTCGCGTACACGGCGAAGTGTGGCGGGGCCATTGCCACACCTTCAAGTGCCCTGCGCAGCGACTTTGCCGCCGGAGCCATGAACGGGGAGTGGAACCCTCCGGCGACTTCGAGGACGATCGCCCTGCGTATGCCGTGTTCCCTGGCGTTGGCGGCCAGCCACTCGATGTCGTCTGTACTGCCGGCTACGACGATCTGGCCCGGAGCGTTGATGTTGGCTATGACGAGATCTCCGCCGATCGCGCGTCGGTGGGATACGACGTCTTCAGCGGTCGCGATGTCGGCGCCGATGAGCGCAGCCATCCCCGACGATGCCTGTGCTGCTGCATCGGCCATCGCCAACCCGCGTCTGGCTACGAGCGCCAGCCCATCGATGTACGAGAACGCACCTGCTGCTGCAAGGGCGGTGTACTCCCCGAGCGAGTGGCCTGCCGCGGCAGATGGTGGCACCTCGACCGCATCGGAAAACTCGCTCCACAGGGCGAATGAAGTTGCGTACAGCGCTGGTTGAGCATGCTGCGTCTTGACGAGGTCCTCCGGCGGGCCCTCGGCGATCATTCGATCGAGGTTCCAACCGAGTACGTCGTTCGCTGCCGGCCCGAGAAGGTCGGTTCGGCGTTCTCGGACGTCGGGGCACATCCCGACGCGTTGACTGCCTTGGCCTGGGAACAGCACCGCGTAGCTCATGTTCTTCCTACCCCGGATTGGTGACGACGTTGTGACCTGTCGTGGTGCAGACCGGTTTCACGAAGGTGTTCCGGTGGACAGGTACCTTCGAATGTTCCGCATGGCCTGGGAGATTCGTTGTTCGTTCTCGACCAAGGCGAAACGGACGTGGTGATCTCCCGACGGCCCGAAGCCGATGCCGGGGCTGACGGCGACCTGGGCATGGTCGAGGAGGTCGAAGGCGAACTGAAGGCTTCCACGATCGATGAAGCGCTCCGGGATCCTCGCCCATACGAACATGGTGGCCCGGGGAGCTTCGACCTCCCATCCTGCTCGATGCAGCCCTTCGATCAACGTGTCACGACGTGTTCGGTAGACATCGACGACCTCATCGATGTACGCATCGTGTTCATTCAACGCGATGATCGAGGCGATCTGGATGGGTTGGAACGTGCCGTAGTCGAGGTAGGACTTCAACTGGCCAAGGGCATCGACGATCTCTGCGTTGCCGACGACGAACCCGACTCGCCATCCCGCCATCGAGTGGGACTTGGAAAGGGTGTAGAGCTCGACCGCCACATCCTTGGCTCCGTCGACCTGAAGCAGGGACGGGGGCCGATACCCATCGAAGCTGATGTCGGCGTAGGCGAAGTCGTGGACGATGACGACGTCGTTGCGGTGAGCGAAGTCGACGAGCCGCTCGAAGAAATCGAGGTCTACCGCCACCGTCGTCGGGTTGTGTGGGAAAGACGTGACGATCACCTTGGGCTTTGGCCAGGATGTGCGGAACGCCGCTGTCAAGCGATCGAAGAAGTCCGAGTCGGTGGTCAGACGCACTCGGCGTACCTCTGCGCCTGCAAGGACGGGAGCGTAGATGTGTATCGGGTACGACGGTTCGGGAACGAGAGCAACGTCTCCCGGCTGGACGAGCACCCACATCAGATGTGAGAGCCCCTCCTTTGCTCCGATCGTGTTGATGATCTCCGTGTCGGGGTCGAGGGACACGCCGAACGCCCGCAGGTACCGGTCTGCCACCGCTTTGCGCAGGTTCGGTATCCCGCGTGATGCCGAGTAGCGATGGTTCTTTCCCTGGCGGGCCGCCTCGACGAGCTTGTCGACGACGCCGGGAGGAGATGGGATGTCGGGGTTGCCGAAGCCGAGGTCGATGACGTCGATGCCGGCCCTGCGGGCTTGCCTCGTCCGCTCGTTCACCTCGGCGAACACGTAGGGAGGAAGATTGTCGATTCGTCGAAACTGCATGGGACGACGATAGCGCCGATCGTACAGCGCCCGGCCTACTCCGGCAGCACCTTGTCGAGTCCAGGGACGATCTCAGCACCCCAACGAAAGACAGAGAGCACGAGGTCGAGGGAGTCGACGGAACCGTCCCAGTGTTCTTCGACGATGGTCGCCTCGGCACCGGCCATGAGGTGGTTGATCGCTACGGACAGAACGACGATGTCGTCGAGTTTGCCGAATCCGACGATGAAATCGGGGATCAGGTCGATCGGGGACACGACGTAGACGATGACCGCCCCGACGAGCACCTTTCGACGTATCGGGACCCGTGGATCACGCATCAGTCGCATGAGCAGTTTGACGAGGTTCGGGATCAGTAGGACTGCTTCCATCGACACCTCACGCCATCCGCGCCGGTCGATCGGCGTCGAATCGTCGACACCACGCATCTGGTTTCTACCCAAGTCGTCCACGCGTCTCCTCTTCAGCCATGAGCGCAGCACCAACAGCACCTGCCGTTGGTCCGAGCTTCGCTACCTGAACGGTAGGAGGAACCCGAAGATTCCCACCATGAAGCGAGTCGGCGAGAACCCGGCGTGCAGGTCCGACGATCGACTCGCCGATCGAACCGAGACCGCCGCCAACGACGATCAACTCTGGATCGAGAATGGCCGTCAGGTCGGCGAGACCTTGCCCGAGTGCACGACCGACCTCGGTGACGAGGGCACGAGCCGTCTCGTCACCCGCATCGGCTGCAGCAACGACGGTCTCTCCCGTGATCGGGGCGCCGTTCAAGATCCGTGCCAATGCACAATCGGGGTTCCCCGTCGTGACCTCCTTTGCAAGTCGTACCAGTGCGGGCCCGGACGCTCGGGTCTCCCAACATCCTCTGCGACCACAGTCGCACAGCAGACCGTCACCTTCCACACGCACGTGCCCCCACTCGCCTGCGAACCCGGACCCGCGGTAGATCTCACCGTCGACGGCGATCGCACCACCGATCCCCGTGCCGAGCGTGACCAGCACGACATCGCGATAGCCGCTCGCCACACCGAACTTCAGCTCGCCGTACAGGGCCGTGTTCGCGTCGTTGTCGACGAACACCGGGACGCCGAACCGTTTCGAGATCTCCGAACCGATCGCGACGTTGCTTCCCGGAAGGTGGGGACCCCAGACCAGAACACCATCGGACGTCCGTACGAGTCCGGCGACACCCACGCCGATCGACGTCGTGTCGTCGCTCTGGATGGCCTCGATCGATGCGATGACCGCATCGATGGTGCCGAGAGAGCGATCGAGGCCAACGCGCCGCGTCTCTGTGACCTCGCCGTCGTCGACAAGCACGGCAAGCGCCTTGGTTCCACCGAGATCGATCCCGATCGTTGACATGAACGCGACCTCCTACTCGACGGGGACCTTCTGTGGGCCGGTGTCGTTGTCATCGGGCTGTGAACCGGGTCGTACCGTTTGGGTGATCCCGATGAAGAGGGAGCCAACACCTGCTGCGACCTCGAATGCGGCCTTCCCGAAGTGAACGACTGCCGTCTTGACGCCGTCCACGAGTGCATCAGTCGATTTCTCGTTGCTCATCGATCCTCCAATGTGAACAAGACGCGGAGCTCTCCCGCGTCGAGCTTGGCTCGTTTGATCTTGCGTCGCTTCAGTGAATCGGGGAGCACGAGGCTTCGTCGGTACGGCCCGATCGTCACGAAGAGCTCGTCGTCGTGCCTCATGACGTCGACGTCGCCCTTCTCTGCGAGGGGAACGCTGAGCACGAGGGCGACGTCGTCGGAATCGGCCTCGTCTTCAATCCTGAGCGGATCGATCGCTGAGAGCCGGTCTGTCGGGTCATCGTCCCCGTAGAGCTCCTCGGCAACCACCCTCAACAACTCGATTCCGACCATCTCCTCGTCGAAGAGTCGCAGCGTTCGGATGTCGGTGCCGATGAACCCATCGGCCACCGTCTCGAGATGACCCTCCTGGATCTCGCGCCATCGGTCGAAGTAGGGGTCCGTGACCGAGTCGGGGAGAACGCGGTTGACGATCGCCGAGTCGACACCGTAGCCGAAGAGCCCGAGGTAGGTGTACGTCCTGCGGGCTTCGGCAATCACCATCTTCTCCGGGTTCATGACGAGCCTCGCCGTCGTGATCTCGGGGTCTGACAACAACTCGCGGATCCCATCGAGGCGCTCATAGAACCGGGCGACTGCATCGAAGACGGCGTCGTCGGCCACCGGCATCGACGACATCTTGGCCAGCACGGGCCGAACGACTTTCACGACGCGTCGTGAAAGCGGGAACATCTTGTCCATGTACCACGACATCACCTCGGGCAAGCTCAGCAATCGAAGAGTCTCCGCCGTCGGCGCACAGTCGACGACGATGAGGTCGTACTCATCGGAACGCGCGTGGTCACGCACCGATGCAAGCGAGAACAGTTCGTCCATCCCGGGGAACACGGTGAGCTCCTCAGCCTCGATCCCCTTGAGCCCTGACCAGTCGAACAACTCGGTGAGGTGGTCTCGAACGTCTCCCCACGACTCTTCGAGTCGTTGCTGACTGTCGATCTGTTGTGCATCGAGGTTCGGGACCACAGGTGTGGGGTCGTCTCCGAGCCGACAACTGAATGCGTCAGCGAGAGAGTGTGCCGGGTCGGTCGACATCACGAGCGTGCGGTAGCCAAGGTCGGCTGCCCGCAGTGCTGTCGCTGCCGAGACGGTGGTCTTGCCGACTCCCCCCTTGCCAGTGACCAGGATAATCCGCATCAGTTGGTCTCTTCAGCCCGCTTCTTGAGCCCACGCAGTGCTGTGCCGACGATCTGCTTCTCGGCCTGACGACGGAGGAACCCGGGGACGGTGAAGGCCGGATCTACCTTGAGTGCGTACACGACCTCACAACAGCCCTCTTCCATCTCGTTGAACTCGTACTGACCCTTGAGTTCCGTGATGTCGTCGTTCGGGATCGCTTTCCAGGAGAAACCATTGTCGTGGTTGAAGTCGTACACGAGCGTGTAGGAAATCTCCTTGACCATGCCGTCGACTACGAAGTCTGCCTCTTGGGGCCTTCCGTACTCATCCTGTTTGGTGACCGCGACCGTCTTGACGCCGCCGGCCCACTCCGGGTACGCCTCGAGATCGAGAGCGACCTCGTAGACGTGCTGTGGCTCGGCAGATACCTCGATGCGTTGTACGGTTCCCTCCACGGTCACGCGTACCTCCTTTGTGATCTTGGTGGCGCAGGTTAGCGCCACAGGTAGCGTCGCTCATCGTGTCGCCCGGACACGGACGAAGTCGATCGTGTAGCGGTAGACATCGTTGGGATCGGGGTACGTCTCGGTGAACCGGGCGAGGCCTCGGGCCATCTCATTGCTCGAGATGAGCTGCAACGTCGAGACGAACCTGTTGGCCACTGCCTCCTGCCACGATGCAGCAGTTCGTTCCACCACCTCGGGCATGGCCAGCACTTCGACGGAGGCGCCGCGTTGTGAGAGATGCTCGACGATCCGGTCGATCTCCGGGAACCTTGCAGCGTCGATCGGTCCGATCGAAGGGAACCATCGTGCAAGGGCGGACGATGCCATCGTTTCAGGAGCGAACGTCCATATCTCGATCCTGGCACCGGGTACGGCCACGCGACACGCCTCGTCGATCACCGCGTCGAGCGCGCCGTAGTGGATGGAGAGGTGGAAGTACACGAGTCCGGCACTTCGTCCGACGAACGGAAGAGCCTCTGCTCTGGCGGTGACGACCTCGACGCCTCGCCGTGTCGCTGCGATCGAACACATCTGTCCAGAGGGGTCTACGACGATGGGCACGCCCCCGCCCATAGCCCACTCACCGGCGTGTGCTCCCGTACCGCCACCGACATCGAGCAGGATGCCGCTCTGGTCCCGGGCAGCATCACGGGCACGTTTCCGTGTGGCCGACGACGGCTGCCGGTATGCGTACCCCCTGGCGAGGTCATCGAGATCGATCGAGCTCACGGGCCCTCCGGGAGCGAAGGGCGATCCTTCCCGTATTTGGCCGGGAACGGGAACGGTCGACCCGTCGCTCGGAAGTAGCCAACGTTCCGACAGACGGTGACACCGCGGCGCCACACCAGGGCCTGGGGTTGATGGATGTCACCGAAGAAGTGGAAAGCAGGCTGGAACTCGTCGATGTACTCGAGGATCTCGACAGACCCCTTGAATCCTCTCCCAACGACATCGCGTGCCAGCGGCTCGATCGCCGGTGGCACGTGGCTGCACAGCACGTCGACCGGGCCGAGACGACCGAGTTTGTCCGCCATGACCGACGGGGTGACCTCACCATCGGTGCCGAGCTTCGGTACACCGCCACCGACGAATCCGACACTCCATCCTTCGATGTCCACGACGTCGGCATCGACGTACCTCGATGACGGGGGAAGGCTCGCTTCGAGCATGTCGGGCCGGTCGACGTTCCCGTAGGTGACGTACGCGTCGACCCCTCCGAGCGCCTCAGCAACCTGCTCGTACTGACTCGCCATTGCCACACCGACGTCGTTTCGCACGCGATCCTCGATACCGGCGACACGTGTCGACCAGACTGCAGACGCCTCATCGAAACGATTCTGCTCACGAAGGGTCGCGATAGCGGTGACCGTGTCGAGTCCAACGACGTCTGCAACGATCCCCTCGCCGGTGCGGTAGTCGATCAGGTTCACGAGATCACCAAGGATGAGCAGCGTCTCACCGCGGGAGGCAACACGCGCGAGGGCTTCACTTGCTGCGTGGACATCGGCGACGATGAGCACGGCTACTCGACCCCGGACGGGCCGAGCCAGACGCCGACACCGACCAATGCACCAGCACCGCCGAGCGACGCCACGACAACGAGGGGAACGGGCCAGCCCGCATAGAGAGACGACAGTCCTGCCATGCCGAATCCAAGGAACGCCGCCATCACCGAGCGCCCAACGACGCCGAGATACCGCTCGGGGTCCTGGTGCTCGTGGCCCTCGACGCTTCCGGCAACGGTTGCGGCTGCCACCCAGGCGAGCAGCATGACGAACCCGACCAACAGCGCAGCGCCGAACAGCATCGTCATCGTCGTCTCCCTTCAGCGAACCGCCGCCGTTGCGACACTTCAGCGTAGACCCGCCCGACCGGCTTCACGCGCAGGCGGCGTCGAGTTCGCGGCGGACACCATCGTCCTGCTCTGTGGCGACGAGTCGATCCCTGATGCTCCCCACGAGATCGGGTGCGAGGGCCCCGAGGGACCACGCGGCATGTCTTGCCAGCATGGCGTCGGGGTGCCCGAGGTACCCGAGGATGACCGGAACCGCCGTCTCGCTCCCTGTGTTGCCGAGAGCGACCAGCGCGTTGCGCCGCAGGAAACGCATCCGGCGGCCCGGAACGTACCAGTGAGCGACGGACGAGGCAAGCTCCCGATCGCTCATACCGAGAAGATCGAGTGCGGTGAAGGCATCGGGTTCCAGCGATCGAGATTCCAGGTCACGGGCCCCGGGAGGGCATGATGTCAGACAGTCATCGCACCCATAGATCCGCCCCCCTGCCGCAGTGCGAACCTCTCGCGGGATGTCACCTCGAGATTGAAAGATGGCTGCGAGACAGCGACGAGCATCGATCACTCCCGGTGCGACGATCGCTGCCGTTGGACATGCAGGGATGCAGTCGTCACACGTACCGCACGTCCGCAGCATCGCTTCATCTCTCGGAAGCAACGCGTCGGTCACGATGGAGCCAAGGAGCACCCAGGGTCCGTGCCCCGGGACGAGCAGCATCGAGCTCTTCCCCGACCACCCCACCCCCGCTCGCGTCGCGACTGCCCTGTCGACGAGCCGATCATCGTCGAAGACGATCTCGACCCGGTGGCCGGATCGATCCAGGTGATCGGCGAGTTCCCCCAGGATGGTGGTGAGCGTGTGGTACCGGTCGCCATCGGCGAATCGCGCGACGGATCGGCCATCGCGTGGGCCGTCGCCGTCGCGCAGATACCCGACGGCGACGACGATGATCGAGCGCCCCCACGGAAACGAGAGCAACGGCGCCGCCGCCACGCCGACATCCTTGTAGGTGAACCCGAGCTTCGACGTCGACCCGGCGTCGATCCTGGCACGCATCTCGTCGCCGACCTCAGGGAACGGAGCGAGATCCGTCACCCCGATCGTTGCAGCGTGTGCAGCTGCGAGCGATACGAGATCGTCACGGAGATCCATGCCACCATGCTACGACCTCGAATCCGCTGCACGGACTCCTCCCTCGACGAGGAGCAGTGGGGGAACGAGCCCGACCCTGCTCATGGCCTCGATCGCTCGCGCTTCCTCCTCTGCCAGGGCGAGTACGCCGGTACTTCCGACGAGGGCGCTCACGACGCACCCATCGCACGCATCCGTGTTCGCCATCACACAACGGTCACAATCGATGATCATCCGTACCTCCAGGTCATGGGTGACACGCTATCGGGTGGGTACGACAGGAAATAGACAACAGATGACAGGAACAGTTCACAGTTCACAGTTCACAGTTCACAGTTCACAGTTCACAGCCATCGGCCATCGGCCATCGGCCATCGGCCATCGGCCATCGGCCAAGCATCGCGCATGTCGTAGGCCGACAAGCGAGGCCCCCAGGCCGAGCGCACCGACAGCCGACAGCGGCGAGCGCAGCGAGTCCACCGACAGTTCACAGATCACCGTCGTGGGATGCACGCGACGCGGCACGTCTAGAGTCGACGCCATGAAACTCGGGCTCAACATCGGCTACTACGGCACCGCTATCGCGGACAACTTCACGCTCATTCAAGAGGCGGAGGACCTCGGATACGACTCGGTGTGGACGGCCGAGGCGTACGGCTCCGATGCGCTCACCCCGCTGGCATGGGTTGCGGCGCGCACCGAGCGTATCAAAGTCGGATCCGCCGTCTTCCAGATGCCGGCACGGACTCCGGCGATGACCGCCATGACCGCTGCGACGATCGACGTGATGTCGAATGGGAGGTTCATCCTCGGACTCGGCGTATCGGGTCCCCAGGTAGTCGAAGGCTGGCACGGACGAGCGTTCGGCAAACCGCTCACGGTCACACGCGAGTACATCGCGATTCTGAGAATGATCTTCGCCCGTGACGAACCGGTCGAGTTCCAAGGTGTCTACTACCAGATGCCCTACACGGGGGACGATGCCACCGGACTCGGCAAGCCACTCAAGATGATGTTGCATCCCAAGAACCCGGACCTGCCGATCTACCTCGCAGCGATCGGGCCGAAGAACGTGAAGCTCGCAGCCGAGATCGCCGACGGATGGCTCCCGGTGTTCTTCTCACCCGAGCGGACCTCCGAAATGTACCAACCGCTCCTCGACGAAGGCTTCGCCCTCAGCGGGGAGGACGGCAAGGCAGAACGCTTCGCGATCGCACCCACCGTCGGTGCTCTCGTGACCGACGACCTCGATGCTGGACGGCTCCAGATGAAGCCCATGCTCGCCCTCTACATCGGTGGCATGGGGGCCAAGGGCAGGAACTTCTACAACGACCTCACACGGAGGTACGGGTACGAGGCGGAAGCCGAAACGATCCAAGATCTCTATCTCGCCGGCAAGAAGATGGAAGCAACGATGGCCGTTCCCGACGAACTCGTCGATGAGGTCTGTCTCGTAGGATCTCCCGACCGTATCGCCGACCGTCTCGACGCGTGGAGAGCCGCAGGTGTCTCGACGCTGATCGTGGCAACGTCTGATCTCTCGACGATGCGCGTCATCGCCGAGCACGTCGTGTGATCAGACCGAAGCCGTCCCAGGCAGGGGCAACCTGAGGAGGAACGTCGCACCGTCACCGTCGACGTACTCGAGCGTTCCGTCCATGAGTCCTGCAAGTCGTCGCGACAACGTCAGACCGAGACCGACGGAAGCCTTGTGTGTCGCACCTTGTGATGCACGGCCGTACGGCTCGAACACGGCTTCCCTATCCCCTGCTTTGATGCCGGAACCGTCATCGCTCACACGGAGGGACACGCTATCTACATCGCCGCGGACGTCGATCTCGATGTTCGGACCGCCGTACCGCAGCGCGTTGGTCACGAGGTTCCGAACGATCTGGCGAACCCGGACGGGGTCGGCGAAGGTGTCGACCGGACCGTCGGAGACCGTCACGGACACACCGGCGGGGATGGTCAGATCAGCCAGCACATCATGAGCCAGTAGGCACAGATCTATCACCTCTGGGAACACGGGGACCGCGGCATCCTCTGATCGTGCAGCGATGAGCAGGTCCTCGACGAGGGCGTCCATCTCTCTGCTCTCTTCTGCGATGACTTCGAGCAGCTCCTTTCGTTCCTCGGTGGTGAACATCTCGTCGTAAGCGATCAGCTCCTCGGCAAGCCCGGCCACGGCCGTGAGCGGCGTCCGTAGCTCGTGGCTCACAGATCCGATCAGCTGGTCCTTCGAGGCGAGGGACTGCTCGAGCCTGGCGCGGTACTGCGCCCGCTCGTAGAAGGCACCGAAGATGTCCGCGATCGTTCGTAGGAACGCCTGTGTGCGGGGTGTCCACGGTTCGGATGCTGGCGATGCAATGAACCCGACCGAGCCGAACCATCCGCCACCGACTTCGATTCCGGTGATGAGATGTCGCTCTTCGGATTCGTCGATTTCGACCGTATCGCCGCGTTGAAGCTTGTCACGAACTCCAGGCTTCTCGGCGTATGGGGCGACGTCACCCACCCGAGCACGCGGTCGCGACCCCTTGGGAGACCACACGGCGAGCACTTCGGCAACAGGTTCGCCGGACTCATCTGCCACAGTCCTCGTGACGACCACCTCATCGACGCTCGCAGCCGTCCCGATCGCATCGAGCGCAGGTGAGAGATCGCTCGAGCTCCCAGCGAGGAGCACCCGCGACGAACGGGCAAGCGCCTCCTCGAAACGCAACCGCCCGTCGAGAGACCCGATCAGAGAGTCACGGACCTTCTCGTCGTCTCGCCTCTGCCAGAACGCTGATATGAGATCGGCGAGGGTCCTCAGCAGCATGAGATCGTCTGACCGCCAGACCCGCCCTCCATCGTGGTGGCCGGCCCCGACAACGCCTACCCAATCACCGTTCTGGACGATCGGTATGTCCACCTCGACCTGCAACCCGGCTTCCCCGCCACGATCACCGGGTGTGCCTCGTGCCTCCTCGACGCGGAACAAGAACGGCGCCCCTCCCTCGAGGTGTGAGCGCGCGCCCGGCATCTCGGACCAGGCCACCATCGCTCGCCGATCGACGGACGGGTGGACATATATATCCGGGACCACTCGCTCGACGACGACGGCGCACAATCCGAGCTCCGGATCTTCGATGTTCTTTTCGATGAACACGACAGAGACGTCGAGCGCCTCGCGGATGGGCTCGAGCGATCGGGCGAGGGCACCGGCGTCGTCGTCTGCGACCATGGCCCTCGAGGCCCTCGCGAT
>VAPL010556274.1_pt1 | contig 17021 bp, 17 predicted proteins | sample 3395061 | NCBI WGS metagenome assembly VAPL01 (sample SAMN08290444, study PRJNA428436) | hydrothermal vent metagenome | isolation source: Deep-sea hydrothermal vent chimney 2 | place: Pacific Ocean: Juan De Fuca Ridge | depth 2182 m m | reverse complement strand
TAATGGCAACAAGACTTATTGAATTATTAATCATTACATCCGGGTAAGTTATCTATTATTTTGACTTGCAACATGCTTATTACTTTATCGTAAACTGTAAACTGAAGTCAACGAGAGTCAGAAAATGATGTATTAGTTTAAGGGTCCAAACTCAGCCTTTCCATCAGAGTAACCGTCCACATATGTCACCGTAATTGTTATCGAAAAGGGCACTTAAAAGGTTAGCTTTGCGCGGACTGAAGAAAGGAAATTATCATTACTGAAGGTGGGTACGATGGTAGGTCTTCCCAAAAAAATGCTGTTCATCATCTTAAAAAGGGAAACCGGAGTCGTTGTGCGGGTCGTGAAATCCAGGTCGTTATTCTTTGCAAGATACGCCCTAAGAACAGTGCCGAATGTTAGTTCTTTAGCAATGTTTTTGCCGTAGACAGTTTCTTTGTTGAGCGAACTGCCGCTAACTTTAGGAAACATGTGTGCGGCTATTTTCTCGGCGAAATTGCCGGTGGTGTTGGTAATAAGGGTGGTTTGCGCCAGCGTGTTCAGAACACGCTCATGTAAGCCCGCGTCACGAATATGTACGTGCAGTTCACGCAGCTTGAGCGGAAGCAAAATCGATTGCACTTGCGATGTTTCCAGGCTCGCCGTATCTAGCAACACGTCACCAAAGTTCTCCGCAAATAACGTAAAGATCCGGGGATTAACACCCACCATGGCGAAGTTTACGTTAAGAGATAGAGCCTGGTTTAGGTCCACTTGCAGTTTTCCGCTCATTTCCTGCGTTTCTGGATCCAGTTTGCCTTTGATGTCCACGTTTACACCAAGAGTCGTGTAGCCCATACCAATCATGGAGATCGTAGAGAAGGGATTTTCAGTGGGTGATGGAAAGCCAAACCTAGGAGAGGGTGGTGAAATGTCAACCCCAGGGTCTGCCTTCAACCTTTTCCAATCTTGCCTAAACACTTTCAATAACGGGATCTCCAGAGAATTCAGGCGCAAATGAAAGCCGGTTATCACGCCATTTTCTTTATCGATGTCTGAAATGCGCACGCTGGCGATTTTTATGGGAATTCCTTGGCCCTCTTGACCACGCAGTTCGACATTGTGCAAAGTGACGGAACCGGTTACGAGAGATGCCGATATGTCTTTGTAACGGACGGCTTGGGTGATTTTATTTTCGCTAAGAATACCCTGGATTTTCTCTTGCGCCCTGGCAATAGCGCGTTGGCTCAGGCCAAGATAGCCTCCGGCACCGATAACGGCGAGAATCATGGCGCCGACAAGTAACTTCTTGTTTTTAGTCATAATATCCCTTTCTCAATTTTTCCGAGGTTGGGATAGCGTTGCCGTATGAGTGCTCGAATGTTCTGGGCTTCGGCGCACATTTTCTGCGAGCAAGGGACGAGCGAGGTGACATTTAAACGCCCCGTCAAGGGGGTGCCCTGCCCCGTATCCTTTGCGCTCAAGAGCCCCGAAACTGCGTACCAACGGCCATCTTTGAATGCGGAGAGGTTTTTCGCCAAATTCATCGTAATGCGCCCCGGCCACTGTGCAGAGACTTTTGATGTGCCGTCATTACCCGCTTGTACGACCAGGTTGACTGTCTGGTCCTGTTTTTCTACGAGGGCCATGGCAAGTGCTGCATTAAGGTTCGACAGTTTGGGAAGATCACTCATATAGGCAATACGTTCGGCTAGAGATGCGTTCTTAAGACGAGAGTAATCCCGCTGACGTTTCTGACGCTCCACCTTGGTCTTTACCTTGAGTGCGCTGGCGCGCAGTTCCGATAGCGTATATCTGTGCAAGAGACGCCCGGGTGCCCTGCCCAAAAAGCGACTAACGATCTGCGTGACAGACGCCTCAAGGATATCGAAGCTCACACTTATGTTGCCATCGGTGTCTATGGGGGAAAAAGACGGTTTGGCTATGATCATGAAGTCAACTCCGCGGTTTCCCTCCATTTTGTCCACCAAGGCTTTGGCCTTAGTCCTGGGCATGGGTAATCCGTGAATGGTTTTGTCCGGTGCCCAGCTAAAAGCAAACTTCTTCACTGTGATGGGGTTTAAACGTACTCCTCCACAGAATGACCACCCCCTGCGGACGATCACGTTTGCGTTTAAGGGATCGAAGGCAAATACCCTTTTTTGCATATCGTAACGTCCGAACGTGCTGTCGAATCGAAACCGCATGAATAACGGGCGGACGGCGGCGCGCGCACGCAATTCGGCTTTCTTTTTTTTCAGATACCCCGCAAGACGAAATTCGTTATTGATGACCCGTCTCAAGGCGGCGCAGTCCGTGTCTGCGGCGAAGACAAGCAAGATGTTTTTGTCATCGAATATGCTGGGGTCAGTTTCTTGTCCGTATGCGCTTAATAAATTCCAGTAGTTCGCGGGGATGATACTTTTGGAGGGAGGTTTCTGGGCAGCAGGTATGGTGACCTTGACCTTGGAAGCCATTTTCCCGGGAACCAGCGCACTGGCGACCCAGGCGTCTGATTTTTTCGCCAGGAACCGTGCCCCTATGGGAACCTGCGTTTCCGCCGCATAGGCCTGAAGCTTGACCTGTTTCGCCGCCGGACATGTCTGCGCAAACAGGGGGCCGAGCCTGGACGCAAAACCTGCAATGCCTTTCTCGATCAACGGGCTTCCTTTCCTCAGAGAGAAAGAGAGCGTCAATTCTGCAGTACACCATTGACCATTTTTATCGGGCAGGGCGAAAACGTCCACGCCAAGGCGTTTTGAAAACGCAAGCCGGTGAGGTGACAACGCCGATTCCGAAGCAGACCCTGTCGCAATCATGGCGATGAGGACAAGACAGGCGAGCCCAATGCGCACGAAACCAGGAAAGGCCCTTCTGGAAACCGCCATCAAAGAATGTCCCAAGCGCCGTCAGCGGCCTTGCAGGCCTTGATGTCTTGATGTTCCTGTTTGCCGTTTTTCGTCTTGATAACGACACTCATGTCCCTGCACGTCGAAGTCGCAATGACCTGATCGGCAACAAGATTGCTGGTGTCGAGGTCAACGGCGGCCGCGTTTGCCGGAGCCGCGTTGTTCGTCGGAGACGGGGGTGTGGGGCGCGCCATGACTTCACGATCCACCGCTTTACGCACCAGAAAACTCGCGACATACCCGATAGTACGCTTTCCCCGAGCAACGACAATCCAATCGCGACCCTCGACTTTGGCAACCGCCTCAAAGGTTTCGCCGGATTTAAGACCGGAAACAATATCGGCATTCAAGGAAGGGGCCGCACGTACGTTCGCGTTCGTTTTGGCCTGCCAGGTTTCCCCGATCAATTCAAGCCGGGGTAAGGGGGCGACGCGCTTATCCCTCAACAACGTGACTTTGCGCACCTCTTTGTGGGTATCCTTCGGCGTGAGGACGGCGGAAGACCCGCTGTCGGGGCTACTCCATTTGACGACCTTGCCATCGGGAGCCGAAACCAGAACCTCATTCACCTTTTTCTTTACCGCCAAACGATCGGCTTCGTCCAAGGAAGCACCAATTTGATTGCCGACATAGGCCCCAAGGAGGGTACCTGCGGCAACGGCAACGAAACGGCCATTTCCGCCACCAATCCGGGAACCGGCGACGGCACCAAGGATCCCCCCCAGAACGGTTCCAACGGCTTGCTTATCAATACTGCTAGCAGAACCGTTGGTGCCGTCCGTAGCGCATCCGCTCAGCAAAATACTGGTGCTCAATGCCGTAATCAAAAATATTTTTCGCATTTTTCCCCACGCCACCGGCCCCGTGATCATAACAAAGACACGACGCAAGCTCTTCTTCCAAACACGCCCAAGAAAACGCGGGCAACATAAATCTATAGACGCAAACAATCAACCCTAAAGAGCAAAAGGCCCCAGGGAATCGCATATTACGGCGGCATATGTGAAGGCCGACAATTACGCTCGGAGGCTGACGCCATACGAATTTATCTGTAAATGCCGGGACTAAACACTTAGGGGCTATTGCTGAATTGTCGCCGGGATACAAGTATGTTAGAAAAATCGGGCGCATCAAGTGAGATGGACCTGAATGTACGCCATGTCTGCGAGCCACCGTATGGCACTTTTTTTCACCGCCGTTGTTGCGGGCGTGTTTACGACGACGCTCGGCGCGCGCGCGGCGGCGCTGGAGTCCGAGCTGCAATCGCTGCTCATTACCTATCCCAAAATTCATCAGGCGGAAAAGACCCTCGAATCAAGGCGCGCCTCGGTCGATGAAGCTCGGGCCTTGTTCCTGCCGCGCGTCAACGTCACCGGTGAGATCGGGCCGCAAGTGGTGGACAGCCCCGCCCAACGCCAAAGCAACCCCGAAGGCGATCCATGGCGTGGCGTCAAGAACATTGCCGGCCTCAGCGTCACACAAAACCTGTTCAATGGGTTCAGAACGTCAAGCCAGCTTCGCACGGCGCGCATCAACCGCGAAGTCGCCGCCGTTTCTTTAAAGGGCACGCAGCAAAACACATTGTTCGAAGGCGCCAAAGTTTACATCGACGTCCTGCGCCAACGTCGTCTCGTGGAAATGGCGCAGGAAAACGAACGCACCATTCGGCGACGCCTCAACTTGGAAAACGAACGTGTACGGCGTGGCTCCGGCGTCACGGTGGACGTCCTGCAAGCCAAGTCGCGCCTGCAAATCGCCATGGAACGCCGTGTCGGCTTCGAAGGCGCACTGTCAAACGCCATCAGCCGCTACAAACAAGTATTCGCACACGCGCCGCGCTTTGCCACCATGATCGACCCGGCGCCCCCTGCGGACGTCATCCCCAGCACCCTGGATCGTGCGATACAAATCGCCTTGCGCGAAAACCCAGCCCTGATCGGCGGCGCGGTGACGGTGGAAATGGCGCGCGAAGGCCGCCGTACGGCACTCAGCGGCTTATATCCTTCCATCGATCTTGTGGGGGCCGCCAATTACGAACGCAAAAACAATACCGTAAACGGAATTCGTCGCGATTATTCCGTGACCATGAAGGCCAATTGGAATTTGTTCAGTGGCGGCGCCACCCTGGCCCAGGCAAGGGTCAGCAATACAAACTATCGCGCCGCAATGGACAATCTGGATTACGTCACCACAAAGGTGGTCGAACAGACACGTCTGGCCTGGCAATCCCTGCTCACGGCGCGTGAACGCAAAAAACTTCTGGGCAATGCCGTGAACATCGCCTCCGAAGTCTTTGCCAGCCGTCAAAAGCTGCGCGCCGCCGGCAAGGAAACCGTGATCAACGTGCTGGACGCCAAAAACGAACTCAACACAGCACAGATCAATTACACCAAAGCCGCCTACGATGAACGCGTTTCCATCTATCAACTGCTGCTTGCCATGGGCCGCCTGATGCCGGACTACAAGGTGTCCGAACGCTAGTCACATATCCGCTTCATCTTTCAATTCTTTGGCAACGCGACGGATGCACTGTTGTGAATAACGATCCGCGTTGTGGACCAGAGCCTCGCGACACCAATGCTTGGCGACGTCTTCGATGGCGTACAGCGCCTGATCCAGTTCGTGCCCCAGCGGGGTCAATCCATAGGTGACTTTGGGGGGAATCGTGGGCTCATAGTCACGATAAACGATGTTTTCCCTTTCAAGCATGCGTAGCCGGTCGGTCAGAACCTTCGAGGAAATGCCCTCGACAAGGCGGCGCAATTCGCCGTGGCGCGTCGGTCCATTTTGATTGAGAACCCAGAGAATATGAGATGTCCATTCTCCTGAAAGAAGACGCAACACGATATCGAATGCGCACCCGCGCTGAAGGGGGGTTTTTCCTTTAGTCATCACTGGTTTCCTACTTACCAAAAGGTGCCTACTTTACATGAGTATGTAATACACCACAAACTGATGCGATGAGAAACCAAGCCATATGACAAGGGGAAAAAAGATGTCGAGCAAACTTGAACTTCTCACTCCAGAAAACTGCCAGCTTATCTTTATCGACCAACAGCCGCAAATGGCCTTCGGTGTTCAGTCCATGGATCGTCAGACCTTGAAGAACAATGTGGTTGCACTTGCGAAATCCGCCAAAATCTTTGATATCCCGACCACCATCACAACGGTCGAGACCGAAAGCTTTTCCGGCCACACCTATCCAGAACTGCTGGCCGTTTATCCCGATCACCCGCTTCTTGAACGCACCTCCATGAATTCCTGGGACGACTTGAAAGTACGCGACGCGCTCAAAAAAAACGGCAAGAAAAAAGTCGTGGTCTCCGGCCTGTGGACGGAAGTGTGCAACAACAGCTTCGCTCTGTCCGCCATGAACGAGGGCGGTTATGAAATTTACATGGTTGCCGATGCCTCCGGCGGTACGTCCAAGGAAGCCCACGACTACGCCATGCAACGCATGATCCAGGTGGGCATCGTTCCCATGACCTGGCAGCAGGTGCTTTTGGAATGGCAGCGCGACTGGGCGCACAAGGACACCTATGACGCCGTAATCGCCCTTGTTCAGGAACATTCCGGTGCTTACGGCATGGGCGTCGATTATGCCTACACCATGGTTCACAAAGCCGATGAGCGCACCAAACACGGCCCACGTCTGGCGCCGCAACCCGCCGTTTAACAAAGAGACGCGGAAAACAAAACCATGGTGAACATGATCTTACACAACGGCCGGATCACCACGCTCGACCCAACCACACCGGAAGCAGAGGCGATCGCCATCCGCGATGGTAAAGTCGAAGTGGTGGGAACAACGGATGGAATCATGCGTCTGAAAAATAATAAAACCGAGGTCATCGACTTAGGTGGCAGACGTATGATTCCCGGTCTGAACGACAGCCATACGCACCTCATTCGCGGGGGTCTGAATTACAATATGGAACTGCGATGGGAAGGCGTACCTTCCCTCAGCGACGCCTTGCGCATGCTCAAGGATCAGGCGGCGCGCACCCCGGCCCCGCAATGGGTGCGCGTCGTCGGCGGCTGGTCGGAATTTCAATTCGCCGAGCGGCGCATGCCGAACCTCGATGAAATCAATGCCGCCGCCCCCGACACCCCTGTTTTCATCCTGCATCTTTATGGTCGCGCCCTTCTCAACCGGGCCGCTTTGCAGGTTTTGGGCATCAATAAAGACACTCCCAATCCGCCGGGCGGAACCATCGAACGCAGCGCCAGCGGCGAGCCGACGGGCCTGCTTCTGGCCACCCCGTCCGCCCTTATTTTGTATTCGACGCTGGCGCAAGGCCCTAAACTTCCCCTTGAAGACCAGATCAATTCGACCCGCCACTTCATGCGCGAGTTGAACCGCCTGGGCATCACCAGCGTGATCGACGCCGGCGGCGGCGGTCAGAACTATCCCGAAGATTACGACGTCGTGCAAAAGCTGGATGAGGCCGATCAGCTCACGGTACGCATCGCTTGCAATCTTTTTGCGCAAAACGCGGGTCATGAGTTGAACGATTACGAACGCTGGCTGGACATAACCGAGCCGGGTGCCGGCAACGCCATGTTGCGCATGAACGGCGCGGGTGAGAACCTCACATGGTCGGCGGCGGATTTTGAGAATTTTCTGGAACCGAGGCCGGACCTTGCGCCCACCATGGAATCCGAACTGGAACCCATCGTCGAGTTGCTGGCAACCCACAAATGGCCGTTTCGCATTCACGCCACCTATGACGAGACCATCGACCGCTTTCTCACGGTTTTCGAGCGTGTCAACGGCAAGACGCCGTTTGCCACCCGCTTTATCATCGACCATGCTGAAACCATCACCGAGCGTAACATCGAACGCATCAAGGCCCTTGGTGGCGGCATCGCAACCCAGCATCGCATGGCTTTCCAGGGCGAGTACTTCGTCGATCGCTACGGGAAGGAAGCCGCAAAAGCCACACCGCCAATCACGAAAATGCTGGACATGGGTGTGCCGGTGGGCGGCGGCACCGATGCAACCCGGGTTGCCTCATACGATCCGTGGAATGCACTGTACTGGCTAAGCACGGGCAAGACGCTGGGCGGTCTTGCGCTTTATGACGAAGACAATGTTTTGGATCGTGAAACGGCCTTGAGAATCTGGACCCAGGGTTCCGCATGGTTCTCCGGCGAGGCCGATGTCAAGGGAACCCTGGCGCCCGGCCAGTATGCGGACCTTGCCGTTTTATCCGCCGACTACATGAACGTTCCGCCTGAAGACATTCGACGCATCAATTCCGTGCTCACCATCGTCGGCGGCAAAATTGTCTATGCGCAGGGCGATTTTTCCGATCAATCCCCACCCCTGCCGCCCGCTTCGCCCGCGTGGAGCCCCCTGAACAGCGAACCCACGCCGGCCATGCGTGGCGAATCCAGTCTGCGCGCCTGCCACGATGGATGCACATCGGCATGCGGCGTTCACGGCCACGACCACCAGATCGCCTGGACGAACCCGGTTCCGGTTGCGGACAAACCCGCCTTCTGGGGCGCGCTGGGCTGTTCGTGCTTCGCGGTGTGAGGGTCAGGAAACTCTTGTGAAGCCGACAACTCACCCTGCATCCGCGTGGGTACCGGGCACCTTCGCGGTCCTGTGGACGGCCACGCTGATTTCCAACATCGGGACGTGGACCAACGATGTCGGGGCGGGATGGCTGATGACCTCGCTGGCGCCATCGGCGGCGATGGTGTCAATGGTTCAGGCGGCGACCACCTTGCCCATATTCCTGTTTGCCCTTCCCGCCGGTGCCCTTGCCGATATCGTTGATCGACGCAAAATGCTGCCGGTCGTATCGACGCTAATGATGGCAAGTGCGGCTGCCATGGGTTTGGTCGTTTTGAACAACGCCATGACGGCGCGCCTGCTGCTTGTATTCACCTTCTTGCTGGGCACCGGCGCCGCCTTTATCGCCCCGGTGTGGCAGGCTGTCGTGCCAAAGCTGGTCGCGCACGACGAACTTTCCTCAGCGGTCGCGCTTAACAGCATCGGCATCAACATCAGTCGCGCCATCGGCCCTGCGCTCGGCGGCCTTTTGATCATCACCCTTGGCGTGGCGTGGCCGTTCCTGATCAACGCGCTCAGCTTTGGCGCCGTTATTCTTGCCCTTTTGTGGTGGCGTCCGGCTGCGACGTCCCCGTCCCACCTTCCGGCGGAACGCTTCTGGCATGCCCTGCGCATCGGGCTGCGCTATGCCCGGGCGAGCGGGCCGTTTAAAACCACGCTGTGGCGCGCCGTCGCTTTCTTTCCCTTTGCCAGTGCCTATTGGGCGCTGTTGCCGATCCTTGCACGCCAGACATTCAACGGCGGTGCGGGGTTCTACGGCCTTTTGCTCGGCAGCGCCGGGGCCGGAGCCGTCGGCGGGGCTTTCCTTCTGCCCCGATTGAAAGCAAAACTTGGAACCGACCGCATGGTTGCGCTGGCCACATTCGCCATGGCCGTCGTTTTGGTCGTCTTTGCGTTGGTGCGGGACCCCGTCATTGCCGTGGCTGCGAGCGCGCTGGCCGGGGCGGCATGGATTGCAGTTCTGGCAAGCCTCAACGTGGCGGCACAACTCACCTTGCCGGAATGGGTGCGCGCGCGCGGTCTCGCCGTCTTCATCACCGTCTTTTTTGGGGCCATGAGCGCGGGCAGTATCATCTGGGGGCAGGTGGCCACACGCTTTGGCATTCCGGAAGCGTTGCTGGCGGCCGCGCTGGCGGCCGTGATTTTCATCCCCCTATCCCGTCCGTTCAAACTGGAAAAAAACGCCGGCCTTGACCTCAGCGCGGCCCTGCATTGGCCCGAACCCGTGGTCTCGGGATCGGTTGAGCCTGACCGGGGCCAGTCATGATCACGGTTCAATATCGCATTGACCCCGAAGACGCAGCCGCCTTTCTCGACGCGCTTTACGCCCTTGCGGATGCCAGACACCGCGACGGGGCCTTCGCGTGGGGGGTCTTTGAAGATGTCACACGCAGCGGTTGCTATCTGGAATATTTCCTTGAAACCTCATGGCTTGAGCACCTGCGTCACCATGAGCGGGTCAGCGAAGCCGACCGGCTCCTTCAGGAACGCGTTCTGGCTTTTCAGTGCGCCGACGCGACAGCGCAGGTTTCTCACTTTCTGGCACCCGGCGTGGCCATCACCAAGACTTCACTTGAAAAAGGGGTTCTGAAATGAAAATTGTGCTTGGTTTTGCACTCGCCTTCTCCATCGGCGTCGTTTGCCGGATTCTGGGTATTCCGCTTCCGGCCCCGCCGATGCTGATCGGGGCGCTGGTCGTCCTGTCCATGTCCGTCGGCTACGTCGCGATGGACCGCTATGCCGGCCACCGCGATCTCAGGCACCAACATTTAAGCGGTGGGCCGACGGGTGCCGCCGTCAAGAAGGGAGACGAGACATGAACACGGTTCTGGGAATAAGTTTAGGCCTTCTCATCGGTGCCGGATGCCGGTGGTTTGATCTGCCGCTGCCCGCACCGCCGCGCATTGTGGGCGCGCTTTTGGTGGTCAGCATGACCCTTGGCTTCCTGATCACGAGCTACGCGTTTACACTCATGAATTCGGGTCAGAACCTATTAATTTGGTCCTGACCCGAAAGACAGCTTGGCTTTTTTGATATCGCTAATCGGTACGCCGACCTGGATGCCAAAAACGATCCTCTTGTTAAAATAGATTCTGTGGTTCCCTGGAAAAGTTTCCGTTCCCGTTTGGAAGCCGCGTGGCGCAAGCCAGCCGAGGCGCGCAAATCATCTGCCTGAAACAGAGATTTACAACGCAATTGCCCCGCCGTGGCATGGAATACCGTAAAGCCATGACGAAACGTCTTCATATCAGCTCAAAACCGACCTAATCTTTGCGAAGAAGGGCATTGTTCAAGGTGCCCCTATAAAATATTACACTATATGAGACCTCTGCATAATCCTATTATCCTGAATTTGTTGAGAAATTTCTAATTAAACCAATACTATATTTTCCGCATTTTATAAATTTTAGTGTCATACAGAGGTCTCATTGGGTTACTCACTTAAAGACCGATCCGATCACAAAAGGTAAGAATACATTGTTAAATAATCAAGTTTTGCAAGACCGTATCGCAAAAATAAAACACCCCCTTATACGTAAGAAGATTGATCCTGAAAATCAGGTTCGTGCTGTAAAAGCTCATTTGTTTAATTTTGGGAAACAGGCATAACAAATGTGTGGCATTGCGGGTCTCATCAATCCAAAAGGTAAAGATATTGCGGCTTTGGACATGCGTATGATGTCTAATGCCATAAAACATCGAGGCCCCGATGACCTCGGTTTTTTGGGTTGGCGGGATAGAGGGAACATTCGTATTGATCGCGAAGCCGTTAGCGCCATTCAAGGTGCAGAGGTGGCCTTTGCTCATCGTCGTTTAAGCATTATTGATGAAGGTGAAGGAGGTTGGCAACCTATGGCCACGGCAGATGGCCGCTATGCGATTACGTTTAATGGTGAAATTTATAACTACATTGAGTTGAAGGCCGCGTTGGAAATGGAAGGCGGCAAATTCATCAGCAATTCCGATACCGAGGTTTTGTTATCCGCGTTGGCCTCTTGGGGTGTTGAAACGACATTGACGAAACTCACGGGGATGTTTGCCTTTGCCGTTTTGGATACAAAAGCCAAAACCGTCACCTTGGCCCGTGATCAGTTTGGAATTAAGCCTCTCAGCTATACGCTCTTTCAGGGGGGGCTGGCTTTTGCATCTGAATTAACCAGTTTGCTGATGCTGCCTGGTGTTGATCGGAGTGTCGAGCCAAGTGCTCTATATGATTTCCTGCGGTTTGGCTTTACGGATCGTGGCGATCGTACGTTGTTTGCCAGCATCAAGCATTTGCCTCCCGCTCATTTTGCTGTGGTGAATTTGAATGCTCCAAACCTTGTCAAATTACAACGGTATTGGCAGCCTGAACTGAAACCCTTGCGAGATATTTCGTTCGAAGCGGCAACCGTTGAATTGCGACAATTGTTTTTAGATAGCGTTCGCTTGCATTTGCGGTCTGATGTGCCAGTTGGAGCCACATTGTCGGGGGGAATCGATTCCTCTGCCGTTGTGGGTGTTATGCGTGCATTGAAAGGTCCTGACCTAGACCTTCATACTTTTACATTCATCGCCCCGAACCATGATCTCAATGAAGAAAATTGGGCCAATATTGCGGCAAAATCTGTTCAGGCGAATCAACATAAAATAAGCTTGGAAGGTGAAAATCTGGTCCAAGACATTGATGCCCTCATACAAATCCAAGGTGAGCCTTTTAGTGGAACGTCTGTTTTTGCTCAGTACCATATTTTTAAATTGGCACATGATAACGGAATCAAAGTGACATTGGATGGACAAGGTGCCGATGAGATTTTGGCAGGCTATGTACCTTTCATCGCGGCTCGCTTGGCCACCTTGGTGAAGTCCAGACAATGGAGGCGAGCGCTAAAGCTGTTGAAGTTAACACAAAACAGGCGCGGCATTTTTTTAAGGGCCATGCGATTTTTATTGCCAATGGCTTTACAAGGTGTGGCCCGCTCTTGTGTTGGGGAAAATCTTGTTCCAGCTTGGATGAATGGCCAATGGTTTCAACAACAAGGCGTCAATATTGAAGCCCCGCAAAAACCCGTTTCGGGGGATGTTTTGCGTCATGAATTGTTGGAAAGTCTCGTTGATCGGGTTTTGCCAGCATTATTGCGATTTCAAGATCGAAATTCCATGGCACATTCCGTTGAAAGCCGGGTCCCTTTCTTAACCACCGCATTGGTCGATTTTTTGTATAGCCTCCCCGAGGATTTTTTGATTTCTGATCAGGGGGAAACCAAATCCATATTTCGTGCAGCCATGCGAGGATTAGTCCCGGACGAGATTCTGGATCGACGTGACAAAATTGGCTTCGCGGCCCCTGAGGAAACGTGGCTGAGCGATTCCCGGGACTGGCTGGAAGGTGTGTTGAGCCGCGATACATTATCTTCAATTCCGGCCTTCGATACGGCGGTTTTAAAGCGTGAACTTCAGGCCGTTAAAATGGGAAGGAAACCTTTGACTGGGGAAGTGTGGCGGTGGTTGATCTTGGTGCGCTGGGCCGAAATATTTGAGGTGGATTTTGGATCATGAAGACGCCGAAGACTTTGACCTACGTGAGCGCCGAACCGGAACGTGAGGGACATGCGTCCTTTACCCATGTGCATGAAATTATCAAGGGATTGAAATCGGCGGGTTGGCAGGTTGATTTGTTCTCCCCGTGTTATGACGATGCAAAATTACCAAGTGTATTTTCCCGTTTTATGGGCATTTCTCAAATGAACTTGCGAGTGTTACTTTCCAAGCGGCCTAAAGTGTATTACATGCGCTGGCATTTTGCGGTTTTTCCGGTGGCTTTGTTTGCTAAAATACTGGGTATTCCGACCGTTATCGAAGTTAATGGACAAGTTATTGATTTATATATTGCATGGCCGATAACCCGCCGTTTTGGCAGTCTGTTTCGCTGGTTAATGGAAGTGCAGTTGCGGTGGGCCGCGGGTATCATTGCTGTAGCTCAAGGTCTTGCCGATATGTCGCGAGGAATTGTTGGCGAAGATACAATTATTGCCGTTGTACCCAATGGGGCTGATGTGGAACATTTTACGCCAAATGCCGCAAAAACGCTCAATGCCACAACACAGGCTTTACCAGAAAAATTTATGGTCTTTTTTGGTACTTTGGCTCCATGGCAAGGCACCAATGTTATTTTGGCCGCGGTTGAAGAGGATGCTTGGCCAAAAGGAATAGATGTGGTGTTTGCCGGAGATGGCGTGGAACGTCCCGTTATTGAGGCCGCTGCCAATCGTCTTGATCATGTGCATTATTTGGGTCGTGTACCCTATGATGAATTGCCATCTGTGGTCGCGCGGGCCTTAGGTTCAATCGTATGTTCTGAAAATTTGGGGGGGCGTGTTGATACGGGGGCCTCGCCTTTGAAATTGTACGAAAGTATGGCCTGTGCGACCGCAATTATTTCTGCGAATCTACCATTTCAAGCCGAAGTGGTGAAGAACAGTGCGTGTGGATACGTTATAGAATCTGGGGATCCACAGGGTTTGGCCTCGGCCGTATCAAAGTTGGTCAATGACCCTGATCAGTTGGATGAAATGTCTCAAAATGCTCGTGACGCTGCCGTTCGAGATCACTCTTGGAAAGTCCGGGCGATTGAAACAGATGTGGTTCTGCAACAAGTTTTAGCAAAAATATATAGGGCCTGATTCTAACGTTGTTTGATATTAGGGTCCAACCGCAGCCAGAATATTTTTTGTACCCGCAAACCCCAAATGGAAGAGAGCATCTAATATGGACAAGCCGGGTTCAAAGTTTTTTGTACCTTGCTCGTAGGCCGGATGTATAAAATTGATGTATTCAAAACCCAATCCTGCTTTTGTGTATTCTTCTTCATCTTGATATTTGGCCCCCCCTTTCCCTGACAAATACGTTGCATGTGGTGAAATGGATTGGGTTAATTTGATAAGTCGTTCTTCGGGGCTATCTGATGTGACCTTAATATCAGATGACCGGATGAGGAGGCAGTTCATTTCCAGTTGAGCCGTAATTCTTTGAATAATATAGATGTTGATTTCAGAAAGTTCTTTTTGTGAAACGGATGTCAGAATATCTTCCACGAAGGGCATGACAGTCTTGAAGTGGGTGGCAAGACGATAGGTATTAAAGAGAAGGTCCTTATGGCTTTGTGCCCAAGCATCCTGGCTTGGTTTAACCACACGAATTTCATCACCGAAATGAAAAGAAACGGGAATTGTCATCCATTTCTTTTTTCCTCCGACAAGAATTTGAGTTCTGTTGATATAACTGTTTTTTGTATATTGGACATCATCGAGAAAAATAAAACGATCAGACGATTGTATTTTATAGAAATAACCCAGCCATGGGAAATAATTGGGTTGATGTATGCCCACGTGCATCGTGAATTTTTCCTGATACTGTGAAGGTGACTGTTTGTAACAAAATTGTCTGGATTTGGAGTAGCTCACGCCTCGTTATTCGGCACAAGCCTATAGTCAGCGATGCCTTGATTTTTCGAAAAGTTTACAGTTTTCAGAAAGTCGATCCTGCAATACATCCGCACGCTTCTGCAAAAATAAATCCAACTTTTCAAGAGACGTGTTGCCTGGCCCTGTCCACCAGATCGGATGAGTCAGAAGATGCATTCCACGCGAGGATTTTAGCGTTTTATGGTCAAGGGGATAGTCATAATGCCATCCGCCATTAGAATCCGAACAATAGCCAAATTCGTTAAAATATTTTTCGGCATAACTGTTCACCAAAGGATCTATATTCAAATTTTGTCCCAAGAGTGTCGGATGAGGGCGATGAAGGCTCATGGAACCAATAGACCGCCCTGTTAGTGAAGATAAAATAGATGCTTCCTGTTTTACCTTGTCATTAATCGTATCCTTCTCCCCTTCATAGAGAGACGCATCAAAATGAAGGCCTATATCATGACCCAGGGAGGCCAGTTCTGAAATGGCCGTTGAGGCATGGGCAGAGGCAACGTTATAAAATTCGGTGCGCAGAAGGATAAAATAGGTTGCCTTCAACCCGTGTTGGGATTCACATTTTGCCATTGCCACGGCAGCATCAAGATCAAAATCAACATCATGACGTAGAATCAGGTGCTTTTTGTGGGGGTGTGCCTCAACATAAGAAACAGCCTGATAGCCTCGACAAAGGATCGCCCCAACCATTTTAATATAGGCATCCAATGTAAATTCGTAGTTTGGCTGTTTTGCCATAAACACAGTTCCTTTGTCTTAACCCACAGTACCTCTGAGGTGAGCCCCGAGTTCCATCCCGTCATGGGTAGAGCCCGACAGTTGATTGTTTTGCCCCTTATGGACGATTTGATCAAGCCGCGATGGACAGATACGCCAGCCACCGCGCCGCCAAACACCAACATTTAAGCGGTGGGCCGACGGGTTCCGCCGTCAAGCCGGGAGACGAGATATGAGTACGGTTCTGGGGATAAGTTTAGGCCTTCTCATCGGTGCCGGGTGTCGGTGGTTTGATCTGCCGCTGCCCGCACCGCCGCGCATTGTGGGCGCGCTTTTGGTGCTCAGCATGACCCTTGGCTTCCTTATCACGAACACTGCGTATACACTGAACGGTGCCGGAGGTTAACGAAGAGAAAAAAATGTGTAAACCGCGCATCGCCGCCGTCCGTTATGCCCCCGGCCAGAATGTGCGCGCCGTGCTGGAAGCCTTCATCGCCTACCTCAGGGCCGCAAACGTCGATGTCCACGGTTTGGTACAAGAACCGCACGGGAGCGGTGGCGCCCTGGACGCCATTGATATCCGCACCGCCGCACGTATTCCCCTGAAACGGCCCACGGCCTACGAAATGGACAATGGCGTGTGCAGCCTCGACCTTGCCCAACTGGCCGAGGCCGCCATGATCCTGCGCCGCGCACTGGACCAAAACGCCGAAGCGGTGATCGTGGAACGCTTCGGCAAAATTGAGCGCGACGGTGGCGGATTGGCCCCCGATCTTTTGCAGGTCATGGCCGCCGGCCTGCCCACCGTGATCAGCGTTCCCGAAGAAGAACTCGACGCGTGGGCCACATTCAGCGGCGGGTTGGGTGTCGTCTTGCCGTGCGCACTGCCCGCGCTCACCCACTGGTGGACATCACTTTAAAGGATTGTCGCCCCCCGTGGCCCAATCGAGAAGTTCGATCGTGTGCACCACCGGAACGTCTGCATATTCACCGATTTGAATGCGGCAGCCGATATTTCCCGTGGCGATCACATGGGGGTCCCGAGCCTCCAACGCGTCGGCCTTGCGCCGCCCTAGCGCCGCCGCCAGTTGCGGCTGCATAAGGTTGTAAATTCCCGCCGAACCGCAGCACAAATGCGCATCCTTGGGGGTCGAGACCCTAAAACCGGCCTGTTTCAGCAGTTTCAAAGACACATCGGCGACGTTTTGCGCGTGTTGCAACGAACACGGCGCATGGTACGCCACGCGCGGTTTGGCGAAATCGCAAACGCCCTCCAGCCCCAGTTCGGCCACGACCTCGCAGACGTCGCGGACTTTGGCGGCAAGCGCCTGCGCACGCACACACCAGTGGGGATCGTCCTTCAAC
>VAPL010811722.1_pt1 | contig 17023 bp, 18 predicted proteins | sample 3395061 | NCBI WGS metagenome assembly VAPL01 (sample SAMN08290444, study PRJNA428436) | hydrothermal vent metagenome | isolation source: Deep-sea hydrothermal vent chimney 2 | place: Pacific Ocean: Juan De Fuca Ridge | depth 2182 m m | reverse complement strand
TTTAGTACAGCCTTCCATATGGCAAGAAGGGCATGTCGTCATTGTTATTCTCTCAAAGAAAAACAGTAGAATAACAAAACTATATTAAATTAACAATGCCACAATTTTAATCACATCTTTTAATTGGTAAGAAATAGCTCAGCCGTTAACTTCGGATTAGAAGGAAAATATAAATGCAAATACGATGCAGTCACTCTATTTAACCGGTAAATAGCTTCCCCAATCCGGCCATCCGCATATTGAGCTTGGGAAAATATAGGCATAGAGTTTTCTAAACTGGAATAATGAAATGTATGCCCACGAATTTCTTGTTGATCAATCAATACTTGTTGTGATCCTATCGCAGTTAATTTGGTTTTCATCGTCACTATGCAGGGTATTATGTTCAACATTTTATGTTGTTCGCCGGTACTATCAACTAATGCTTCGGATAAAAAAAGCATCCCTCCACATTCAGCCAAGATTGGTTTTGATTTTGCCGCATGGTCTACTATGTCTTTTTTAAGTGCTAAATTTTCGGCTAGCTGTTTGGCATAAAGTTCTGGGTACCCTCCCGGTAAATAAATTGCATCCACTTCTGGTAAATGCTTATCTTCCAACGGAGAAAAGAAGACTAAATTAGCGCCCAACGTACGAAGACAATTCAAATTCTGTTCATATAAAAAACAAAATGCACGATCCCTTGCTACTGCAATGGTAGTATTTTGTAACAAAGCAGCAGGAGTTTGTGATTTATTCTTTGGAATGGAAAATTTTACAGGTTCAGGTAATTTTGCAAGCCAGGTATCTGAGAGAGCATCTGCTAATAGATCTAATTGTTGGTCAATGCCTGAAATTTCTTCTGCCAACTGTAGTCCTAAATGCCGACTAGGTAAACTTACATCCGCATTTCGCTTCAATAACGCCAACGGACTGTTTTCCTGAATGTTCATCTTTAACAGATCGCCATGACGAGGTGAGGCCACCCGATTTGCCACTGAGCCAAGGACATTTAATGAAGACCTAAATGAGGATAGCCCATGAAGAATAGCGGCAAAGGTTTGAGCCATTGCTGATGCATCAATTACTGGAACAATGGGTAGGCCAAATAGTTCAGCCAAATCAGCACTACTTGGATCACCATCGAATAATCCCATCACGCCTTCAACCAAAATCAGGTCTGATTGACTGGCTGCCTCGTATAATAATTGCTGGCAATGTTCGCTGCCCATAATCCAGCTATCTAAATTATAAACCGCTTGCCCAGAAGCTTTAGCTAAAATTGTGGGGTCGATAAAATCTGGCCCCGTTTTAAAACAACGTACCTTTAATCCTTGACGACTGTATAAACGAGCTATTCCAGCAGTAACCGAAGTTTTTCCATGGCCTGAAGCCGGTGCTGTAATAAGTAATGCGGGGCAAAAACCATTTTTACTACTCAACGCAATTTGGCCCTTGGTGAAAGACTAGGTCTTCAACAGGTTCGCCTCCTAACAAGTGTTGTTGAATAACACGATCCAGGTTTTCTTCTGTTACATTGTAATACCAGATACCGTCAGGTTGCACACATAAAATAGGGCCTGATTTACAGGTAGCAAAGCAACTGGTTCGGGTGCGTTTTACCCGTAAATCACCTTTAGCTAACCCAGCTTCTTTAAACTTTTCCCCCAAGCTTTCAAACAAGGTTTCTGATTCGCCTTCCTCAGTACATCTTGGCCCAGTGCAAACTAATAAATGACGTTTGTACGCGCCAATTTTTGGTTTTTCTACAGTCATATCATTCATTCGTTATTTTCTCTTCCAATTCAGTTTGTATATTATCAATTTTACGGTATTGTTCGGGTGCGATTAAAAGTGAAGTATTTATCTTTTTTCTTTAAGAAGCCGCTCACCAACTCTTGCGCAGGGTAGGCTAACAGCTCTATCGTTAACCTAACATTTTTAGCATACCGTTTGTTGGGTTGCCAAAGAGACGGCAGCCCAACCTACAAAATATTCACGTTTACCTCAATTTTAATCACTCCCGTATTGTTCGGAATCCTGATTAAATTGATTAAGTTTGGCTTCTTCATATTGACCTTCCATTTTAACCAGAAGTAATGAAAATAAAAGTTCTCCATTGGCATCAGTAAAATAAACTCCTTGCTGTTTTTCGCCATATCTATAAAACCAGGCATTAACAATATTTTGTTTATTAACGTGCAGATGAAAATGATCGTTGGTTATATTTAGCCAATCACCTTTAGAACTAAAATTGGTGGTATCAAGCAATAATTCAGCAATTGTCCCTTCGTTGCGGATCACTGCACGCAATTTACCCCAGCCAGAGGAAGCTTTTAATACAGCATCTATTTGGTCTGGTTCTATTTGCCAGGCTTGTTTTTCAGCAGCGTCACTTGTTTGTCCAGTTGCAATTGCCTTTAATATTTCACTTATTGACGCATCAAAATAAAGGGCAACTTTATGTAAATTAAGTGTTGGATTAGCTTGTAGATAATTTAGAACACAAGCATGCCAACTGATTAGACCCATGGTTAAAGATCTACCGGCCTCTTCACCTTCTTTGGCTTCTCCGGTTAAATCGGCATATTTATTGGCATAACCACGAGGAGTAATCATTAGCCCTTGTTTTATAAATGTACTGCTATTACCTATTAAAACAGTACATAACATACCTATTTCGCAGTCTGCCATTTCTGCAAGCGTGGTCATTTGAATAGCTTGACGGCGGCGATAACCAGATTTAACAATAGCAACGGGTGTTTCTGGTTTTCGTCGTAAAAGTAAAATCCGTTGTGCTTCTACAATTTGCTGAGTTCGCCGACCACTTTTTGGATTATATAACGCAACCACAAAATCACCTCTTGCGGCAGCTTCTAGTCGACGAGCAATGGTTGGCCAAGGTGTTAATAAATCGGATAAAGAAATAGAACAAAAGTCATGCGTTAAAGGCGCGCCAACCAATGCAGCACAAGCGTTTAATGCAGTCGCGCCCGGAATAACTTCTACTTCAATACCTTGATCGGGTGTCCAACCTGCTTGCAATAAAACTTCAAATGTTGGGCCTGCCATTCCATACACACCAATATCACCTGATGAAATCAGGGCAACAATTTGACCTTTCTGGGCATGTTCATAAGCTTCGATACAACGGTCAATTTCCTCAGTCATCCCTTTACGGACAACTTCTTTACCGTCTAATAGTTCTTTCACTAATTTAATATAAGTGGAATAACCAATAACAACATCTGCTTCTTCTATCGCAGCACGAGCACGATAGGTCATGTGTTCGACTGCGCCTGGGCCGAAACCGACCAGTAAAATTTTACCTTGTTTCATTATTTTTCTCTTAGGAGTGCAATAGATACCGTTGCGTTCTTACCGTCTTCGCCTAGATATTTGTATTTTTCTAATAGTAAATCATCCATTGTTGTTGCCGCCGCTAATAAAGCAGCTGCTTCTGATACTGCCGGTGTCCCCATATATTTTAGAACCACTTCGGATGGATTTGGTACTGTAACTTTTGCTAGTTGCTCGGCGTTAAAAAAATGTATCGGCCATTTTTGTTTTTCAACTAATTGCAATATCGCTTGTTCATCATTTTTTTTATCAATAGTTGCTATACCAGCCACATTTTTTCCATTTAACTTTGTTGATAAAAGAGCCTGATTAACCGCTGTTTCTAATGTTTTAAAAGATGTATACCTATCACAACCTAGTCCTAAAATTACTTGCATTAAGTTTGTCCAGCAGGCGGGCGATAAACGACTAAGCGTTCTGTTAATTCAGCCCATTTTTCGGTAGGTATTTCTTGTTCTGTCACCCACAAGACAGCTTTAAATTGAGATAAATCGACATCATCAAAATGATCAAATAAATGAATATTTTTAGGCAGTGGAGTAGGTCTTGTCCACCATTTTCGATTACCCGCTTCTTGTACAAAAGCAATCGGCTCTTCGTTAACGACATGGGCAGAGACCCGAGTAATATTGATTTTTGGTGCTTCTACTTTCCAGCCTAAATCACGTCCTAAAATATCAACAGGAATCGTTTTACCCACATCCGATGCGGTTGTTACCACTGCAACTCCATGAGTTAAATTAGACAGTTTTTCTGCAAAAGCATTAGCGCCGCCGACATGACCTGAAAGGACAGGAATAACAAATTGACCTGCATCATCAATCACAATAACGCCAGGATCTTCATCTTTAGATTTTAAATGTGGTGCAATTAATCGTACCACTGCACCTAAAGAAATAAACATCACCACTTGGTCGTAACGCTCAAAAAGCCCTGCAATATTCGCGCTTAATTTACCTGGTAATACATCAACTGTATTGTCGATAGAAGGAATTGTGTCTGCAAATTTCTCCGTTATCGCCAGACTTGCTTCTGGTAATTCTTTAGCAACACTTAATGCTCTGGCTACGCCATGTTTGGTAATTGCAACAAGTACGATACGGGGATCTTTAGAAATATTCATAAATTTTATTTAGTTTGTTGTCGGCAGCCGCGCATAATTTCACCGCGTTGACGTTGCGAGTTGCGAACTAATAAGAGCGAAAGGTAATTAACTTTAGTCCCTTTCAAACTAAGTATATCTTTAACAATACGTTCCTCAGGTGCACCTGCTTTTTCAATAAAAGCGGTATTGTCCAGCAAGCCACGATGCTGTAATAAATCAATGATATCATCCAGCAATGGCTTTACTTTTAGCAAAATCAAAGTATCAAAATCATTCAGCATACGCTCAATCATTTCTATTCCATAGCCGGCAGGAATAATTGCAACTGTATCATCCGTATCCGCCAATGGCATGGCTAATTCTGCTGCAGCAGCATTATAAGAAGGGACTCCAGGAATTGTTTTAATGGTTATATTTTTTTCTAACCCTAGTACGGCTCGTGCCAAGTGATTAAATGTGGAATAGGTTGAAGCATCGCCCTCAACCAAAAAGATCACATTTTGCCCTGCTTTAAGCTTAGCCAAAACTGTTTCTGCCGCACGCAACCAGTAACCCGCCAAAATAGTTGCATCATGTGTCATGGGAAAAATCAGTGCTGTATGCTCATCAGGTAAGTCAAGTCCAGCTCGCAATACAATACCCAAAGCATGACTTTTCGACCCTTTTCGCCGTATCGGATAGGCCCAATGGTTATCGTTATTGTTGAGTAATTCCCACACAGACCGAGCAATTAAACCAGGGTCTCCTGGTCCTAATGATGCTCCAATTAAACGTCCCGTTTTAATCTTATTCATCCAGGTTTTTATTCGCTGTAGCGCATACAATCCAGACGGGATTTTCTGCTTGTAAACGTTGCATTGATAAAATAGGTTTACTACGAGAAGCTTGCAGCTGTACTACATCCCATTGCGCAGAAATCTGCTTTAATGTTTCCATCGCGGTACTCAGATTTTCAAAGGTAACAAAATTCATCACTAATTGTCCGTTACCTCTTAACCTTTTCATGCACAGTAAGATTAATTCACGTAACTCTCCACCAGAACCACCGATAAACACAGCGTCTGGATCAGGCCATAAATCCAGTCCAGAAGGAGCTTTTCCTTGAATCAAACTGTAATTTGTTACTTGTAAACTTGCCTTATTGCTCAATGCGATTAAGGTATCATCGGTATTTTTTTCAATCGCATAAACATGGCCTTGAAGACATAATCGAGCAGCTTCTAAACCAATTGAGCCAGAACCCGCACCGATGTCCCAGACAATGCTATCTAACTTTAAAGACATACGTGCCAGTGATACTACACGTATTTCACGTTTTGTAATAAGACCTTTATCAGGTTTACGTTGTTTAAATCTTTCGTCAGGTAGGCCAAATAAGGCGTCTTCGGTTGTTGATTTTTTTCGTAGAGTGACAATATTAAGGTTTGCAAATTGATTGGAAGCGACTTTATCAACCGTCATCCACTGAGAAATTTTTTCTTGCTCCTGAGATAAACATTCAGCAATTGCCAGTTCATAGTCTCCAGATAACCCTTCTATCTGAAGCATTCGAGCAATACGATCAGGTGTGTTTTCTGGACTGGTATAAATTGCAGTTAAATCTGATTGTCTTAATAATTGTAAAGCCTTATACAAGGTATGTTGGGGATTAGCTCCCAATACCCACTCCCCTGTGTCCTCACTGTGTATCGAACCAATTTGACATGTTTGCCAGGCAATTCCTAATTTTGCACAGGCTAACTGAACCATTGATAGATTGGGTAACACTTCAATTTTATGGCTGCCAATTTTTTTGATTAGATAACTTGCAATACCATGGCATAGTGGGTCGCCTGTTGCTAATACAACAACTTTTTTGTCTTTATTCTGAGCTTGAGTAATCCAGTCCGGCACTTGTGATAAATGTCCCGTCAAATCATAACATTCTGTTTCCGTCTGTATTTCATCAGCCATAACTGAGAGTAATCTTGTTCCAGCGATGACCACATCTGCATCTATAATATGCTGCAAAGTACTCGCTGTTAAACTTTGCCTACCATCATCTAAAATACCAATAATTCGACAGCTTGCTGTCATTTCAAACGTCTCCCTCTACTTCGGCTAATTTGTTCCCTTCAAAATCACACATTAATACTCGCAACTGGAACTTACCTTGGTATCGCTGGTGTAATGTATCAATAACTCGCTGACCTAATGCCTGATAAAAAGGCTGAATTAAACCTAATTCTTCCATCCTTTCACTGGCATATCGCGCCATGGTTGACTGTTTAATTTCATCACATATTTCTCTGGAAACGCCAATATCTGCTGCAATATCAGCTAACAACTTAGTATTAACGGCATTTCGATTTGCATGAGTGATGGTTTCTCCCTGAGCAATTTTAGTAAGTTTACCGACCATTCCTCCAATCACAACCTGTGGAATCTCACACTTAATAACCGTATCTAATGCGTATTTTAGAAAATCACCCATTTGTACAAAACTAGCCTGAGCCAATTCGGGTAATTGAACCATAGTAAATTTTTCAGTGCGCCCACCGGTTGTTAATACTACAACTTGTTGCCCTTGGTTTGCTGCCACTTCTATGCCTTGAATTACACTTGCTCGAAATGCTGCGGTTGAATAAGGGTGAACTATACCTGTGGTACCTAATATAGAAATACCACCAACAATACCCAGACGAGAATTAAGCGTTTTTTTTGCTATCTTTTCTCCCCCAGGGACAGAAATAGCCACCTCAAGACCTACTTTCTGTAAAAGCTCTGTCGCAATATTCACCACATTAGCTTTAATATTTTTATATGGGACTGGATTAATTGCTGCACCGCCAACTTCTAACCCTAAACCTTGCATGGTTATTTTGCCAACACCTTCGCCACCTTTTAATACAACTTCACCCTGATGTTGTGGTAACAATTGTACATGCGCAGTTAATGCGGCTTTGTCAGTTACATCGGGATCATCACCTGCATCTTTAATAACAACCGCATAAGCTGTTGTTCCATCAAAACCTGAGTCAGCTATTTCGAACATGACTTTTTGTCCATTGGGTAAATCACATTCAACGGTTTTAGGCACTAAGCCGTTAATCAACCCCAACGTAGCAGCTTTGGCAGCCGCAGCTGAACAAGCGCCAGTGGTATAGCCTTTACGTGTGCCTTTGGCTTTTTTTTCCACAAGACTTCATTATTGCGTTTGTTCAGCCACAGCAAGTAAAGCATGAATAGCAGCCACCACCAGAGTAGAGCCACCTTTACGACCCTCGATAACTATCCAGGGAATATCTTTTACTTCACTGAGTAATGCTTTAGATTCTGCGGCAGAAACAAAGCCAACGGGCATACCAACCACTAATGCTGGCTTCAACCCATCCTCTTTAATCATTCGGACTACTTCAATCAATGCCGTAGGTGCATTACCAACGGCGACAATCGCCCCATCCAGAATATTTTTTTTATTAGCTTTTCGCATGGCTTGTACGGCACGGGTTGTATTTTCAATCTTAGCTTGTGCAATCACATCTTCATCAGCAATAAAATGATGGGTAGTCACTGAAAAATGATTTAATCTCGGCTTAGAGAGCCCCACACAAATCATTTCCACATCAGCCACAATTGATGCACCGTTTAATAGTGCTTGGATACCAGCATTTACTGCTTTAGGATGAAAATGAGTTAAGCCATTAAATTCAAAATCTGCTGTCGCATGAATCATCCGCCTTACCACTTGCCATTGCTCTTCATCATAAGCGTGTGAATCTATTTCACTATCAACAATAGCGAAAGAGTCATGTTCGATTCGGCGACCTGCCTCTGTTAATTGTTCAGTAACAGTATTTTGGTTCATGTGCACTTTTCTCCGGAATGGTCGTGGGTATGATCATGACTATGTCCATGGCCATGTTCAGCCGCAATTTCACGGTATTTACAGCCGTCACACTCCATCATTTGAATATCGTTTTGATTGGTGGCATCCTTGATTCGTTTTTCTAGTAAAGCGTAAACTTCATTCTCAAACCCTATATAATCACCCAAGGCAAAAAACATCTGTTGATACTGTTTTTGTATGCGATCTAGCTGTCGACCAATTCGGTTCATTAGTGTGCCAGTAAACAAATAATACGGTAGCACGATAATTTGCTTCATCCCAAGCGTTATCTGCCGCTGAACAACAGTTTCTAAACGAGGATGAGTAATACCAGTAAAAGCAATATCAACTAAATCATGGTCCCCCTCTTCAAACAACCAACGTGCTATTTTTGCAATTTCCCCATTAGCAACTCGGTCGGAAGAGCCACGCCCCAAGATAACAACACCAGTAGTCCTAGGGTCTGGTACATCCAATTTTGCCATGGATTTTTTAAGATTACGCTTTAAAATAACTAGTATTTCCTCACTTGCACCTAGATGTTTACAAAAAACAAAATCAACTTTTGGGTGACGAAGGCGCGCTTTTTCGATATGCTCGGGCAATTCCATTTTTACATGACCCGCTGCATTTAAAATCAAGGGCACAATAATGACAGGCAGTCCATGCTGTGCTGCATTATCCAATCCTTCATCTAACAAGACATCAGCAAATTCGATAAAACACACTTCAACACGCAGCTGAGGTAAATGGTTGCGCCAATGCTTAACAAAACACTCGATTTCTGAGTTACCAGAGGCTTCACGAGAACCGTGCCCGACTAATAAAATAGTTTGCTTTGTATTCATTTTTTATTTGCTTTTCGAAAACGATGCGTAAAGTTAGCATCATAAAGTTTAGAGTGACTAATTTCTGGCCAATGCTGTGCGCCTAATGTTGGACTGGCAATAATCATAGCTTGGCTATTTATTTTTTCAGCACGACATTTTTCACGTATATTTTTAATCGTTCCACGGACAATTTTTTCTTCATTCGGCCAACTGGCTTTTTGTACAACCAGAATAGATGATTCTTCATCCCAACCCACATTAAGTAAAGCCCTTTGCACATCGGCTAATAAAGTGATGGATAAAAATAAACATATAGTTGTTTTATGTATTGCTAAGGATTCTAAATCCTCACCCTCTGGCATGGGAGTCCGGCCTTCCATTCGAGTAAAAATAACCGTTTGGGTTACTTCTGGTAATGTCAGTGTTTCTCCTGCCGCAGCGGCTGATGCCATCGCTGAAGAAACACCTGGGACTACAGACCAATCAATCTTAGCCTGGTTTAATGGTTGCACCATTTCAATCAGCGCACCATAAAGTCCTGGGTCTCCTGTTTGTAGCCGAACAACTGTTTTATGTTGTTGAGCCTGAGTTATTAGCCAATGGGTTATTTCCTCTAAGGTCATCCCTTTGGAATCATGAACAATACAGTCTTTAGGAGCATATAAAGTAGTTGCCTGGCTAACCAAAGAGCCTGCATAAAGAATTGCACCGGCTTGTTCTAGTAAATGTAGCCCTTTAACAGTGATTAACTCAGGATCACCTGGCCCAGCACCCACAAACCAGACTTTTCCTTTTTTTGTTACTTGTATAGAATCAGTCACCGATCTGTTGGTTGAAGGGGTGAAAAGAATCTAAACAATACTAAAGATAAGATACCTAATGCGACCCAAAAAAGAGCATTAGATAATGAAGATGCCCAAATAAATTGAGTTATTAACGAATGCGGTGCTAAACTTTCATGCTTTAAAGGCTGGGGTGCGCCAATAAGATGAGGCATTACAACTAAAAAAGCACCTATTAATCGTAATAACCACTTGCTGGATAAAAAGATTAACATCAGACCAGTAGCGGTACAAAATATAGTTCCTAAAAACCAATATTGCCGATCAACCAAATCAGCGGCAACGGTACCGGGTAATTCGGGTGGTAAACCCAATGCAGGTGAGACAAAAAAAGCAATATAGCCAGCGATTCCCCACGCCAAACCTTGATGCAGTTTTGAGAATTGAAATAAGTTATAAAACCCTGTCAAAATTATCGCAAAGCCAAAAGCTATGACGATATTACTGCCGGTTGTGTATAAGGTTCGTTCCCAACCATCATTTGGTGCCCACGCTTCCTCCGCTGTTTCTATCTCATTAGCTATTGCAGGAGAAGATACTTCATAAGTTTCTGCCTCTAAAATAAGTGGTGTAACCCAAAATATTTGAATAACAGAAAGCAATATGCCAGCAATTGTGCCTGCTAAAAAAGCAGATAAAACTAGTCGATTAAACATGTTAGGTTAATGGCAGGGAAAACCAGTGGCATGACGATTATCATGCGTTGCGTTGTGAACCGCTTCTATTGGTGAAAAGCCAATAGCCAAAATTAGGACAAAACCAAAAAAAATGGCAGATATACTAGCCACATTAGAAGTACTGGTTTTTGTTTGAGTTGCAGAATGTGAATGAGTTTGAGTAGTCACAAGAGCCTTCCTTATAAAAAAACATTACGGAGCAAAGCTTGATAAGGGAAAATATGCACAGAAAAACAGTAAAAACTGCTTTGCTGGCCTATATCCTCCCTCCGAAGATAGCACCAAGATTAATTAGGCCGGTCTTCTGGCTTACCTTCATTTAAATCACTCGCCTTCCCACACAATGTGCAGTGGCATTTGAGTGACTTATCAGGTCTACAGCAGCGGGGGCTACGCCGGAATTGATAAATCTCTCTCACCGGACTTCCCGTTTAACTCAGTAAACTGAGCACCTAATTACATAAAAACATTATAATCTATTAAATTACCTCAGGTGAAATTATTTAGTTGCCCTGCTGTTTTTAAGAGACATTAGGTCAGTCTACATATTCACACTTATTCTTTTAAAATCAATAAATTAAAATGACCTCTCAAGCAAGTACATCTTTTCATACAAATTGTCTGAATGAATTACTTCCGTCTCATACTGCTCGCTCCATAGCCACCTCTCTACAAGAAATAAGTCTGCCATAGCACTAATATCACAGTGAAATGGTGGACCACTTTCTTGTCCCGTTTGCATAAATTGAGCAAACAACTTTCCTTTGGGTTTTAACCAAGAATATAAGCTTTTTTCATACTTCACCCATTCATCAGGATGGAGCGCGCATAAACTGGTTTGTTCATAAATTGCATCAAAGGGCTTTTCTAACTCCCATGTAAAAAAATCAGTTTGAATTAATTCTGCGTTTAATTGTCTAGTTTTAAGTGCTTCCGTAAGGTTTTCGATTGCAGTTGGTGCAATATCTATAGCAACCACATCAAAACCTTTTTCAGCCAGAGCTAATACCTCATGACCATTACCGCAGCCTGGAACCAATATTCGACATGGTTTTAATAATTCACTTTCTAGCCAGTGTAGTAAACTAGGACTAACTTCTCCCCTATCCCAGCCAGTTTGTCCTTGTTGATAACGATTTTCCCAGTCATTATCAGATTTTTTCATGAGACCCATCACAATAAGGTGGTGTTTTTGTTTGCTTACATTGACATAAATAGGCGGTTTCTGATTTTTCAGGCGTGAAGGCTTTGGGTGTAAAACGGGTTCCTTCATGTGAACCATCACAAAAAGGTTGGTTTTCTGATTTTCCACAGCTACACCAATAATAAGTTTTACCACTTTCCAATTGAACTACTATCGGCTTGTTATCTGCAACTATTGCTTTATCCATTATTTTTCCTCTTGATTAAAAAAATTTTATCACTCAAAAGTAAGAGTGTCTGTTATGAGATTTGTATAAATCAATCTCTGGCCCTAACGGGACGATACCTGTTGGATTAACCGTAGTATGGCTGCCATAATAATGTTGTTTTATATGGTACATATTGATCGTCTCAGCAACTCCAGGTTGCTGGTAAAGATCACGTATATAATCCCATAAGTTCGAATATTCAACCAGGCGTTTTAAATTACATTTGAAGTGACCAACATAAACTGCATCAAAACGGATCAAGGTTGTAAATAATCGCCAATCCGTTTCGGTTATTTGATCACCAGTTAAATAACGTTGCGATTTTAGTCGGTCTTCAAGCCAATTTAACGTATTAAATAAAGGAACAACAGCATTATCATAGGCTTGTTGTGTTGTGGCAAATCCTGTCTTATAAACACCATTATTAACAGTGTCATAGATACGTTCATTTAATACATCAATTTCATCTCGTAAGCTTTCAGGATAATAATCTCCTTCTGTTGCGCCAATTCCATCAAACGCACAATTGAACATACGAATGATTTCCGATGATTCATTGGAAACGATGGTATTAGTTTTTTTATCCCAGAGTATGGGAACGGTGACACGACCTGAATAACTATTATTTGCTTTTAAATAAACATCACGAAGATATTTTGCATTAATGATCGGGTCAGAAATCACACCTTCACCCTCTTTAAAGCTCCAGCCATCTTCTGCCATATGCCAATGTACAACAGATAAGGAAATTATTTTTTCCAGTCTTTTTAGTTTGCGAAAGATTAGAGTACGATTTGCCCAAGGACAGGCATAAGACACATACAAATGATAACGATTTGCCTCAGCTTTAAAGCCAGCACGTCCGCTTTGCCCTGCTGACCCATCGGCAGCTACCCAGTTTCGAAACTGAGCAGATGATCGTACAAACTTTCCTTTGCTTTCTTCAGTGGCATACCATTGGTCTTGCCATTTTCCATCAACTAACAGTCCCATTTTATTCTCCTAAAAACGATTATTTCGAAAATCATCAAATGCCTGTAACACCTCTGCTTTGGTATTCATTACAAATGGGCCTCCCCTTGCAACCGGTTCATTTAAAGGGTGTGCTGCTAAAAATAAAAACCGGGCTTTTTCATTCGCAGTCACCTGCACTTGATCACCTTCGTCTAAAACACCCATTTGACGACGATTTATCTTACTTCTTGAATCGCCGATAGATACCTCACCTTCAATTACAAAAATAAAAGCATGATGTTCCACATTGATAGTTTGCTCAAACATCTGACCTTCAGGTAAAAAGACATCCAAATAAATTGGATTAACAGTATTATTAATCACTGGCCCAGAGACTCCATTATTTGTAGTACCAGAAATTACACGTATTTCTATATCGTTATCTAATCGGTCAATCATAATTTCATTGGCAGGAAATTCTTGATAAGCAGGTGCCTGCATCTTTTTACTAGCGGGTAAATTAATCCATAGTTGAAAGCCTTGTAACAAACCGTTTTCCTGTTCAGGCATTTCTGAATGCACGATGCCTTTACCAGCAGTCATCCATTGCACACCTCCCGATTCGATCACACCTTCATGGCCAGCATTGTCTTTATGGCGCATACGACCAGCTAACAGATAAGTAACCGCTTCAAAACCACGATGAGGATGATCGGGAAAACCACCGATATAATCTTGTGCTTGATCAGATTCGAAAGCATCGAACAATAAAAATGGATCTAGCATATTCAATTCTGATGTACCAATAAACCGTATGATTTTTACACCGTCACCATCAGAAGTAGGTACGCCTAATGTTAATGATTTTAATTCCCGAATTTTAGTATTCATATTATTTCTTCTATTTACATTTTAGGGAAATTTTACATGTTGACTAAAAAAGGATAAACAACAATAATTGCAAATCATTGTTCACTTTTGGAGAACTATAGGTGGGTCAGTTAGAAGATATGAATATATTCATCCGCATAATAGAAGCGGGTGGAATCAGTCGTGCTGCGGATCAATTAGGGCTGGCAAAGTCCGCTGTCAGTCGCCGACTGGTTGATTTGGAAACACGTCTAGGTGTGCGCTTGTTAAATCGAACTACTCGCAAATCCAGTTTAACCGAGATTGGTCAAAGCTATTACGACCGCGCAATTAAAATCGTTGATGATGTAGCTGAACTCAATGCCATAACTTCTGATGCCAATACATCGCTTGAAGGAACTATAAATCTTGCAGTACCTTTATCATTCGGGCTGAGACACTTGTCACCAGCGATAGATACTTTTGTGAAAAAACACCCTGGACTGACTATCAATATTGATTTTTCAGACCGGCAAGTGGATTTGGTTGAAGAGGGGCTTGATCTTGCCTTTCGAATTGCTGATTTAAAAGACTCAAGTCTGATTGCTCGAAAAATTTCACCTATTAGAATCATGCTTTGTGCAAGCCCTGAATATCTACAAAAACAGGGAACACCTAAATCACCAGATGACTTAAAAAATCATCACCTGCTTCTATACAATATCACTGGAACCAGTACCTGGAAATTTACAGACAAGAAAGGGAAACAATATACTGTTAGTACGAATGGGAAAATGATAGCTAATAACGGAGACTTTTTAAAAGATATGGCGATTGCAGGACATGGAATTGTGTCCATACCCACTTTTATTTCATGGAAAGCAATTGCAGCTGGCAAACTCGTACCCGTTTTAATGGACTTCAAACGACCACAACCTAACGCTTATGCAGTTTTTCCGCAAACTCGTTATTTATCCCAACGTACACGACTATTGATTGATTTTTTGGTTGAACGATTTGGTGATAAGCCTTATTGGGATCAGAATATTAATTTTAGCTGATTTTGTACCCGATTAGAATATCTAGAACACATGAAACGCACATCATAATGGTGTGATAGATGCGCGTTTTTTGTGTTTTAACGACTTACCTTAAAGTAAATTCCATACGTCTGTTTTGAGTTCTACCTTCACGAGTACTATTGTCAGCGATGGGTTGTGAATCACCAAAACCTTCTGCACTGAGTTGAGATCCATCAACACCCATTCCAACTAGAGTATCAACAACTGCCTGAGCCCGTTGCTTGGAAAGTTTTGCGTTGATCTCACTTGAACCCGTATTATCAGTATGTCCACCCACCTGAATATTAGTGCCTGCAGGTGCAGCATTAATTGCTTCTGCTGCATTACCCAACATCGCCATACTTTTTGGCGTTATATTAAAGCTACCTGTGGCAAAATTAATACCCCCCATATTCAGTGCTTTTATCAAATTTTCAGCCGTTACTGTTCCTGATGCAACCATCTCCTTAATCGCATTACTGCCTGTTTCAGCAGTGTCAGTTAACACTTCTTTCACTTTATCTGCAGATTCAGCAACAGGTTCAGTAATTGCATCAGGTATATCAGTCGCTGAAGGAAGAGCAACTGCATTAGAACTTATATTAAAACTATCGCCTCCAAAAACACCCTTAATCTTTTCCATCAAGCCATCAATCATGCCCTGATCCATACTTCCATCCAGAGAAATATCATTTCCATCAAAACTTAATTTTGAACCTACTACCTCTTTCAACGCAGGTAAAACAGTAGATAGTTTCATCAGCCAACCTGCACTGTTAGTAGCTGGGTCTACACGAATATCACCGTTAACCTTTCCTGTGCCTACAGAAGAGTTAAGTGCAGCTAAAATAGAGTCTTTTGTTGCATTATCCGCAACAGTACCCGAAATATAAAAGCCATCTATCTCATTATTTATAGAAAGGCTAGGGTTTAATTTTGAAACCGGAGCAACAGGAGCAATAGGTTCAACTTCTGGTACAACGGCAGATTCTGGAATTGTTGTGGCAGGTTGTTTTAAAGCACACCAGCCAAGTAGTAAAAAAAGTGGTAATAGTAACCACCACCAGCGAAATCCTGACGCTTCATCGTCTATGTCGTCTATGTCGTCAGTAACTTGCGAATAATCTTCTTGTTGATATTGTGTGCGAACTTCAGGTTCCCTTACTACTTCACTAGGTTGATTTGGAATTTTAACTTCTGGTTCTGCTGTTTCTTGATGTCCATCATCTTGCATATATTGGGCTAGACTAGAAGGAATACTGTCTGGAATCACACCGTCAGGCGTTAATGCATTGACTACTTTTGGAAGCATATGAGCGATTGCCATACCGACAGGCCCACTGGCTAACCCCAGTTTTGAGGCCATACTGCTAATTATGCCACTACCCATTGCGTCCTCAATCTGGGTAGCATTAACTGTCATTGAGTCACCTTTACCAATCCAGGATGTGACGATCTTTCCGAGTCCACCACTCGTTAATTTATCTAAAAAACCAGACATTCCACCACTACTCTTATTGAACATCAGCCCTAATAGAGCACTTAAAATTCCACTTGCCTTGGTACCTAAACCAAACTTACTGGCAATTTCTGTTATTAATGAATCAAACATACAACCCCCTCTAAATTAGATGAAATTAGCATAGCCCCAATTATTTTTTTTCTAGATCTATACTTGAAATAGCAGCTCTTCGTACACAATATTTGAATAACCACTTACAAAGATTAACACAATCTAATCAATGATGTGTAACATATACTCAAAGTAATATCTTTGAGTGCTGGACAATAGATTTATTCAATATAGATATTACTCATTGTTTTAAGAAAAATAGTACATCAAACCTACAGGAAGGTTTTATATTAAAATCATTATGTTAAATGCTAATTCTAACTAGCCTATAATTCATTGAAGGGAACAAGAAACTAGTCGTTAGAACCCTGTTAAAAGGGAATCCACTGAAAAGATCTTTATTACCGTTTGTCCCAAATATGGGCATTTACTGCTGTCTCTTCAAAATCTTGCTCGTTGACTTTTGAAGGAATACTTTTAACTTCCTTTTCATCATTATCCTTCTCAACAATA
>VAPL010284419.1_pt1 | contig 17037 bp, 17 predicted proteins | sample 3395061 | NCBI WGS metagenome assembly VAPL01 (sample SAMN08290444, study PRJNA428436) | hydrothermal vent metagenome | isolation source: Deep-sea hydrothermal vent chimney 2 | place: Pacific Ocean: Juan De Fuca Ridge | depth 2182 m m | reverse complement strand
GCTGGCTATCATTTCCCATGCGCTGGATTAGTCGCGCTTGTTTTCGTCCAGATCCTCAAAGTCGGCATCTACTATATCGTCGTCAACGCCACGGGGCTCATCTTCACCGCCCATGTCGCCGTCGCCAGTCGCTTCCTGCTGCGACTTGTAGATGGCTTCGCCCAGCTTCATCGCCGATTCAGTCAGGTTTTGAACGCCCGCTTTGATCTTGTCGGCGTCGTCTGTCTCAAGCTGCTCAGTCAAGTTGGCAAGGGCCATTTCGATGACTTCGATAGTTGTAGGATCAACCTTATCTTTGTGCTCTTCCATTGATTTCTCAGTGGAATGGATAAGGCTTTCAGCCTGATTTCGGGCTTCGACCAGATCTTTGCGGTCCTTATCGGCCTCGGCGTTTTCCTCGGCTTCTTTGACCATTGCTTCGATCTCATCGTCGTTAAGACCACCTGAGGCCTGGATCGTTATGTTTTGCTCTTTGCCGGTGCCTTTGTCTTTAGCGCCGACTTCAACGATACCGTTGGCATCAATGTCAAACGTCACTTCGATTTGTGGCAACCCACGGGGTGCTGGAGGAATGTCTTCCAGGTTGAACTGGCCCAACATCTTGTTGTCAGCGGCCATTTCGCGCTCGCCCTGAAACACCCGCAATGTCACGGCGTTTTGGTTGTCTTCGGCGGTTGAAAAGATCTGGCTTTTCTTGGTTGGGATGGTTGTGTTGCGATCGATCAGCCGGGTAAAGACGCCACCAAGCGTTTCGATGCCCAGAGACAGCGGGGTCACATCGAGCAGGACAACGTCTTTGACATCACCTTGCAGAACACCGGCCTGAATAGCCGCGCCCATGGCTACAACTTCATCGGGGTTAACGCCTTTGTTGGCTTCTTTACCAAAAAATTTGCTGACTTCTTCAGTTACCTTTGGCATCCGGGTCATACCACCGACCATCACGACTTCGTCGATGTCACCGATGGAAAGACCGGCGTCTTTCAACGCGGACTGACAGGGCTTGATCGTTGCTTTGATCAGATCACTTACCAGGCTTTCCAGCTTGGCACGGGTTAGTTTCAGAACCATGTGCAGTGGCTGGCCACCGTTTGGATCCATCGAGATAAACGGCTGGTTAATTTCTGTTTGCTGGCTGGAAGACAGTTCGATCTTGGCTTTTTCAGCGGCTTCTTTCAGCCGTTGGAGTGCCATCTTGTCTTTGGTCAGATCGACGCCAGTTTCCTTTTTGAATTCATCAGCAAGATACTTGACGATACGCATGTCAAAGTCTTCACCACCAAGGAAGGTGTCGCCATTGGTGGATTTAACTTCGAACAAGCCGTCGTCGATCTCAAGGATCGTGATGTCGAAAGTACCGCCGCCAAGGTCAAACACGGCGATGGTTTGAGTTTCTTTCTTGTCTAGGCCATAGGCCAGCGCAGCGGCTGTTGGTTCGTTGATGATCCGCAGCACTTCCAGACCGGCAATTTTGCCGGCGTCTTTGGTTGCCTGACGCTGAGCGTCATTAAAGTAGGCGGGTACCGTGATCACGGCTTGAGTGACATCTTCGCCAAGGTAGCTTTCGGCGGTTTCTTTCATCTTTTGCAGGATGAAAGCCGAAATTTGGCTGGGCGAATATTTTTCACCAGATGCTTCGACCCATGCGTCGCCATTGCCGCTGTCTACGATAGCGTATGGAACGAGCTTTTGATCTTTTTTCACTTCTTTGCTGCCGATCTGACGACCGATCAAACGCTTTACAGCAAAAATCGTATTTTCAGGGTTTGTAACAGCCTGGCGTTTTGCCGGCTGACCGACCAGACGCTCATTGTCTGTAAAGGCAACAACTGACGGCGTTGTTCGCGCACCTTCGGCGTTTTCGATTACCCGGGGCTGCGATCCATCCATGATGGCCACGCACGAGTTTGTAGTCCCTAGGTCAATGCCAATAACTTTGGCCATGCTCATATCCTCTTCTTGGCGATATACTGGAATTAGGCCCCATCAGGCACCCGTTTCCGATCCCATTTTCTGAACCGGGAAAGTCCCGATCCTGCTTCTCGGGGTATATAGTAAGAGGGTACCCGTCCTGCAAGCGGTGCGGGGCTTCAGAAAAGCTAAAAAACTGAGTCTTTTCGGGTTTTTACCGCTATCGACCGGCGCTCCAGCTCGCGGAGGCGTGTGTTCGGGTATAGAACTCGCCCATCAGGCCAATCATTATCAGCGCTAAACTGAGATAAATTGGGTATTCTAGGGATGAATTATGCGGGTTGTAATTGATGAAAACAAACCCGCGGGCCTGATCAATACTGTGAAACAGTGGATTCCAGGAAAACATGGCCAGCATTTTGGGGGGTAGTGTATTTGCGAGTACCATTTTTCCAGACGCAATCATGTTGGCCCGCATATAAATTGTTGACACAACCCCAACAAAGCCAGGGAACCATGGCTTGAGAGCTAAGAAGACCAAGCCGACAGCAACACCTGAAATCCATGCCAATAGCAGCATCGCCATTGCGCCTATTGGCTGATCAATAATAAATGGCGTTGCGAGAGTGTAATAAAGCGTCAGGATCACAAACATTGACAGAACTTGGATATACAGTGAAGCCAGCGCAGCAGATGTAATAGCGACCACAGTATTCATGGGCGCGTGTTGCATCATAGGTGATGTGGGACCTTCTGCACCCACGATTGCAGACATCGATTTTGTGTGAGTCATGAACAGGAATACACCCGACATGATATAAAGCAGGAAATCACCCCGAACAGCGCTTGCGCGCAGGCCTAATATCGAAAACATCACGTAAAACACCGCGACAAAAATCATTGCTTGCAACATGTTCATCAGTAACCCGATTAAAGCGTTACCATGTGTTTTGCGAAGCTGGCGTACTGTTGCGTGGTAAATCAGCTCTGCCAGGTTAGCGGCCGAACCAACATGATTTGTACTTACCTGAGGTTTAAACATCTGGTCGCCCGATTCTGCCTATTTAGTCGCTCCCTGAAATTGTGACAGGGAAATCTTGCTGTTCTTTTAGCGGCATACCATAAAGAGAAAATTGCCCCTATTCAATCATAAGGGCTAAATTGAAATGTGAGGATGAACGTGGATTTTAAGCGGTTAACTACAGTTATGCGTCAACTGGCCCTGGAAGCAGGTGACAAGATCATGGAGATATATAATTCTGACGACTTCGAAATTCGAACGAAATCTGATGAAAGCCCGGTCACTGCCGCAGACGAAGCGGCAGATGCCCTTATTTCCGCAGGGTTACGGGCAGCGTTTCCGAATGTTGCGCTTGTAACAGAAGAGCAATCGGCCTCTCATTCACAGCTCGCTGCTAATTTTCTTATCGTTGACCCGCTGGACGGCACCAAAGAGTTCATCAAACGGCGTGGCGATTTTACTGTGAATATTGCCTACGTGGAAAATGGTGTTCCTGTGCGGGGCATAGTTTATGCGCCTGCAAAGGGTCGTTTATTCTATACCGATGTTGATGGATCGTCGGTGGAAGAGGCCGGGAAACACGATAAAACTGAAGTTGGGCCGCTGGTTCCTTTGATTGTCTCTAAACCCGACAATCAGGCGCTTATCGTGGTGGCTTCAAAATCGCACAGGGATCAGGCGACGGACGACTATATATCAAAATATGAAACTTCGAATATGACAGGCGCGGGCTCATCATTGAAATTCTGCCTCGTGGCTAGTGGCGAGGCCGATCTTTACCCTCGCCTTGGGCGCACAATGGAATGGGATACTGCGGCTGGACATGCTGTGTTGGCTGGTGCTGGTGGGCAAGTGGTGCGTTTTGATGATCATAGCCCGTTAAGTTATGGAAAGGCGGGGTATGAGAACCCATTTTTCATTGCCTTGGCGCCTGGTGTTGATCTGAAGGACCCATGATGAAAACGCTGATCGTTATTCCAGCCCGGTACGCCTCGACCCGATTTCCGGGGAAGCCACTTGTTTCTTTAACCGGGGCTACCGGTGAAGCAAGAAGTCTGATCCAAAGATCTTGGGATGCAGCCTGTACGGTTGCCGGTATAGATAAGGTTATCGTTGCCACAGACGATGATCGTATACGTGAAGCATGCGATGGATTTGGCGCTGATGTGGTCATGACCTCTTCCGAATGCAAGAATGGAACTGAGCGTTGTGCGGAAGCTCATAAAATACTTGGCGGCGGCTTTGATATTGTGGTCAATCTTCAAGGGGATGCTCCTCTTACACCTGCCTGGTTTGTCGAAGATTTGGTCACAGCGCTTAGCAACGATGAAGGTGCAGATATTGCAACGCCAGTATTACGCTGCGACGCAAATTCACTGAATGGTTTTCTAGAGGATCGCCGACAAGGTCGTGTTGGCGCAACAACGTCTGTGTTCGACTTGAAGAAACGAGCGCTATATTTTTCTAAGGAAGTAATTCCTTACCTTGGTCGCCACTATAATGAGGCTGACGAAACTCCGGTGTTCCACCATGTAGGAGTATATGCTTACCGACCAACAGCATTGGCTGATTATCCGAGCTGGTCAGTTGGGCCGTTAGAAGCACTTGAAGGCCTTGAGCAGCTTCGATTCATGGAAAATGGTCACCAAGTTTTATGTGTTGAGGTGGATGCGCGTGATCGGCAATTTTGGGAACTTAACAATCCAGAGGATGTACCCCGGCTACAAGAAATGATGTCTGAGATGGGTATGGCTTAACCAATACCTAACTTTCCTGAGATGTAGAGTATCGAGTAGTGAGACTAATCATTGCGGTTGCAATAAATTAGTATTCTTTGGTAATACTGTATCTGGGATGGTTGATAATTTTTTCCGACATTGTTTCTTTTTTAGGTCACATTGTGTTGATATTCTGTATTCAATTGCTGTGTAGTTGTACTGGTAAGTAACAAAGTTGAGGCGAAGATATGATGCGCAAAGTTACAAAAGCAATTTTTCCAGTAGCGGGGCTTGGAACCCGTTTCTTACCAGCGACCAAGTCTATTCCTAAAGAAATCATGACATTGGTGGATCGGCCGCTGATTCAGTACGCGATTGATGAAGCGCGGGCGGCGGGAATAAAGGAATTTATTTTTGTCACGTCTCGGGGCAAAGGAGCGTTGGAAGACTACTTTGACCACGCACCAATTTTGGAATCATCTCTTCGGAAAAAAGGAAAAAAAGACCTTCTTGAGGTGTTGAAGAACACTAATATGGAAAGCGGTGCAATTGCCTATATAAGGCAGCATCGCGCATTAGGGCTTGGGCACGCTGTCTGGTGTGCACGGCGTTTGATAGCAAACGAGCCTTTTGCAGTGATTTTACCTGATGATGTTATTGCAGCTGAAAAGCCCTGCCTTCAACAGATGATTGAAGCATATTCAGAGACGGGTGGCTGCATGGTGGCTGCAATGGAAGTGCCGCCAAAGGCGGCTTCTTCTTATGGTGTTTTGGATGTTAAGGAAGATATGGGTTCAATGGTTTCTGTTAAGGGGTTGGTTGAAAAACCAAATGAGGATGAAGCCCCTTCAAATCTGGCAGTTATTGGCCGCTATATTCTTGCGCCAACAGTTCTACAAAACTTAAATAAATTGAAATCTGGTGCTGGCGGTGAAGTCCAGCTAACCGATGCCATAGCCGCAGAATTGACAAATGGGCGTGATGTATTTGGGTATCGCTTTCGTGGTCAGCGTTTTGATTGCGGCTCTAAGGCTGGTTACCTTCAGGCAACCGTGGCATTCGGGCTGGCAAATGAAGAATTGGGCGGCGAATTTTCCGATTATTTAAGAGAAATGGTAAGCATACCAAACGCAGCACAATAAAACTGGGCTATATTGTTTGAAACATGTTCTAGTCACCGGCGGCGCTGGTTATATCGGCTCCCATGCCTGCAAGGTTCTTAAGGCCTCTGGCTACATCCCAATTACCTACGATAATCTGTCGACCGGTTGGCAGGATGCAGTTAAGTTTGGACCTTTCGTTCGGGGTGAGCTGAGTGATCGAGGAAAGCTCGATAAAGTTTTTGCAGAATTTTCACCTGTTGCAGTAGTACATTTTGCTGCCCTTAGTCAGGTTGGTGAAAGCTACGAAAATCCAGGCCTGTATTGGCGAAATAATATCGTCGGGTCACTGACTTTGGTAGAAGCGGCCGTAGCAGCCGGTTGTATGAACTTCGTATTGTCTTCAACCTGCGCGACTTACGGCGATCAGGATAATGTCGTTCTAGATGAAAACAGCGCACAAAACCCTACGAATTCGTATGGTTCGTCAAAAAGAGCGATTGAAGAAATTTTACGGGATTTTGAGCGAAGTCATGGGCTACGCCATGTCATATTCCGCTATTTCAATGTTGCCGGGGCTGACCCCGAAGGTGAGGTAGGCGAATTTCATCAGCCAGAAACGCATCTAATACCGGTGATGCTGGATGTGATTGATGGCAAACGCCCGGCGCTGACAATTTATGGTACAGATTATGATACGCCTGATGGCACCTGCATTCGCGATTATGTGCATGTTATGGATTTGGTAGATGCCCATGTTTTGGGTCTTAAGTGGCTTGAAGACGGCAAGGAAAACAGGATTTTTAATCTAGGCACAGGCCATGGATTTTCTGTGCGTCAGGTTATTGACCAAAGCGCCGCTGTTACAAACCGCCCATTAGATTGTAAAATTGGCCCCCGCAGGGCAGGAGATAGTGCCGTGTTGGTTTCCGGAAGCGATCGGGCCAAGGTTGATCTGGGCTGGATACCGGAACGTTCAAATTTACCAGAGATGATTGCAGATGCCTGGCAATGGCATCAAAATGGCCATTACGAAAAATAATCTTGGGGGTCGTTGATCTGATGGGGCGGGTTGGCGAATTGTGGTTGGCGTATCGGCTGCGTTGGATGCGTCGTAAGTATCTAGCGCGCGCTTTTCAGAAACGCCGACAGCTTACATCTATCATAAACCGTACAAGCCAGATTGAAGCTGGCGATGTATTGGCGTTCTCATGTATGCGCAATGAGTTCGCCCGACTGCCGCATTTTCTGGCATACTATCGAAACCTAGGTGTGCGGCAGTTTCTAATTGTTGACAATGGCAGCGTTGATGGCACCGGAGAGTATCTGCGAGATCAGCCAGATGTTTCGTTGTGGAATACGACCCAAAGCTATCGATCTGCGCGTTTTGGCATCGATTGGCTAACGTGGTTGCAGATGAAGCATGCTCACGGGCACTGGTGTTTGACGGTGGATGCGGATGAAATCCTTGTTTACCCGGAATGCGACAGGCTGGATTTAGGCGCCTTGACCCAACAACTGGACTCCCGTGGCATTCGTTCGTATGGCGCGTTGCTTTTGGACATGTATCCAAAAGGCCCACTGGATTCCGTGGCTTATTCACCAGGACAGGATCCGTTTGAGACCTTGAATTGGTTCGACGGTGATAAATTTACACGGAAACTGCAATCAAAGTTGCAAAACTGGTGGATACAGGGCGGTGCGCGTGCGCGGTTCTTCTTTTCGGATGCCCCTGAAAGAGCACCAACGATGAACAAAATTCCGCTGGTGAAATGGAACCGGCGGTACATATATGTCAGCTCAACTCACAGCCTGTTGCCGCGCGTGTTGAACGGTGTGTTCGGGAATTCTGAGACCCCTTTGCCAGCTGGTGCATTATTGCACAGTAAATTTTTGCCCGGAATTGTAGAAAAGTCGTGTGAAGAGAAACAGCGCAAAGAGCATTTCGCAAATAGTAGTGCCTATGACAGCTATTACGATGGAGTAATCGCAAACCCGAATTTGTGGTGCGAGGATTCGATTAAATACACTGGTTGGGAACAACTGTATGAGATGGATTTGATCAAAAAGGTTAGCGGCACATAAGCGAAGCGGCCCTATTGGGGAGGAGTGACGCGATATGTGAAAATATAGCCATTTACGCATACCGCTTAGACGGGTATTCATGGATGTTAAGGATTCATGAGCTATGCACTTATGAACATTGGGGCGTACATTGGCTGCACAGGTCTTATAAAACTGTTGTAGCGGGTATTTGGAAGGTCTGGATGACCAATTGCAGGCGGAACAGAGACTAAGTTGGGTGTTCTAAAATCATATCGCCTGCGGGTGCGTCGCAAATGGTGGCGCGTGCGCGCGTTGCGAAAACGGCGCGAGCTGACTTGTCTGAAAAACCGGAATCAAAGTGTCCGCAAGCATGACATTCTTCTTTTCGCGACTCTGCGTAACGAACGTATTCGCCTGCCCTATTTTCTGAAGTATTATCGCAACCTTGGGGTTAACCATTTTTTTATGGTTGATAATGGATCGGACGATGGCTCTCGTGAATATTTGGAAAAGCAAGGTGACGTGTCGTTGTTTCATACGACTGCAAGTTATAAGCGGGCCCGGTTTGGAACGGATTGGTTAAATTGGCTACAGCGCCGGTATGCCCACGGCCACTGGTCGCTTGTCGTCGATGTGGATGAATTCCTGGTATTCCCGTTTTGCGATTCCCGTCCGATACGGGCGTTGACGGATTGGCTGGATGCGTCCGAGGTGCGGGCGTTTTCAGCGATGCTAATTGATATGTATCCAAAAGGAGCGATTGCCGAGCAGACCTATCAGGATGGGCAAGACCCACTGGAAATAGTTCACTGGTTTGACAGCGGAAATTACATGATAGCCAAGAACGAAGACTATCAGAACCTTTGGATACAGGGTGGGCCTCGGGCCAGAGTCTTTTTTGCAGACGATCCAGAAAATGCGCCGGCTTTAAACAAGATACCGTTGGTAAAATGGGATCGCAGTTATGTTTATGCGAATTCCACGCACATGTTGTTACCGCGTGGGTTAAACAGAACCTTTGACGAGGTAGGGGGCGAAAAACCAAGTGGCGCATTGTTACACGCCAAGTTCTTAAACACCTTCATTGACAAAACCGCCGAAGAGGTTGAGCGGGGCGAACACTACGCCGCGAGCAGGGAATATCTTGCCTATATGGATCGAATGGAAGAGTCGCCCGAACTTTGGTGTAAATGGTCCGAAAAATACATCAACTGGCGACAGCTTGAAATTCTCGGTCTTATGTCAAAAGGGAACTGGGCATGACGGTCGGTATCGTCATGATGGTACATGAGGTTCTGCATCGTGCAGAACAAGTTGCCCGGCATTGGGCAACCCATGGCTGCCCGGTTGTCATACATGTGGATAGTCGTGTTAAACGCAAAGTTTACAATGAATTTGTTGAAAGCCTTTCGGACTTACCAAATGTTTTGTTTTGCGGACGACACAGGTGCGAATGGGGTACGTGGTCACTGGTTGCGGCGTCTCAAACCGGATCTGAGCTGATGCTCACCAGTTTTCCGGAAGTTCGCCATGTATACCTAGCCTCCGGTTCATGTCTTCCATTGCGTCCAGTCAGTGAGCTGGTCGAATATTTGGTAAACCGCCCCAAGACGGATTTTATAGAATCTGTGACAACTCGCGACGTGCCTTGGGCAATTGATGGGCTTGCATCGGAGCGGTTTAATCTACGATTTCCGTTTTCCTGGAAGCGCAATCGCAGAGCATTTGATTTTTATGTGCTTCTGCAACGTCGCATTAAGTTTCGTCGAAAAATTCCTGACGCCATTGTTCCACACCTTGGTTCGCAGTGGTGGTGCCTGACCCGGCAAACGTTGTCTGCCATATTAGAAGACCCCGAGCGTGTAATATATGACCGTTATTTTTCAAAGGTATGGATCCCCGACGAAAGCTATTTCCAAACACTGGCAAGGCTCTATTCAAGGGATATTGAAGGCCGCTCGCTGACGCTTTCCAAGTTCGACTTTAAGGGTAAACCGCACAATTTCTACGATGACCATTTGCAACTGTTGCGACGGTCGGATTGCTTTGTGGCCAGAAAAATTTGGCCGTTCGCGGATAAGCTCTACAACAATTTTCTTTCACCAAATCTGGCACGGATGGGAGTGGCAGAACCTAACCCGGGGAAGATTGATAAAATTTTTGCTAAAGCTGTCGATCGACGAGTGAATGGGCGTCCCGGGTTATATATGCACAGCCGGTTTCCCCGCGAAGGATTTGAAAAAGGTAAGACGTCTGCACCCTATTCAGTTTTCGAGGGTTTTAGCGATGTATTTGAAGGGTTTGAAAACTGGCTAGGCCACAATGTCGGTGGCCGAGTTCATGGGCATCTGTTTGGTCCTGAAAAGGCAGAATTTGGCGGCGGACAATCGATATTTTCAGGCGCTCTAAGTAATAGCGCAGAGCTACGGGATTATAACCCACGCGGGTTTTTAACAAACCTTGTGTGGAATACCAGAGGAGAGCGTCAGTGTTTTCAGTTTGGTCCACAGGACAACCAGGAAATATCTTGGCTTTTGGCAACTGATCCAAATGCTCAGATTTCCATTATCTCTGGGGCGTGGGCGATCCGGCTATTTAACTCAAACCTGAATTTTTCAGAAATTCGTGAAGAAACAGCGCGGTTGCAACGTATTGAAAGCGAGCATCTGAAAATTCTTGGATCAATCTATACCAAAGCCCGGGTGAGGGTTTGGAATATGGCAGAGTTTGTCGATGCGCCAATGGAGCCATTGCAAACAATTATAGATGAGATTGGCCCACGGCACGCACGCCGACTGACCGAAGCCCCCAAAATGGCAAATCTTGATGGGTTTGGGCAGTTCTTGCAAAACTTGAAAAACCAGGGAATGCAGCCTCATCTGATGGGGGATTTCGCAGTTGCTACCGAAACTGGCGACAAAGCACCTACACCCCGCCGACCTTATTTGGTGAAATAGGGAAATGGCTGCGGATTTTGATTACTTCGTAATTTTCGCAGGGATGCGAACGGGTTCCAATTTTCTTGAGGCAAATATCAATGAATATCCGGGGTTAAATAGTATTGGTGAAGCGTTTAACCCAAATTTTATTGGGCAAGCAAAAAAGCAAGAAATATTTGGGATGTCGATGCTGGATAGGGAAGCTGACCCTTTAAAAATGATTAGACTTATGAAGGAAAAGTCGCCCGGCATGCCAGGATTTCGCTTCTTTTTTGATCACGACCCGCGCGTGTTGGAAAGTTGTCTTGCAGATTCACGATGCGCAAAAATTATTCTAAACCGAAACCCCGTAGAAACCTACGTTTCACGCGAAATTGCCCGGCAGACAAACCAATGGCGCCTAAGAGACGCGAAACATGCAAAGTCGGCTAAAGCAGTTTTTGAGCTGGAAGCGTTTGAGGCTCATTTAGCCAAGCATGCAGAATTTCAACAAAAGTTGCGAAAGGCTTTGCAAACAAGTGGCCAGACAGCGTTTTACATTGGTTATGAAGATATTTCGGATGTGGATGTTCTGAATGGATTGGCACGGTTTTTGGGAGTGGAAGGGACCAAAAAGAAAGTTTCCAAAGATACCAAAAAACAAAACCCACAGTCACTTGAAGAAAAGGTTGAGAATTTTTCTGAAATGGAAGCAGCACTTGCGTCTGCTGACTATTTTCGGCTGGATAGCATGCCGAGTTTTGAACCAGAGCGTGGCCCGGCAATCCCTAGCTATATTGCGCCACCGGAAACACCTTTGCTCTATATGCCAGTCACATCAGGGCCAACGGCGATTGTATCGCGATGGTTGGCAGATTTGGACGGAGTATCGGATACTGATCTTAGCAGGATGTTCACCCAGAAAAGTCTGCGTAAGTGGAAGCGGCAATCAAAAGGCCACCAGAGCTTTACAGTGGTTCGACATCCTGTGGTGAGGCTGCATGAGGTATTTGCAAATTCTATTTTATTTGCTGACAATGAGGAAGATGTGGCAACGCGCAATACTTTACGCAAAGTTTACAATCTACCAATCCCGGAATGCGATCCTGCGGATGGTTACGAAGTATCTACACACCGGACTGCTTTTATTGCATTCGCAGATTTTATAAAGAAGAATTTGAGCGGTCAGACAGGCCTAAACGTAGATCGAGCCTGGGCGTCGCAATCTGAAATAATCAAAGGTATGGGGCAGTTTATCTATCCGGGTCACATATTTTCGGAAGTAGCTTTAAAAGAAGATCTGGAATATCTGGCGCAGAAGATTGGAATGAATTCCCCTGAATTGAAGGCGGATGTTGTCACTGCACCGATACAGCTTATCGATATATACGATGCAAATGTCGAGGTGGCAGTGCGCGCAGCATATCAACGGGACTACATGATGTTCGGATTTGGACCCTGGCGGGCTTAGGCCGCTTTCGAACTTTGCGACTCGGTAAGGATGGCATGAAGTGCTGCCGGATCCGAATTTGCGCGCAACTTGGAACAAATCGAGCTGTCACGCATTGTACGGGAAACCAAAGCAAGCGCTTTCAAATGTTCAACGCCGGCATTCTTAGGCGCAAAGAGTGCAAAGACTAAATCAACAGGCTGACGATCGGCTGAATCAAACTCCAGCGGCTTTTCCAATCTTAGAAATGCACCTGATACACTGTCTAACCCGGCCATTCTTGCGTGTGGTAACGCAACCCCATTGCCAACACCCGTCGGACCAAGGCTTTCACGTTCAAGCAATGCACCAACGGATTCTTCCAGGTCCAATCCAATAGAGGAGGCGGCAATATCACCAAGATCAAGAAACAACCGTTTCTTACTGGTGATTGTGCCAGCAACCTTTACGGCCGAAGGCTTTAGAATACTCGAAAGATCCATTGTTCAGTGCTTTTTTCTACGATCTTAGTTGATCGGGGCTATTTAACGTTATTTGGGTCTATCCAGCCGATGTTTCCATCGTCACGCCGGTAAACCACATTTATTCCGTCATTTCCCTCATTTCGAAAAACCAATGCAGGAGCACCAGCCAGTTCCATCTGCATTACTGCTTCACCGACAGAAATAGAAGGAATGGTGGATTCCATTTCAGCGATAATTATAGGCTGGAGCGATTTGGGCTCCGACTCAGTTTCAGTCTCAGATGCGGCGAGGATATAGGAGGATGCGACAGATAGTTCAACCGGTTCTTGGCGTGTTTTGTGATGATCTTTTAGACGGCGCTTATACCGGCGGAGTTGTTTGTCCATTTTCTCGGCACAGGCGTCAAATGCCGCGTAGATTTCGTGGGAATGGGCCTTGGCCTGGGTCGTTAAACCAGTGGATAAATGCACAATCGTTTCGCAAACAAATTCGTTGGCGCTTTTGGAAAAAACCACGACCGCGTCGGTTGGGCGCTGTGAATATTTTTCGATAACTTCACTAAGTTCAGTTCTGACATGGGTTTGCAGAGCTTCGCCAATGTCTATTTGCTTTCCACTGATTTGGTACCGCATTAGGCCTCCGAAATTGTTAACTACTAAACGACGGAATAAACAGATGATCCGTGTTGGAAGTAATTGGAACTATTAAAGTTATTGGTGTATGTGTTGAACCGAGCAGGTCTGAGTGACTGCAATTTTGAACGGTGTATTTGTAAACATACATTGCGCCTATTTGGCGATGACTCGGGGCCTAGTGTCAACTCTAACCAGCAAAAATATTGTTTCAGTTGGTCCGAAAAGTGTTTCCAAGATAGACCCGGCGTACATTTTCGTCCTGAATAACCTCATCTGCCGTCCCGCTCATCAATACCTTTCCATCATGTAAGATGTAGGCGCGATCAAGGATTTCAAGCGTTTCGCGGACGTTATGATCGGTGATCAACACGCCAATACCACGATTCTTCAGATCGGCCACTAGGGTGCGGATTTCGCCGACTGCGATTGGGTCAACACCGGCAAAAGGTTCGTCGAGCAAGACATATTTGGGATTTGAGGCAAGGCAGCGGGCAATTTCAACGCGCCGGCGTTCGCCCCCTGACAAGGACAGGGCCGGAGCACGGCGCAAATGGGTTATTGAGAATTCAGATAACAGGTCTTCCAGCCGCTCGCGCCGTACTAGTTTATCAGTTATTGAAATTTCGAGGATCGCCAGAATGTTATCTTCTACGGACAACCCTCGAAAAATCGACATTTCCTGTGGTAGATAGCCAACCCCCAGTTTGGCGCGGCGGTACATTGGCAGCGTGGTTACATCACGACCATCAACAATTACCTGGCCACCTTCCGGTGTAACAAGGCCAGCAATTGCATAAAAGCATGTGGTTTTGCCTGAACCATTTGGCCCCAGCAATGCTACGACTTCACCACGCGCCAATTCCATGCTGACGTCACGTATTACCACTCGCTTTCGATAGCTTTTCCGCAGTTTGATTATTTTCAGGCCAGCGTTGCCGGCTTTTAGTGTCAGATCAGCCATCAATTGCCACCGGTCTGAAGAATTGTCCTGACCCGGCCTTCCATGGACGCCGAGCCAGTACTGAGGTCAATAACCATGCGTTCAGAAGAAAGGGCATTTTCCCCCTGCGCCAGGATCACATTGCCGGTCATTATGATTGTCCCGGTATCGATTGAATACTCAGCTTCTTGCGCTTCGGCCGCGGCGGCGCCATTAACAAGTGTCACGCCGCCCGCTGCAAAAAGGCGGGAAATATCGCCAGTGGCCTGGCCATCTACTGAACTATATTCTACCCGCACTATGCCCGCGGTAAGGCGCATTTCTCCTTGGCCAATAATAACGCTACCGCGGAATGTTGCGGTGCCATCAGCCTGATCGATTTTTAACTGATCAGCGGAAACCTCAACAGGCAGGGATGTATCGTGCTGAAGGTCGCCAAAGGCTACTTGTGCCCCTTGTGCAAAAACGAAGGGTGCTAAAAGAATTGTTAGTGATGCTACAACTGCAATTCGCGGAAATTTCATTGCGGTAAAATCCTGTTACTGCTGGGGTTTATATATCAGCTTAACACCATTCTTGAAGACAAGTTCATAACTTGCAGGTGATCCAGTGCCGGAATGTTGCTGCAAGACCATTTGCCCGGCTGATATCTGGCCCAGAGGCCCGCTGGCGATAATTGATCCGGTTGTGGAAATGCGTGCCTTTCGGATGTCGGCCTGAATGGTTTGTGTTTCAATCACATATCCGGTTGAGGTTGTCAGTAATACGCCCCCGGTTAGCTCGGCGGATTGGGTAGTTGAATTGAATGAACCGGATGGGGCGGTTGATTCAATCTTTTGGCCAGTTGGCGTTTCAATACTTGCTTGCAAAAACTCGGCGGTGACCCCCTGACGACCGTCCAACATCGGTTGGGCGCTTTTGGCGATCAATGTAATTGCTGAACCATTTGATGCAACGCCGGAATAGGAAAGGTTTCCGATTTTCTGTTCGCGGGCGATTTCATCAATAGTTCCGTCTGCGTAAGGAATTGATAGTGCCGGATTGTCTGAACGCGACACAAGAAACAACGTCGATAAAATCACCAATGCAAAGAGCGGCAATATGATTTTCAACCATGCGACCATTCTTGAATATGAATTGTCGAATGCTGCCATTTTCTAGGCCAATCCGACGCGCAGACAATCGTGGATATGCAGGATGCCAATAGCGCGTTTGCTGGTGTCTTTGTCGACAACAAACAGGCAAGTTATTTTACGTTCATTCATTGCGGCAACTGCTTCTTCGGCCAGGGCATCGGGGCCGATTGTACTGGGGTCAGGTGTCATTACGTCTTTAACAGTTAGGTCCAACAGACCGTCCATATGGCGACGCAGGTCGCCGTCAGTAATGATACCAATCAGATCGCCACTATCGTCACAGGCACCAACAACGCCAAACCCCTTTTTGCTGATGGTCAGCAGGGCATCACCCATTGATGTGGCCGAGGTAGCAAGTGGAAGATCACTGTGCATCAGGTCACTGACCTTGGATAGCCGCGCGCCCAGATTGCCGCCCGGATGGAAGTCACGATATTGCTCGGGCGTAATTTCCTGATGTTCCATCAGGGCCACAGCAAGTGCGTCGCCAAGTGCCAATGTCATCGTCGTTGACGTGGTTGGTGCCATGCCGATTGAACAGACTTCCGGCGCATCGGGCAAAAGAATTACAATGTCGGCCTGTTGCAACAGCGTACTGTTGGCACGGCGGGCAACACCAATCATAGGGATACTGAAACGGCGGGTATAGGCGATAATATCAGCCAGTTCAGGGGTTTCGCCTGAATTCGACAGGACTAATGCGACGTCATCCTGTGTCATCATTCCAAGATCACCGTGGCTGGCTTCGGCGGGGTGGATAAAAAAGGCAGGTGTACCGGTGCTGGCAAGAGTTGCAGCAATTTTTCTGGCGATGTGACCGGACTTGCCCATGCCGGAAACGATCACCCGGCCTTTAGCGTTTTGCATCAGTTCCACAGCCTTGGAAAACCCGTCACCCAGACCGTCCGCCAATTGCGATAAAGCGTCGGCCTCGCGTGAAATGACGCGCCGACCGGTAGAAAGAACAGTGTCTTTATTCATGGTTATTTTTCCCGCCTTAATGGGCGAAGATGTCAGTTTCGGGCCAGCCGGCCAGATCAAGCTGCGCACGGGTTGGCAAAAAATCAAAACACGCCTGAGCGATTTCTGTTCGATCCTCTCGGGCCAGCCGCCCGTTTAGTTTTTCCATCAGGGTGTGCAGATAAAGCACGTCTGACGCAGCATAACTGACCTGTGCGTCGCTTAGTTTTTCGGCACCCCAGTCGCTCATTTGTTGTTGTTTGGAAATGTCGACTTTCGCCAGTTCATCCAGCAGATTTTTCAGCCCATGGCGGTCTGTGTAGGTGCGCACCAGTTTGGAAGCGATCTTGGTGCAATACACTGGCGCAGTAAGCACGCCAAAGGCGTTTAAAAGGGCTGCAATGTCAAACCGGCCAAAATGAAACAGCTTTAGAGTATTGGGGTCGGCAAGCATTCGACCCAGGTTTGGGGCCTCGGTCTGGCCTTTGGCCACCTGCACCAGATGTGCGTTTCCGTCACCGTCCGACAGTTGCACAACGCAAAGCCGATCACGGTGTGGATTCAATCCCATGGTTTCACAATCGATAGCTACAACTGGTCCCAGGGACAGTCCGTCTGGCAGATCGTTCTGATATAGATGGTTCGCCACTTTGTCTGCATCCTTTCAGGGAGCCTGCATTTCCATTGGGGCAATAATACCTTTGAGGTTCTGGTGCAACTATGACCGCCGCTTATGAG
>VAPL010990583.1_pt1 | contig 17041 bp, 11 predicted proteins | sample 3395061 | NCBI WGS metagenome assembly VAPL01 (sample SAMN08290444, study PRJNA428436) | hydrothermal vent metagenome | isolation source: Deep-sea hydrothermal vent chimney 2 | place: Pacific Ocean: Juan De Fuca Ridge | depth 2182 m m | reverse complement strand
GGGAACGACGATGACACAAGCATCAATATCTTCGTTTTGGAGCATATCGTCAACATCAGAATAAAAAGGCTCTTCATAATCACCATTTTTTACAACATCACAAATAGCAACAAGTTTAAATCCCCTGATACTTTTTATAATTCTGTAGTGATTTCTACCCATAGAGCCAAGTCCAATCAAGGCTATTTTTTTAGTGGTATTCATGAAAAATTCCTTATATTTTCAATAATTAGATTTTGTTGCTCTTTTGTTAAATAGGGGCTCATGGGCAAGCTCATAATCTCACTTGAAACTTTTTCACTAACTGGAAAATCTCCAGTTTTATATCCCAAATTTGCAAATGCTTCTTGCTGATGAAGAGAAATAGGGTAGTGAACTGCAGTTGGGATTCCAGCTTGGTTTAATTTTGAAGCTAAATCATCTCTATTTTTGTGTCTAATTGAGTATTGCGCAAAGACGCTTGTTCTGTTGTTGTGTATAAATGGAGGTATTACACCACTATCTTTAAGAAGCTCATTATATCTAGCTCCTATCTTCTCTCTTTTTGTTACTTCGTTTTTGAAATATTTTATTTTTACATTTAAAATTGCTGCTTGAATAGCATCAAGTCTACCATTTATACCTATATATTTATGCTTATATCTCTCTTCTTGTCCATGGTTTGCCAAAGTCCTTAGTTTTTTTGCCAAAATATCATCATTTGTGAAAACTGCTCCACCATCGCCATAGCAACCAAGTGGTTTCGAAGGAAAAAAACTAGTGCAGCCAATATCGCTTAAATTACAAGATTTTTTACCCTTGTAACTTGCACCAAAACTTTGACAACCATCTTCTATCACGGTAATTCCATATTTTTTGGCTATCAGATTTATCTCATCCATGTCTGAGGGTTGTCCATATAAAGATACAGGAATAATCGCTCTAGTTTTAGGTGTGATTTTCTCCTCTAAAAGATTAGGGTCGATATTGTATGTTTTTTCATTAATATCGACAAACACAGCAGTTGCTCCAACTAGTGATATAGCTTCTGCGGTTGCTATAAAAGTAAATGGAGTTGTGATAACTTCATCCCCAGCTTTTATATCAAATGCCATAAGAGCCAAAAGTAGCGCATCAGTTCCTGACGAACAAGCGATAGCATGTTTTGAACTAGTAAAATTTGTCAAAGAATTTTCAAGTTTACTCACTTGAGGGCCAAGAATAAATTGAGTGGATTCTAGTACACCTAAAACCTCTTTATTGATTTCATCTTTATGTAGTTCATATTGAGCTTTTAAATCTATAAACGGTATTTTCATATGTTTGCCTTGTTTTGATTGTGTATTTTACTTAAATTTGTCTAATGAAAGTATAAAATCACAAGGATAATGAAGAGTAAATGATACTCTTATGCAATTTTAAATCCCTTTTGGGTAAAATATTCTTTATTATTTTATATAGGATGAAATTTATGGATGTAAGAGCAGAGTTTTTAAAATTTTTCGAAGATAAAGGGCATACTTTAATGCCTAGCGCACCACTTGTACCTGATGATTCAACACTTTTATTTGTAAATGCTGGAATGGTTCAATTCAAAAGTGTTTTTACGGGAGAAATCCCTCGACCAAACCCACCTCGTGCCGTCACATGTCAGACTTGCATAAGAGCTGGTGGAAAGCATAATGACCTTGATAATGTGGGTTATACTGCAAGACATCATACTTTTTTTGAGATGCTTGGAAATTTCTCTTTTGGTGATTATTTTAAGGAAAATGCTATAAAAAATGCATGGAAATTTATCACTAAGGTTTTAAAACTTCCAGAAGATAAACTTTGGGTTACGGTTCATGATAGTGATGATGAAGCTGATATTATTTGGCAAAAGTATGTAAAAAAAGAGAGAATAAAAAGATTTGGCGATAAAGATAACTTTTGGCAAATGGGAGATACTGGACCTTGTGGACCTTGTAGTGAGATATTTTATGACCAAGGAAGTGAAAATTTTCACTCTAGCGAAGATTATCTTGGAGGCGAGGGCGATAGATTTTTGGAGATTTGGAATTTAGTATTTATGCAATTTGAGCGAGATAAAAGTGGAAAATTAACCCCTCTTCCCAAACCATCGATTGATACTGGCATGGGGCTTGAGAGAGTTATTGCAGTACAAGAAGGTGTTTTGAGTAATTATGATTCAAGCATGTTTACGCCTTTGATTGATGATGTAAGTAAACTTTGCGGAAAGAGATATGAGTATAAAACAGGAGCTAGTTATAGAGTTATAGCCGATCATATTCGCTCAGTTGTATTTTTACTAGCCCAAGGTGTAAATTTTGACAAAGAAGGTCGAGGTTATGTGTTAAGAAGGATACTAAGAAGAGCTGTGCGTCATGGTTATCTTTTAGGCATTAAAAAACCATTTATGTATAAATTACTTGATACTTTAAATATCCTTATGGGAAAACAATATCCATATTTGATAGAAAAAAAAGAAATTATAAGCGAACAAATAAGACTTGAAGAGGAGAGATTTTTATCTACTATTGCTTTAGGGCTTGACCTGTTTGAAAAAGAGTTGAAAAATACAAAAGATATCTTTAGTGGGAAAGTTGCATTTAAACTTTATGATACTTATGGATTTCCACTTGATTTGACGGGAGATATGCTAAGAGATAGAGATTTAAGTGTTGATACAGAAAAATTTGATGAATTGATGTGTGAGCAGAGACAAAGAGCTAAAGCTTCTTGGAAGGGAAGTGGTGATGCCTTAACTCATGGGGATTTTAAACCACTTTTGGAAAAATTTGGTTTAAATAAGTTTATTGGATATGAAAAAACTAAGAGTACAAGCAGGATTTTAGCTCTTTTGGATGATAATTTTAAAAATGTAAATACTTTAGAAAAAAGTGGTTGGATGATGCTAGAAAATACACCATTTTATGCTATGAGTGGCGGTCAATGCGGTGACACGGGGGAGATAAAAAATCAAGGTAAAGTGATAGATACTAAAAAGTTCTTTGACTTAAATCTATCGCAAGTTATCTTGAAAAAACCTTTATGCATAGACGACATGGTAGATGTTGAGGTAAGTATAAGCCGAAAAGAGATACAAAAACATCACTCTGCAACCCATCTTTTGCAAAGTGCACTTAAAAAAGTTTTAGGTTCACATGTCGCCCAAGCAGGCTCAGCGGTGGAAAAAGATAGACTTAGATTTGATTTTTCACATTCAAAAGCTATGAGTGAAGATGAGATAAGTAAAGTAGAAGATGAAGTAAACAGCATCATATTTAGCGAAATCGAAGCTAAAACTAAAATTATGAATATAGATGATGCTAAAAAAAGTGGAGCCATGGCTCTATTTGGTGAAAAATATGGTGATGAGGTAAGAGTTATCTCTTTTGGTGATGCTAGTGTTGAGCTTTGCGGTGGCACACATGTAAAAAATAGTGCAAATATCGGAAGTTTTTTTATCATAAAAGAGAGTGGGGTGAGTGCTGGAGTGCGAAGAATAGAAGCAATTTGTGGAAAAAGTGCTTATGAATATGCTAAAAAGCTAAGAGCAACATTTGAAAAAATAAAAATAGAAGTTAAACATAAAGATGTATTTACAGGGGTAAGCAGATTTAAAAAAGAGATTCAAGCTTTAAAAGGTGAGATAGAAGCACTGAGTGCAAATGCTGGTAAAACTATCGAATCAGTAAGCATAAAGGGCGTAGAAATTATCATAGATGAGATAAAAGCTGGCGATATTAAAAAAAGTATAGATGATATCAAAAATCAAAAAAAATCAGTTGCTATTATTTTATTTCAAATAAGAGGGGAGAAGGTTTTAATCGCAAGTGGAGTAAAAAATGCTTCCATAAAAGCAGGGGCTTGGATCAAAGAGATAGCTCCGATAGTTGGAGGAGGTGGTGGAGGCAGAGACGATTTTGCTCAAGCTGGTGGTAAAAAACCTCAAATGGTAGAAGATGCTAAAAAAGCCTCTTTAGAGTATGCTAAAAAAGTGTTAGAAGGATAAGTTTGGACGAAGTTATTTCTGATATATTTGCAAACTATAAAGTGCTGATTATATTTTTTCATATATTAAGTGCATCATTACTTGTTGGGAGTATGTTTGTTATGATTTTTATTGTACGCCCTATCAATGTAAAAATAAGAAATGTAAAGTATAAATGTATAAATTGTTTAAAGATACTAAAAAGATTTATATATTTTTTGGTTCCAGATATGCTTATTTTGTTATCAGCTTCAATTTTTATGAATGTAGGAATGGGTTTTGAATATGGTGACCCAACTGCTTTTATTATGATACATATAAAGGAGTCAATTTGGATTTTTATAGCATTTAATTTTTTGTACATCTACAAAAAATATTTAAATGCAAAAAATGCTTTTGAAGTGCAAGATTATTTGGTGGTTCAAGAAAATATAATTTTGATTATAAGATATTTAGTACCATTAAATTTAATATTTTCTTTAATTGCAGTTTATTTCGGAATTTTAATTAAAGGGTATTGATGGAAAAGATTATTTTAGCCTCAAAATCTACTACAAGAGCTAAAATACTGAAAAACCATCATATTGGTTTTAACCAGGTTAGTACAACTTTTGATGAAGATTCTCTAAAAATATCTATACCAAAACACTTTGTATACCATGCAACAAAAGGCAAACTAGAGAGTTATCTAAGTGCCAATAATCTTGATATCCCTGTTTTATGTGCTGATACCGTAGTATGCGCAAATGATGAGATACTTAGAAAAGCAAAAGATAAAAATGATGCAAGACGAATTTTACTAAAACAAAGCGGAAATAGCATTTGGATTTTGACTTGCATGATGTACAAATCAAAAAAACTGGAATTTATAGATTTATCAGCTACTAAGTACCATTTTCTACCTTTTGATAAGGAGAAAATTGAAACATATCTCAAAAGTGATGAGTGGAAAGACAAGGCAGGAGCTTGCATGGTTGAAGGTTTTTGTAAACAATATATAAAAGAATTTATAGGTTTTCAAAGTACTGCTATGGGATTAAGCGTAGAAAAATTAATACCGATTTTAAAGTTAGATGATGCCATACACTAGCGAATTAAAAGCATTACAAAAATCAAATAGATTAAGAGTTAGGAAGTTAGAAAATCGTAAACTTATAGATTTTGCTTCAAATGATTATCTTGGATTGTCTATAGAAAAAAAATTACTAAAAAAAACATTTAAAGAGCTTAAAAAATATGATTGCCACTCTCCTAAATCGTCACAATTAGTAAATGGCTATCACCCTATCCATAAAAACTTTGAAGAGTATTTATGCAAGAAAAATAGTTTTGAAAGTGCGATAGTAGTGGGAAGTGGATTTCTTGCAAATCTTGCCCTAATTGAAGCACTTCCAAGGAACAAAGATCTGTTGTTATTAGACGAAGAGTATCATGCAAGTGGAGTTTTGGCATCGAAATTGCTATCTTCTAAAGTAAAATTTTTTAAACACAATGATATGGGTGATTTAAAAGAGATATTAAAGACAAATGAGTATAAAAGAGTTATTGTTGGGGTTGAGGGTATATACTCAATGAGTGGTGACTTGGTAAACAAAGAAATTTTTGAAATATGTGATAAATACGAGGCTATATTGATAGTTGATGAGGCTCATAGTGTTGGAGTTGTTGGAGAGAAATTACTAGGAGTGTTTGATTTGTATGGTATAGAACCTAAAAAAAATCATATAAAAATGGGAACACTCGGTAAAGCAATAGGCAGTTATGGAGCCTATATACTTTGTAGCTCTCATATAAGAGAGTATCTTCTAAATAGAGCGAAATCTTTGATATATGCAACAGCTCCGTCTTTGCTTGACATAGAGTTGGCTAGACAAGGGTTTTTGTATATTGAGCAAAATGTAAAGCTGTTTAAAAAAGAGATTAATAAAAGACAAATAATAATAAAAAATTATTTTGATTTTGATATGGATGGATTAATTTTTCCTTTTGAAATGCCTTCTTCAAGTGAAGTGCTAAAAAGACAAAAAGAGTTGGAAAATATAGGCTTTAGCGTGGGCGCTATAAGAGCTCCAACAGTACAAAAACCAATACTTAGGATAATTCCAAGAGTAAATGAACAGAGAAAAATATTTGAATATTTATGCTCCTTTTTATCTAAGGCGATGGCATGAGCTTTATATGTAAGCGACTTTTGATAGAAGACAAAGATAAAAAATTACTTGATATTTCATTTAGTTTTGATAAATCTTATGCACTTATTGGGCAAAGCGGAAGTGGAAAAAGTCTGACTCTTAAAGCTCTTCTTGGAATATTGCCACCAACACTAAAAAAAAGTTTAGAGTTTCAATCAAAATATAAATTAGAAAGAGGAGTTAGTGTCTCTATGGTTCCGCAAAACCCTTTTACAGCACTTTCACCATTAACAAAAATAAAAAAGCAGTTTTTTATTGATGAAGATTTAATGAAAGAGTATATGTTATTAGTTGGACTAGAAGAGGATATGTTACAAAGATTTCCTTCAGAATTAAGTGGAGGACAGCTTCAAAGAGTTATAATAGCAATGGCATTATCAATAAAACCAAAGTTACTGTTGTTAGACGAACCTACGACAGCACTAGATAAACAGAGTAAGGAATCTATACTAAAATTGATAGAAAAATTGCAAAAAAGAGATGCTTTTGATATGCTTTTTGTAACGCACGATATTCTAACGGTTGAAAATTTATGTCAAAAGATAGGCATCATAAAAGAGGGTAAGATTGTAGAAGAGGGAGATATGAGTGAAGTTTTAAATGCTCCAAAAGATGAATATACAAAAAAACTGATTAACTCTGGTTTTGAAAAAAGAGAGTTTAGGCAATGAAATACTTTATATCCATCATTTTAGCTGGTATTGCTTTTGTTTTTGTCGGCTTTTTATATATGTATTCAAATGTTCGTTTTGAAGCTTATAAAATCATAGATTATAAACCAAGGTTAACAACTCAGATATTTGACAGAAATGGGGAATTAATAGCGAATATTTTTGATAAAGAAAATAGGGTGTATGTGAAATATAACGATATTCCACCAAGACTAATAGAGGCACTAGTGGCTATTGAGGATACATCTTTTTTTGAGCATGGTGGTGTAAATTTTGAAGCAATTTTTAGAGCACTCATAAAAGATATAAAAGCTATGAAATTAGTTGAAGGCGCAAGTACTTTAACTCAACAATTAATCAAAAATACCATACTTACTAGAAAAAAGACACTAACTAGAAAGATAAAAGAAGCGATTTTAGCATATAAGGTAGAGAGTGTTTTGACAAAAGAACAGATTTTAGAGAGATACCTAAATCAAGTCTATTTTGGACATGGATATTACGGAGTGCGAACTGCATCTTTGGGTTATTTCAATAAGGATTTAAATGAGCTTAGTTTAAAAGAGATAGCTATATTAGTTGGACTTCCAAAAGCTCCTAGCTCATATGACCCTACTAAGCATATGGACTTATCAATAAGTCGAGCCAATAGGGTTATTTATAGACTTTTTTCACTAGGTTGGATAAGTAAAACACAATATCAAAAAGCAATTGATGAGCATCCTATAGTATTTGACCAGACGCTAACAAGAAACAGAGCTCCATATGTTGTTGATGAGGTAACTAAGAGGTTGAGCAAAAAGTTTAGTGATTTTAAAAGTGGTGGATATAAAATTTATCTAGGAATTGATTTAAAGTTGCAACAATTAGCAAGAGAATCTTTGATGGTAGGATACAAAGGCATACTTGGAAGATACAAAGATGCAAACACCTCTTTGTTAAACGGAGCCATGGTTGTACTCAACAATAAAAATGGTGATGTTTTAGCGATGGTTGGTGGACTTAATTACAAAAAAAGTCATTTTAATCGTGCTACACAAAGCAGAAGGCAACCAGGAAGTAGTTTTAAACCATTTATCTATCTTCATGCTCTAGATGTTGGCTATAATGGACAAACAAAGATACCAGATATTTCTCGTGTTTATGTTGATAAAAAAAGAGATAAAAAGTGGAAACCAAGAAATTATGAAGAAAATTTTGAAGGTTTGATTACCTTAGAAAATGCACTCGTACACTCAAGAAACTTGGCTACAATTAATCTCTTAAGTGCACTTGGTATGGATAGCGTATATAAAGATTTAAGCAAGGAAGGATTTAAGAAATTACCGTACAATCTTTCTATGGCTCTTGGAAGTTTTGGTATCTCTCCTTATGATTTTGCTGGTTTTTATACTACTTTTTCAAACTATGGAAAGAAAGAAAAGCCAAGACTTATCAAAAAGATAGTCAATAAATTTGGTGAAGTAGAGATATTTAAAAAACAAGAAAAAATGATAACTTCGCCATCTCAAGCTTACTTGATGATTAATATTTTAAAACAGGTAGTTAAAAGAGGAACAGGAAGAAGAGCTCAAGTATCTGGAATTGAAACAGCAGGAAAAACAGGAACTACAAACAAATACATTGATGCTTGGTTTTGTGGTTTTACACCAGATATAGAAGTTGTAACTTGGTATGGAAATGATGATAATTCACCTATGCAAAGAGGTGAGACGGGTGGCAGAAGTGCTGGACCATCATTTGCATATTTTATAAAAAATTACATAAAATTATATCCTCAAACGAAGAGAAAATTTTATGTTCCAAAAAATGTTAAATATAAAATTTTAGGAAAAAGAAAGTTATATTTTACCGATATATCACCATTGCCAAAAACAAATTTTACTCAAGACATAGGAAGTAATGGAGGTTTGATTTTCTAAGGAATAATTTTTTTATTCCTTAGAAAATAGTGTGAAGTTAAATATTTATGCAGATACTCTTTCTTTGCTTTTGATATACTCATCTATCTCCATAGCAGCTTTTTTGCCTGCGCCCATAGCTTGAATAACAGTTGCGGCTCCTGTGACTATATCTCCGCCTGCAAAGATGCCTTCTCTTGTTGTTGCAGTCTCTTTTCCCTTTTGTATAATAATTGTACCTTTTGTAGTTGTTCCAAGGTGTTCAGTAGTTGATGTTACTAAATCATTCGGTTTTGTTCCTATTGAAATGATTACGGTATCAGTTTTTAGTGTAAATCCAGAATTTTCTATCTCTATTGGAGATCTTCTACCGCTACTATCTGGTTCACCGAGTTTCATTTTTACACATTTTAAACCACATACTCTACCATTCTCATCTGCTAAGACTTCAACAGGATTTGTCAGAAGAAGAAATCCAACTCCCTCTTCTTTAGCATGTTCCGTCTCTTCAGCACGAGCTGGTATATCTTCGAAACTTCTTCGATATACTATATTTGTCTCAACCCCAAGTCTTTTTGCAACTCTAGCTGAGTCCATAGAAACATTTCCTGCCCCAATTACTGTAACATTTTTCCCTATTGTTGTTGGCGTATGATAATCTTTTTTATTTCCGCCCATCAAATTAACTCTTGTCAAAAATTCATTAGCCGAGAGAACTCCCATAGCATTTTCACCTTTGATTCCTAAGAATTTTGGAAATCCTGCACCACTACCTATAAAAACAGCTTCATAGCCCTCATCAAAAAGTTCATCAATCATTAAAGTTTTACCAATAACTACATTTGTATGAAATTTAACTCCTAGCTTTTTGATTCTGTCTATCTCTGCGTTTACTATCTCCTTTGGTAGTCTAAAAGCTGGAATTCCATAAGCCAACACCCCACCCAATTTATGAAGTGACTCAAAAACATCCACTTCGTATCCAAATTCTGCCAATTGAGCAGAGGCAGCCAAACCAGATGGGCCACTTCCAACAATTGCTACTTTTTTACCATTTCGTGGTGGCATTTTTGTCTCCATATGCTGGAGTGACCAATCTCCGACAAATCTTTCTAGTAATCCAATAGCTAAAGGCTCCCCCTTTTTACCTGCTATACAGTCACCTTCACACTGTTTTTCTTGGGGGCAAACTCTTCCGCAAATTGAAGCTAATTTTGTATGAGTTAATAGTATGCTTGCAGCTGCTTCGATGTCTGATTCTTTCAGTTTTTGGATAAAAGCGGGTATGTCAATACCAACAGGACAAGAAACAACACATTTTGGTTTTTTACACTCAAAACAACGGTTTGCTTCTTCAACTACCTCTTCGAGTGTATAACCTAAATTTACTTCATCAAAACTGTTTACTCTTTGAATTGCATCTCTTGTATATGGGTGAGCTCTTTTTTTAGGATCATGATTCTCTTTGTGCCCGATAGGGCAAGCTTCATTTTCTTCGTGTTCAACAAGTTTGTTTTCTGCTCTCATCCTAAGTCTGTTTTGCGCTTCGTCATAATTTACTTTAAAACCATCAAATTCAGGACCATCAACACAGGCAAATTTTACTTCGCCATCAATTTCAACTCGACAAGCTCCACACATTCCCGTGCCATCAACCATAAGGGGATTTAGACTTACTGTTGTTGGAATGTTTAATTTTTTTGTCATCATGCTTGCAAATTTCATCATAATCATAGGTCCAATTGCTACAGCCTGAGTGAACTTTTTCTTATCTTTTAAAACAAGTTTCTCTAAAACATTTGTAACATTCCCGTGTATTCCGTAAGAGCCGTCATCTGTGCAAACATGCACATTTGGCGTTAATTTTCTAAATTCATCTTCAAGTATAAGCAAATCTTTTGAGCGAGCTCCCAAAATGACATCCATATTTAAGCCTTGTTCACTAAACCACTTAATCTGAGGATGTATAGGAGCTGCTCCAACCCCTCCAGCTATAAATACAAAATGTTCTTTTTTTAAATCTTCCATATCTTCGTGTAAAAATTCACTCATTTGTCCAAGAGGTCCAACAACATCCTCAAAGTAGTCACCAACTTCAAGTTTTTCCATATCTTGTGTGCTTTCTCCAACAATTTGATATATGATATTTATGCTACCAATTTTTTTATCATAGTCACAAATTGTCAATGGAATTCTTTCTGCAAATTCATCTTTTTTTACGATTAAAAATTGTCCAGGCATTGCTTTTGCAGCGACTCTAGGCGCATCGATATCCATAGATAAAATATTTGAAGATAGATACTTTTTGCTTAGTACTTTAAACATGTTTATTCCCTTTTTTTAACTTTCTAATCCAAACTTGAAACCGAGTTTTACTTTTTCGATTAACTCAGGTACTATGTCGCTATAATCTCCAATAATCCCAAAATCAGCATTAGAAAAGATGCTCTCTTTTGCATTTTTGTTAATTGCTACAATGTTATCAGATTCTTTCATTCCTGCTAAGTGTTGAATAGCTCCAGAAATTCCAATAGCTACATAGATTTTTGGCCTAACAGTTTTTCCTGTTTGCCCAACTTGTCTTGCGTATTCACTAATGCCCATATCTACCATAGGTCGGCTAGATGCATACTCTGCATTTACACCTTGATTTTTTAAGGCATTTGCTAACTCTTTAACTAATCCCATATTGTCACTAATTGTACCTCTTCCGCCAGAGATTATTATGTCTGCTTCAAAGATGTTTGCCAATCCACCATCCCCTCGAACTGTTTTTATGATTTCGGTGACAAAATCTTTCTTATCCAGTTTTGGTTTAAAAGTCGAAACTTTACCTTTTAATTTTTCATCTCTTTTTGGTACTTCAAAAGTTCCAGCTCTTGCAGTCGATATTTGAGGACAATGAAAGCCTAAAATTGTAGCTAATTTTGACTCTCCGTATGTTGGTCTTCTTGATTCTAAAATAGGTGAAAATATTTTTTTGTTTTTTCTATCAAGGTATTTTCCAATCTCAAGTCCTGTACAATCTGCAGTAACTCCACTTTGAGTTTTAACAGCGGTTCTGGGGGCTAGCTCTCGTCCAGCAGTAGTGGCTGCAAAAAGTGCTATTTCAGGATTGTATTTTTTTATAACTTGTGCGAAGATTGATGAAAATGGCAATATTCTATACTCTTGGAGTCTTTCATCATCTACAATTATAACTTCATCACTACCATGATATATAAGTTCTTGTGCTAGATTTTCCACATTGTGTCCAATCATAAGTGTTCTAACTTTGGTACCTTTTTCTAATGAATTTGCTAGATTTTTAGCTGGAGTTAATAGCTCTAGCGATGGTCTTGTAATTTCACCATTTGCCAATTCTGCCCAAGTGAGTATCCCGCTAGCCCCATCTCTAAAATCTACTTTTTCGTAATCTTTAGGTAGTGCTTTTTCTATCTTCTGTTTTTTTTGGGAAACTTCTAGTCTGTTTTTTCCAGATTTCATATTTTTTATCAAACTCTCTACTAAAGAAGAGGTATCTTCACCCTCGCTAAGTATCACAGGAGCTCTCTCGCTTTTGATATTTGCAACTTTTGCAACTATTGTTGGAGAGCCTGAGAGCCCTATCTTTTCATCACTTAAATTTATGTCATCAATACTTAAAATATTTATCTTTGCTTCATTAGCTCTTACTGCACCAACTAAGTTTGGTCTTCTAGGAGGTATACCTGTTGGAGTTAAGGATAAGGCACAAGGTTTTGGTAGTTTTAGTATTTGATACCCACCCTCTATAATTCTTCTAGCTATGACATGCCCGTCATTATATTGTATGTTTTCTATAAAAGTAGCTTGAGGAATATCCAAGTTTTGAGCTACTTGGGAGGGAACATGAGCCGTATCACCATCACTTGTTTGACGACCAGCTACTATGATAAAATCCTCATTAGCACCTTTGCCAAAACCTAAATGTTTTATCAAAGTGGAGATTGCAAGTCCAGTTGCAAAAGTATCTGAACCACCCAATTTTCTATCTGAAAGAAGATATGCTTCATCATAACCCATAGAAATTGCTTTTTTTAATGATTGTTCAAAAGATGGTGGACCCATAGAGCAGACAATTAGTTTTGCACCATCTAACATCGATTTTAACTGTAATCCAGCCTCTAGGGCAAAGGAGCAGTCTATATTTATGATTGATTTTGCTTTTGTTCTATCCATTAAACCATCTTCTCCCATTCTCATTTGAGATGGAAGCGGAACTTGTTTCATCAAACTTATAATTGTTGTGGCCATCTTTAACTCTCCCTAGGTTTACATATTTTGGTATTGTGGACCGTCACCGCCATATGGTGGGTTCCAAGTAATCGCATCATTTGGTGTTTTGATATCACATGTCTTACAATGAACACAGTTTTCTGCATGTATTTTCAAACTATGTTTACCATCTTTATCTATATGTTCTTCATAAACAGCAGCGGGACAAAAATATTGACAAGGCATACCATATTCATTAATATTGATTTGTGAAAATTTTTCCATATCTTCTATTTGTAGATGAATAGGTTGTTCTTCGTCATGAGAAGTGCCAGAATAAAATACACTCGTATCTTTATCAAAAGTTAAAATCTTATCATGCTCTAGTTTGCCAGCAAATCTATCTTTAAATAGTTTGCCTTTAAATTGTGATAATTTTTGTGTATGTTCACTATCTTTTTTCATATGTGGTGTTAAAAGACAAAATCCATTTGTTAAAAGTTGGATTCCAAACTTAAAGCCACCAACAAAGAGCCCTTCACTCATAACTGCTCTAAAATTTCTTACAGGATATAACTCCTCTTTTATTCTGCTTTCGTCTATGAGTTTTTCATATATTGAAAGTTTTGTTTTGCTAAAATCATTGGCTTTTAATGCTTCATAAGCAGTCTTAGCTGCACACATCCCTGAAGTAACCGAGAGATGAACACCCTTTAGTGCAGGCATAGCAACAAAACCAGCACTATCACCAACTATAAGAAGATTGTCAATATATAATTTTGATATACAATTCCAACCACCCTCGGGTATAGTTTTAGCCCCGTATTGAGTGAGGCTTCCGCCTTTGAGTATTTTTTTTAAAAATGGATGTTGTTTCCAAATTTGCATTAGTGCATGAGGGTCAAGCGTTGGGTCTTTATAGTCTAGTCCTATCGCAAATCCAAGTTCAACTCTATTATCACCTAAACCATATATAAAACCGCCACCGAACTCTTCACTTTTGAGTGGATAGCCAAATGTATGATAAACTTCACCCTCTTTTATACTGCCTTCTTTAACACTCCATTTTTCCTTTATTCCGATGGAATATAGCTGAGGATTGGAGTTTGCTCTAAGAGCAAATTTGTTTTTCACTTTTTTTGCCAAACTGCCTCTGCTACCCTCTGCTAAAATAATAAGCTTTGCAAAAACTTCAGTTCCTTCTTGAAAATTCTTCTGTTTATTTCCCTCTTTATCAACTCCTGTATCTATGCTTTTGACCCCAATAATTTTTCCATCTTCATAGATAAAATCGCTAATAGAAAATCCCGCATAAACTTCTACACCTTTTTCGACCGCAAGTTTTGCTAAGTATATGCAGACATTTGATAAAGATACAATTTTGTTTCCTATGTTGTTCATGTATGGTGGATGAAAAGGTAAAGTAGAGTAGCCATCAGGTGATAATTTAATAGTATCATCACTAATAACTTCACTCTCTATCGGTAGGTTTTTAAACTCCTCTTCGTTTAAAAGCTCTTTAAGTGCTTTTTCTTTTATGAGAGTACCTGAGAGTATATGAGAGCCAATTTCTTGACCCTTGTCTATAACCATGATGCGCTTTTTTTCATTGTCTTTATTTAGTTTGTTTGCAAGGTGCAAAGCGGTACTTAATCCAGAGGGTCCAGCTCCAACTATCAAAACATCAGTAAAAAGTCTATTTTCACTTTTCATATTTTTATCTCCATTTTTAAGGGTATCTTCGTGGTTATTACTGTTAGCAAAGACTCCTTTTATAAACTTCAGATGAATGTTATCGAAAATTTACCATAAGTATGTATATTAAAGAGATTTTTTTCTATTTTTTTTCTAAAGTGTGTCATTTTGTAACTATGTTGAATTTTTATAAAAAGTATATAAAGTTTATGGGTTAATTTCATTATTTTATATAAAAGTCATCACTAGTTCTAATAAAAAAATTATAGTTTAATTGATAATTTAATATGAATTAAGCAGTATGTTGTTGGGTTTTAGATAGAGAGATAGACGCTCTCTATCTAAAACTTTTAGCAAGAGTAAGTTGATTTAAATTCAAATGCAGTTGGTCTGCCTTCATCTGGCCAAACTTGTGTTTCAAATTTATAGTGTTTGTATGTTTCAATAAATTCATCACTCATAACTGATTTTAAATAATCTTGGTCTTTTAAAAGTGCTTCTAGTGCTTCTCTTAGTGTATGAGGCATTTGAGCAATCCCTTTTTCTCTAATTTCGTCAAGACTTAGTTCAAACAGATCTTCATCCATAGGACCTATTGGTTCAGTTTTGTTTGCAACACCATCAAGTCCTGCAAGTAAAAGAGCAGTAAAGGCTAGATATGGACAAGCAGTTGAATCTGGAAATCTCATTTCAGCACGAACTGATTTTTCATGTGCACCATAAGGAATACGGCAACTTGCACTTCTATTTTGAGAAGAGTAAGTGAGGATTGAAGGAGCCTCAAATCCAGGAATTAATCTTTTATATGAGTTTGTTGAAGCGTTTGTAAATGCTGCAAGACTTTGAGCATGTTTTAAAACGCCACCGATATAATATCTCGCTGTGTCGCTCAAATTTGCATATTCTCCAGCTTTATAAAATGTATTTTTTCCATTTTTCCAAATTGATTGGTGTATATGCATACCATTTCCATTGTCACCATATAGTGGTTTTGGCATAAATGTAGCGGTTTTGCCATTTAGGTGGGCTACCATTTTGACAACATACTTATATATTTGAACATTATCAGCTGCCTCAACAAGTGATCCAAATTTTACACCGATTTCGCCTTGTGCTTGTGCAACTTCATGATGAACAACAAAAGTCTCTAACCCAACTTGCTCAAGAACTTGTACCATTTCAGCTCTTAAATCTACCATAGAATCAGTTGGTTGACAAGGAAAATATCCCCCTTTTGTTCTTGGTCTATGTCCTGTATTAAATCCATCTGGGTATGATTTACTATCACTCCATTCACCCTCTTCAGAATCAACTTTATAGTAGGCACAGTTGATTTCATCTTTGATTTTTACATCATCAAATACAAAAAATTCATTTTCTGGACCAAAATAAGCTACATCACCAACACCAGTTTCGCTTAAGTATTTAAGTGCTTTTTTAGCTATGCTTCTAGGACATTTTTCGTATAATTCACCCTTATGAATATCAAAAACGTCACAAAAAACTACAATAGTAGAGTCAGCCGTAAAAGGATCTAAAAAGGCAGTAGGAGCTTCTGGCATCAAAAGCATGTCTGATTTGTTGATTGGTTGCCATGCATCTACACTTGAGCCGTCAAATGGGATTCCGTTTTTAAATGAATCCCCGTCAATTGCTGACATTGTATATGATAGATGATGCCAAACACCTTTTATATCTGTGAAACGAAAATCAACGAATTCAACTTCATTTTCTTCACAGTACTTGAAAAACTCTTCCACATTATTGACAAACTTGCCCATATGTACTCCTTAGTAAATTTAATTTTAGCTATTTTATCTAAAAATTATATATAAAATACTTTTTGTATGATTAAAAATTAACCATCTCTAGCTCTTTGTTCCTGAAAATTGCGCATTTTTTATACTCAAAAGATTTAGCATATTTTAAAACTTCATCTTTTTTATAATTTATATCTTCTATTTTGTGAGAATCTGAGCTAAATGTTATAGGGATGTCAAACTCTCTTAGTAACTCCATTATATCTTTGGATGGATAAATTTCATTAATCGGTTTTCTTAATCCTGCACTATTTAACTCTACAACCATTCCTGATTTTTTGATCTCTTTTATAGCATTTTTTGCGATTAGTTTTATCTCTTTTTTTGGCATATATTTAAATATTTTTATCAAATCTATATGTCCAACTATATTAAACAGACGGCTTTTTGCCATTTTTCTAATACTATCAAAATAATCTTGCCAGATTTTATCTATATCTTTATTTTGATAATTTCCTATAAATTCTGGATTATCAAATCCCCATTTATCTAAAAAATGGACTGAACCAATCAAATAATCAACATCTGCTTTTAAAACTCTATCATCTAT
>VAPL010079257.1_pt1 | contig 17047 bp, 11 predicted proteins | sample 3395061 | NCBI WGS metagenome assembly VAPL01 (sample SAMN08290444, study PRJNA428436) | hydrothermal vent metagenome | isolation source: Deep-sea hydrothermal vent chimney 2 | place: Pacific Ocean: Juan De Fuca Ridge | depth 2182 m m | reverse complement strand
CATTTAACTCGCTGACGAAATAATCTTCACTTTCAAAAAGCCCAATAAGTCCATGTGCATCAAAAAAAGGTGCCCAACGCCATTGCAAAGCGCTGCCCTCTACATAGTCATTAGTAAAGGAGTCATCCCCGCTTAAGTAGGTGAGTAAAAGTGGGTCAAATTCTTTTACAAAATTGCCATCTGCATTTCGCGGATGAAAATATTGTGTGGCTGGATTCCATACATTTTTGTAGTTCATAGAAATTTCCTGAAAGAAATGAGCGTCTTTTTTGTACCCAAGTTCCTTTGCGAGTAGGCCGATTGAGTAATCTGACCAGGCGTATTCCAACGTTCTGGACACTGCTTGCTCCATAGAATCTGCTGGGCAAAAACCATACTTTATACAATCATCATTTCCTCTTCTTCCCGAATAGGCAGAACCCGGAGGCGTGGATGCCAAGGCAATCATTTTCATGTTTTGGTATGCAAATTTGACATCGAAATCTTTGATACCTTTTTGCCATGCTTCAGAGATCACAATATCAGAGGCAGACCCTAGCATAGAACCGGTATATCCGTTACCTGATGGCCACCTGGGAAGCCAACCACCTTCCTTGGCCATTTGGATGAGAGATACGATCATGTCTCGTTGATCATCTGGAGAAATTAAATTAAAAAGTGGATGGACGGTTCTGAAAGTATCCCAAATCGACATATCCGTAAAATATCTGAAACTATCAGCCTGATGAACTTTTTTATCAAACCCAAAATATTGCCCATTGGCATCGCTGAAAACAGTTGGCATTTGAAAACTACGATATAATGCTGTATAGAAATTTATACCTTCTTCCCTGGATTCAGCGGATATTTTAATAGATGATAGCTTGTTTTCCCAGACATGTAGCGCCCCTTGAGCAATATCATCAAAATGCTTGTTTTGGGTCTCAACTTCTAAATTCTCCTGGGCATTTTCAATACTAACATGAGATATAGCAAGCTTTAATTCTATGGATTTTTGAGTATTATTCTTATCGAAAATAAATCCGGCATTGATATGATCTCCGACTGTGGAGGTTTTATCAACAATTTGTTTGTCATCATTCCATATTTTATAACTTTCAAATGGCTTGGAAAACCTTGCAGTGAAATAAACCTTTATACCTCCATACCGTCCAGCAAAAGTGCCAAAAGTCCTGACATGCCCTTCAACTTCATGTGTTTTCGGATTTATTTTTATATAACCTTCCTTACTTGGTTTATCACCCAATACATGAGTTACGTCCAATAAAATTGCAGGGATTGTTCCTTCAGAAAAAGTATATCGATGAATGCCCACTCTTTCTGTACCTGTAAGTTCGACTTTGATTCCGTCATCCGGCAGGTTCACAGCATAGTACCCGGGATATGCCAGCTCATTTTTATGAGAAAAATTATAAGTCCAATCCTTGGCAGATTCTTTCTTTAATTTATCGCCGTCAACAGGCATCACTAAAAAATGACCACCATCAGTTGCCCCAGTTCCTACAAGCCTGGTATGTGAAAATCCAATGATTTTGTTATCTCCGTAAAAGTATCCGGAAGTATTTAATGCTTTACCATTGTTTAAAAAAGAAGAAGTCTCAGGGCTTAACCTCATTACACCAAAGGGTAGTGAAACCCCGGGGAAATTATTGCCGCAGGTCCAGGGAATTCCTCCAGTTCCAATAAAAGGATTTACCTGAGATGAAAGTGGGTAAACAGAAGAAATGGAATCAGGAATTTTCTGAGTAGGTACATCTACAATACTTCGGTACTTCAGCCAAATTCCGGTAATGAAAATCACAATTGATAATAATAGAATTCCAATAATGGAAGAAATAATTTTTATAAACTTATTCATTTCAATTCCATAGCTGATTGCAGCATTGCATCATGAATTACCTCTCCAAGTGTTGGCCCGTAAAAACTCGCGCTGGATTCATAACCACCTCGGTGATATTCATCTTCAGTCAAAATATAACTGATCCATTCGTTGGCTAATCCTCCAATAACAGGGTAGGGGACTCCGGTGTTTTTTAGACGAGATTTAATGTCAATACCCAGTTCTGCAATCATTTCTCCCGGCGCTCCAACGATTAATAGTTCACCAATTCTTAATGCTGAAATAAATGTGCTTGTCGGAAAAACCTGTTCTAACAGCATCTGAATCTTTTCTTCATCCAGTTGGTATTCTGCACCTCCGGTTTCCATAAATGTAGGATGTGGAGTTCGGTTTGGGAGGTCAATTATTTTGTGCGTATATGAAAATTGATTCATGTCTGATAGTGAGATTTTATCATATACCTTCAATGCATTTTTAGCTATTTTACGCCCATAATTTTCCGCTTTTTCATAGTGGCTTCCCGCAGGTTTGGCAATGACCGACTGATCGCCTTCAGCACCATTATAATACATTGCAACCACACCATCCCCAATCCATCCTTCCAATTCCCGTTGCAAATACCCTGGCCAACCACCAGAAACCCACATATCATCATCATCCATGATAGTTGGGTGTCCGGTCCAGTTTACCAATACGGCCAAAGGCTTACCATTCATCAGATCAACTCTGGTGACTGTCAGTTCCTTATCTACTGCATCTACTCCTCGCCTGTTTCGGTTAAGACCTTCCAAAGTCACCTGCCCGGTTCCGACTTTCACAGGTTTCAAATCGCTTTCTGTATTTTTAATCAAGGTGGCCAATTTATCAACCACAAAATCCAATAATTCTGGTTGGAATATTCCTATAGCTGCCATGTCAAATATATTTTTATCATTGAGCGCAAACATTTCCAAACTGGTATGTGAATGACTGGGTAAAAGCAATATGTTTTTTTCTGACCATCCGGAACCAGCTAGCTTTTCGATGATCATGGGTCTGATATTTGGCGGAAAACCAAGAACGTCCATGGTAACGACGACATATTTCTTGGTATCATCTGAAACTACCAATGCCTTGGCTTTGATGTCGTCGTGAATGGCTTCAGCTGGTTTGCTCATTCTGGCACCATATCCGCCTAACGTATATTTCATTTCTAAAGGGGGCGTTAAGATCATTTCCTTTGCATTGGCTTTTAGAGCCGATTGTCCTAATGTGGAAGTAGTTACGAATAATAACAATGACAAAATACCTGGAAAATGAGAAGAGATCATGAACATTATTTTTTGAATACAAGGTAGTAATGATGATGGTTTCATAAGCGATAAATTTGGTACAACCCTTTTGCGTATTGTGAAGTTTTGATGGTAAGTTTTTTTGATTCGGCATCAAATTGATAACCTGTTCCTTCCAGCAATTCTTTGCCATCCAACTCAATTTTTCCAGGTTTGTGATCCATGGATATTTTAAGAATATGTTGACATTTTTTGCCTGAAAGGCTGATGGTCAATATCCGGTTCTCTTTTTCATATTCCAAAATAGTACTGTTTTTCTTTTCTCTATTTACTTCAAAAGATTTCCTTGAAAGATCAGGATATACCAAAAAGGTTAAATATCCGGCATCTTCTGAAGCACCAATTCCGGTGTAAGTTCTTTTAATATCCATGGGAATGATAGCACCTTCTTTGATAAAAACCGGATATTCATCGAGAGGAAATTCCTGTTGAAATGTAATCGGTCCTTCAATGATTTTAGTATCATCAAACCAATATCGCCACTTTCCTTCCGGTAACCGGATCTCATTTTCTAATTCATCTTTATAAATGGGAGCAATCAACAAATCATCACCAAACATATAGTGGTATTTACCGGCTATGGGCTTTTGAAGTCTTCTGCCTCCTTCGTGCGCCGTGACCACATAGTGATACATATATGGAACCAGTTCAGTATGCAACCAAGCATATTGACGGATAATTTCCAGTTCTTGTTTGCTTCGCTTCCAGAGCCTACGGTCTCCATGACCGCCATTCATGAACAGGCCGCAAAAGGTTGAGAACTGAGTCCAGCGGATATACAAACGTGGAGGAATTGTGCCACCTGAAAATCCGGCAATGTCAGAACCGATGACGCTGTAACCAAGCTTGGCACTTTTGAGAATGCTTTCGATCGCTGACTCAAATCCCTCAATTCCTTCCAGGGCGATATCTATTTTCTTTTCATCCTTTTCATCCAGCATTTCATTGGTAATCCATTTATGTTCCTGATCTCCAACCCAATTGACCGGTGAGGCATCAATGGGTGCAAATCCTTCGGGATGATATCCTCGATCTATGGATCTGGACAGGGTGACAAATTCAGGATTTTGCGAAAGACCATGCTTGTATTCATCTCGATAGTAATGATCCATATAGGTTCTGGTTGTCATTAGTCCTGTTGAAGTATTTTTATAAAATAACGGAATTGGCCCTAAATTGCTCCAAAAAAGCGTGGCTGTTCCATCTAGTTTCCAGCCGTCAATGCCCAGATCAAAGACGTTTTGCTGCAATCCTCGCCACCAAAGCAATGCCTTGGGATTGGTGTAATCTATAAATCCACCTTTGCCTTTCCACCACTTGTTTTGAGCACCATCAGAGACGAGGAATTCCTTGTTCTTTGTCTCCTCGAACCATGGTTCAGCATCTTTTAGAACAAGATCTTTATTATAACTATTTACCATGGTCGTCATCCATAATACCACCCGATAACCTTCATCCTGGAGTTTTGTAAACCATTGCCTGGGTTTGGGATAAAGCATGGTGTCGATATCAAAATCATTATACCTATAACTCCATGGGCTATCGATAATAATTGTTCTGACGGGAATATCATGTTTTGCGTAACCCTCTAGCAATTCATCAACATATTCGGCAGTATTTATATCATCTTCCCAAAGCCAGCATTCCAATGCCCATGCTGGAGTTAGAGGAGGATTTCCATGACGTTGCGCATTGAATGGCATTCCCCAAAATGGAAGTATAAGGTAAAAATATACTAACACCATTAATGAGGCTATGACTGTGATTAGTGATTTTGTAATCCTTATCAATTTGTACTTATCAATATTCAAGTTCTACTTTTGTTATGAGATGAATGAGTAAATGCTTAAATGGGTAAATGATTAAATTCAATATCGTCAGTTTTTTATTCTATCCCTCCTACGCTAAAGCTTCGGAGGACAAGCATTACCCTCTAATAAACATAAATTGGATTCGTAAAAACCCAGGATGTCCATTGATCATTTAGTTTCAGGCTTGCTACTATTCTGTAATTTCCTGGTTTGCTTTGAATAGCGAATTCATATTCATAAACATCTTCCTTTTCATCGACGGCTATCCCATTCCTGAAAAGTTGAAATTTTACAGGGAAAGGAGAAACAGCCTTTACCACCTCAACGTCTTTCACCAATACAGAATCACCTAAGATGGCAGATATTTCATCTTTTCCATCTATTGAAAAATATTGGAATCCCTGGGCTTCTGCCAAACTTTCAAATGAAATGAAAACATGGCCCTTGATGATGTTTTCTTTAATATTTACATTGGAAAATGTATCACAAAACACATGATTATTAACAAAATTATATGAATTGAAATACGGATCTATTTCCCATTTGAATGCCCAGCCAAATTCATCTGGTTCGTTCAAAAGTAATTTTTCTTTCCAGCCTGGTTTAGCGATGGAAAGCGTATCGGCATTTGGGCCAACCCATTCTACCATTCCGTTCTCGAGGTATTGCGCTCTAATACTTTGGTTGTTGTGTGCATCTACTGCAGCAATGCCTACGATCCTTCTTCCCAGATTTAATGAATCCCAATTAGATAGAATTTCTGTTTGGTCATCATATAATTCTCTAAAGCCCCAATGGCGGTATGTATCACCGTTGACCATAATATTAATGACAAAGGGAATAATACTCTCCTCGTCCAACAGATCTGTATGGATGTTGTAAATCTCCATGGCCTGGTAGTCTGGGTTTTGCCAATGGTGAGGTTTTTCGGAATGTACATAAGTTACCAACCCTCCGTTTTCAACAACTTCATGGATTACATTTTCTTCACCTTTACTCCAGTCTAAGGTTACGCTATCGAATGGACTGACCATCAATCCTGAACTATATTCAGTTCCCGATTCCATGATGATGCCATCGAAAACGCCATGGTATGCGCGTGGAAATGTATCAGAATTTCCATGAGGGTGATCGGAAAAAAAGATAAATTCGAGCTTTGCTTGTTTGGCAGCAGATAGTATCTCAGGAAGCACACCCCTGCTATCGTGTGACCAGTAGGAGTGAGCATGAATAATACCTTTATGCTCTTGAAGGGAAATATACTGATCGGGTTTTTTGTATGTTGACCAAAGGACAGTCCGTTCTTTTTCTAAGCGGGGATAGCTCACCCAAAGTCTCCAGAATGAAGGCCCGACATAAATGACGACCAGAATTACAATAGCAGATAAAAAAATCAGGAAGATGTATTTAGTAATTTTTTTCATTCTAAATCGCTTTTCGATGTGTTAAATTTTATAGTCAGTAAAATTTTGGCTCAATGTGAAATGCAGTAGGTCATCATCATTGCCACAGATTCACAGATTATAATAATACCCTTTTTCCCCAGTAGAGTCACTCGAAGAGCTCAAGAATTAACTCCCAACTCCCGTCTTCCGGCTACTCACTATTCCCATTAAAATAACATGAGAATTACTACAAGTACTTTTGAAACCATCGAATTCCATCTGGGTAAACCTTGTCAATAGGAATATCATGATGCTTAGTGGGATACCAAATAATTTCTTTTGGTTCCTTTGCAATCTTAAACATTAGTTTACTCATTATTGGAGGTACAATGTCGTCATTTTCGGCGTTGATCATGAGAAGCGGTCTTGGAGATATTTTTTTCACAAAATTGTTTGGTTCAATCATGCTGAGATAGTCTTTTGTGTCATCGGACAGCGCATCCATGCCAAACATAAGATGCATACCGCCACCGGCAATTGTAATTACAGGTACTTTAATTCTTGGCTCCACGCCTGTAAAGATTGTTCCAATAATTCCACCAAGACTAATTCCATAATAACCAATTCGCTCAACGTTGAGTTCTTTCCTGGTTGCTATAAAATCTACTGCCCGACGCAAATCAAATACTGTCTGAATAATGATATCTCTGGTCCAGTATCGATATCCATCCGTAAAGCTAAAATCATAATCATCGATCTTGCGGTCACCGTGGTTGGCGATGTCGAGTCGCAGTACAGCATATCCACTTTTTAGGAAGTAATCGGTTCCTGTTTCTATGTAGTCAACAGTTTTACGATCACCAAGCCCATGCATTAAAATGATTACCGGACATGGGTTGGCACTTGTTTTCGGAACAGAGAGTAGGGCAGTTACTTTTTGATTGTGAACGCTTTCGAAGGTAACATCGAATAGTTTGAAATTGCTGGAGTCTTGAAGAAGATTCACAGCTTCTTTGAGAGGTAAGTCTTGGTCGTAGTTATAAAAATTATAAATCGAAAACTCCTCTTTCGAACCGCAAGAACTAAAGATTAGCAATATAATACCCACTAAGATTTGCTGACAATAATATTTCATACTTGCCAACAATTATAGGACTTCATCATCATCCACAACAAACACCCTGGTGCTTTTAGTATAATTTGCTCCGCTACCATCCGGATATTCCAAGTCAATGTAAAATGCCTTGAAGCCACTTGCAGGGAAATCAATTTCTGTATCTACCAACCCGGATGCAGAAAAGCTGAGTTCTTTAGATGTCCATGTTTCATCACGGAAATCCCTATCGTCAGAGCTGGCCGTCCAGAGATAGGAATTGATGAGATCATTTGCCGACCCTTGTACTGCAATGGAAACGCCTTGAGATGTTTCATTAAAATCCCAGGAAAGTAGAGGATATGGTTTTTGTGCTAAAGTATTCCCAAAGAAAGCACTAATTGCAAGCACGGCTTTTTCGCCACCATCAACACCTCCCAAATTATGCCCGGCATTTGGTTGGTAGTGAATGTAGTTTTCACCGGGAATTTCATTTAAATAATTTTTAATTGCATCTACTGGCCAATACGGATCATTTGTTCCAAGAATAATTAGCTTGGGTATGGTAAGATTTTCTCTGTATGAATAGGGATCAATCATGGTGACGATTTTATTTCCCTGAGGTGTATTTATTGACTGAGGAATACCAAGATCAACATAGTCCTGGATTTGCGGACTGTAATCTCCCCAAGCTTCCAGTTGATAGTTTAGGCTTACGGTCATATTAAGAATATCAATCACCGCCGGTGCAATACCTTTAACACGATCATCATGAGCAGCGGTAAGCCAGGTAGTCCAACCACGCTTGGAGGCACCAACAACGATAAACCTATTTATATTTTGCTGAAGATCCTGCTTGGTAAATTCCTGTATGGCATCCATGGCTTTTATAGCACTTTTCGTCATCGGAAACATCAGTGGCCACGTAAAGTCTCCATCAATATTAAATTGATGGAGCGTATAAGAAATTAATGCATCTTCATAGAGATTATCGAAAAAAGGTTGATTGGGGGTTTGTCGCAGTAGGGCTACAATTGCGTTGTTTTTAAGTGCAAGAATAGAAGCGACGAAGGTTTCTCCATCATTTTGCCCGGCCCACTTTGGTTCTTCATCCTTATTATCTCCTCCGGTAATCCACAACAATGCACCATCATACTGGACATTGGAAGGAACAAGAATTGTAAGCTGGTGCGTCCAGATGTGCTCCCTCCATTTTTGAGATGTTAGCTTGAGATCGTAGGCAGTAACACCAAGGAGATTATAAGTAGATTTTTTCTCCCAAGTAAAAGTTTCATCATCATTTTCAAGGTAGTCAATCATGGCGGTTTCTGCTGTAGAAACCTTGGGGATAGGCAGTTCTTCTTTTTTTTGCGGAGAGCAATAGGTGAAGATCAAGCCGGATAAAAGGAAAAATAGAATTTTATGACTTTTGAGCTTTGTGTTCTGCATAGTGAATCCGGATTTAATAGATTATTTGGTTTTACTGTTAATTTAATAAAAATGACTAAATGATAGAATGACTAAATGCAAAAATAATTGAAGATGATAATTTTTGCACTAAAAATATGTATTAGATCTGATTTTTCTGTTTAATCCCTCCTATGCTAAAGCTTCGGAGGACAAGCATTCTCTCATTTTATCATATACATATTTTATCATTTATATATTTAAGCATTCTATCATTCCTTCATTCCATTCTTATTTTACAAAAACTTCTTTAGCATCTGTCACAAACATTCTCGTGCTTTTTGTGTATTCATCGCCAATCGGATCGACATATTTCAGGTCAACATAAAAGGCTTTATATCCAGACTCGGGATAGTCAATTGCCGCTTTTACATTTTTTTTATTTTTGGCATTCAGGCTTTTCCCTGTCCATTTCTCATCTCTGAAATCTCTGTCTTCAGAATCCGCTGTCCAAACAATTGCATCAACCAGCTTGTCGGCGGTTGATGTAGCACTAAGCTCAATTTTAGAATCGTTTGTAGAAATATTCCAATCACAAATGGGATATGGAATATTGTTCAATGTAGTTCCAAAGAAAGAGCTCAATGCCTGAAGAGCCTGTTTTTGATCACCAAGACCATGACCGGCATTGGGTACATAGTGAATGAAGTTTTGACCGGGAATGCTATCAATGTAATTTTTAATTGCATCGACAGGCCAATATTCATCATTTGCACCAATAAAAATCATTTTAGGCATCGTGAGATTTTTACGATAAGCATATGGGTCAATCATTTTAGTGATTGCATCACCTTTTTCAGTATGGACTTGTTGCGGAATTTCTAATTTCGTATAATCTTCAATTTGAACACTATATTCTTTCCATACTTCAAGCTGATAGTCCAAGCTAACTGGCATATTTAATACGTCAATCACCATAGGAGCAATCGCTACTACCCTGGGATCCTGGGCACCTGTGAGCCAGGTAGTCCAGCCCCGCTTTGATGCTCCCGAAACAACAAAGCGATTAATATTGGCGATCGATTCTTTTTTAGAGAATTCCTGTACGGCATCCATGGCTTTTACTGCAGTTTTTACCATTGGGAAAAGCAGTGGCCAGGTAAAGTCGCCATCATTTTTGAAATTGTGAAGGGTGAACGAAATTAGTTGATCCTCAACAAGTCCATCGTACAAAGGTTGATTTGGAGTTTGTCGAATAATTGAGACTATAGCCTTATTTTTAGCTGCAATTATTCCCATACTTTGAGTCAGATCATCTTCATGTCCACTTATATTTGGCTCACCTGTTTTCACACTGCCACCGGCGATAAGTAATAGTGCGCCATCATTATTAATTTTTTCTGGAACTAATATCGTCAATTGATGTTTCCATACATGTTCACGCCATTTTTGAGAAGTGAGTATGAGATCATAAGCCGTCACATTATGGCCAATATTATAAGATTCCTTCAATTCCCATTTATATGTCTTATCTCCATTGTCAAGATAACTTTGTAGTGCTGTTTCCGGGGTTATAGAGATATCTTTTTTCGCTGAGAAAGAAAAGATAAGAAGTAGAAATACTAGCTTAATGGAATGGTTTTTTATGAGATTCATTTTTAAATATTTATTTAATAGAAATTAATTGGTCGCTTCAGGGCTTTCCTGGACTAGCATAAGTGATTCCTGGATGAGAATTTCTGCGGTCATTTCTCCAAGACTTGTTTTACTTATATATTCATATCTTTCAAAACTGTTGTAATCTTCCTTGGTGATGATGTACCCAAATGCATCGTTAGTAAGGCCAAACAGAAAGGGTTTTTTAGTATGCATATTTCTTTTCAAATAGAAACCAATATTTGGAAGTGCTTCACCTGGTATGGTTAAAATTTGAGCATCTCCAATATTCAGTAAGTTCAGGGTCGTTTCTATATTGTATCCATTAGTGAGCATTTTCTTCATTGGAGAATTGTCAATGATCAAGCGCATCAATTCTGAATCTATGGGAAACTCAACAATTTTTGCGCCACAATACAAATTGGGGTCAGTTTGTATTTCAGCACTTTCGATTATTGACAATGCCTGGTCTGCGAGTAACTCTCCAATACGTGTGCATTCCTCATAGTCACTTGCTTCTTCACCATTTGGTCTTCTGTTGTCTGCAGTGACCATGCCTCCCTGTGCACTGTTCATGAATATAGCTATTCCTCCTACTTTAGATTCTATTCGATCGTAAAGCGGTCCACAAACATCTGGAGAGAGAATCCCTCGGCTGTTGCCGATCACTTCTGGATGGATGGCATAATTTACCAATGTTGATATTACTTTGTCTTTATTATTTCCCGCAGTACCAATAGCTTGAATCACACCACATCTGGGATCATATAATTTGTGGGCATAATAATTATAAGCTATTTTTCCTTTTGCTTCTCCAACAGCGATTTTTAGTACGGCAGGCTCAAGGTTTTCAACAGCTTCATTTACAGCATCTGCAATTTGCTGAACACACCACCCTAAATATTCCATATCCGCTAACACTTCTCCTTTCTCATTTGGAAACCCATAGGCATCCGGTGCGCTATGTGTGTGCGTGGCACCAATTAATATATTTTCCGGTGGAATGCCTTTTATCAATGCTCTTGATTTATCTCCAAGAATTGCAGGCCATCCCAGATTGTCAACACCCACAATGGCAACCCTTGTCTCACCTTTTTCAAGAACCATTACTCGAACAAACAAATCTCCATTTTTTTGAGTTACGGGTTTAGGAGTTCCAACTCCTCCGGAAACCGGAAGCAAAGGATTTGGAGTGATCACCCTCAGAGCAGCCCCAGCTTTAAAATCCTGTGCATTAATAGTGAAACTTAAAAAGCAAACTAAAACAGCAGTAGTGAAAACAAATATTTTATTCATTTCTATTAATTATCAATAATTACTATACGCAAATATACAAAATATAGTATGCATGCATACTATATTTTGTATATTTGGTAATAAGTTCTATCATTTGCACCCATAATAAGTAGATGTTGATTATCTTGTAATAAGAATGGTTTACATAAAATATGTTATGATATAAAATAAATCATGGTATGAAAAGATTCAATTTAAGTATTCTAGATAGACTTAATTGTTAAATGCTCGCCTTGACTAATGTAGATGCGAGCCATAAAAATTAATTGATTATTCTACCGATTTAAGAATTATAATTTATAAAAACTCATAAATGAGAAAGGTTTCAAAATTGATAATTGTAGCGTCACTGATTTCTGTAGTTTTAAACTGTTCCACAAAAAATGAACAAACTGTAGTTTATACTCCTGGAAGTTTTGGTGCTATTTCTAACTTATTGTTTCCAACCCATATTCCCGATCGCATCATTTTGAATCTTACCGAAGATCCTACCCACTCTGTTGCAGTAAATTGGAGAACGGACACCACAGTTCACAATGCACATGTGCAGGTAGCCGTTGCATCGCATGGCCCGGAGTTTCTGGATGAGGTAAAAGATATAAAAGCAATCACAGAATTTTTTAGTCACAAATCAAAAAATGATCCGCTGGTGGTTGCACACTATCATGCTGCAATTATTCCTGACCTGAAGGCTGGTGGAATATATGTTTATAGGGTAGGTTCAGAATCGGGGTGGAGCGAATGGTTTCAAATCCATATGCCGGAGCCGGAAAAGAAAATATCTTTCGTTTATTTTGGTGATGCTCAAAATAGTGTAAAATCAATGTGGTCAAGGGTGATCAGGCAATCTTATGGTTCTGCCCCGGATGTGGATTTTATGCTGCATGCCGGTGATTTAATAAATAGGCATGACAGAGATGAAGAATGGGGTGAATGGTTTTATGCAGGGTCATTTATTCATGCTATGGTGCCAAGCGTGATGACCCCCGGTAACCATGAGTACAAAAATGTTGTCTTATCTCCACAATGGAGACCACAATTCAATTTGCCATTAAATGGCCCTAAGGGTTTGGAAGAAACGTGTTTCGAAATTAATTATCCAAACATGAAAGTGGTGTCATTGGATGCAGAGCAGATAGACGAATCTGAAAAGTTTAAAATAGCCCAGCGAGATTGGCTTGATTCTATACTCATCAATAACCCAAGAAAGTGGACAGTAATAACTTTTCATTATCCAATTTTTTCTACCAAGCCAAACAGAGACAATATTGAATTTCGATCTATGTTCAAGCCAATCTTTGACAAGCACAAAGTTGATATTGTACTTCAGGGTCACGATCATGCCTATGGTAGGGGAATGGTAAATAATGTGCCTACCGGATATAATGTAAGAGAAAAGACCTCGGGAACAATGTATGTAGTATCGGTAAGTGGTCCAAAGCAATATGCTGTTTCCGATGATCAATGGATGGATCGCCGCGCCGGAAATACGCAGCTTTTCCAGATAATTAGCATTGAAGGGGAGAAGCTATCGTATGAAGCGTTTACGGCTACCGGTGAACTTTACGATGCGTTTGATTTGATGAAATCTGAAAACGCACCAAACAAGCTGATCAATAAAATCCCGGATTTTCCAGAGAGAGGGAATAAGGAATAGGGACAAAGTGAGAGGTCGGATTTTTCAATTAAAACTGAATATTTATAATAGGATCAAAATTTTTATCAGAAAGCATGAAGAAGTTTTTAGGTACTGTTTTATTCATTTTCTATGTATTCCTATCTTTTGGGCAGGGTGCAGTAGATCAAATCCGTAAAGATTTTTTAGATGCAAAATCCAGCATAGTACTTGTTGCAGCACACCGAGCGGCACATATTCATTATCCGGAAAATTCACTTCCTGCAATTCAGGAGGCCATCAGGTTAGGGGTGGATATTGTAGAGCTAGACGTGAAGGTCACCAAAGACGGTGTAGCGATCCTTATGCATGATGAGACAATAGACCGCACAACAACTGGCTCAGGAAAGCCTTCAGATTATACACTGGAAGAATTGAAAAAATTTAGCTTAGTACACAAGAAGGAAACTACCAATGAACAGATTCCAACTTTTGAAGAAGCACTTAAACTGGTGAAAAATAATATAATGGTGGATATTGATTTGAAAACGGGTCAATTAGATCCGATTATTGAGGCCATCAAAAATCAAGCATGCGAAGATCATGTTTTCTTTTTCGATAACGATTATAATGCGCTGCAATACATTAAGAATTCAGATGTTGAATTTATGCTAATGCCCAGGGCTTATTCTTATGAAATGGCAGATTCAGCCATTGTGAGGTTCAACCCGGAAGTTGTTCACATCGATTTTTCATTTTATAATCAAAAAGTTATTGACTTAATAAAATCGAATAACGCCAGAGTTTGGATCAACGCTTTAGGAGGTATTGATCCTAGATTGGGTACCAAAAAAGAAGATAGCTCCATGGATAAAATATTGAAATATAATGCAAATATCATCCAGACAGATCAACCGAAATTGTTGCTTGAAGCGCTAAGAAAGAGAAATTTACATCGTTGATTATAAATAGAGGTCCCCATAAAAACCTATTGAAAACTAAGAAAAAGTAACAATAATTAAAAAAGCAAACCAATGAATACGAAACGAATTATAGTCATGCTGGCCATTGCAACAATGATGTTTCATGCTTGCAATCAAAAAAATAAAAGTGAAGAAGAAGTAGTCAAAGAAGCTGCGACCTGGGCCGAGAAACTTGGCTATCCTGCCGGCAAAAAAGTGATTATGCTCCATGCCGATGACGCAGGACTCTGTGAAGAAGCAAATATTGCAATTAAGAAATACTTAAAAGAAGGACATATCCAATCTGCATCTGCTATGCCTCCATGCCCTAAATTTGATGAATTTATTCTGTGGGCAAAAGAAAACCCTCAATATGATGTAGGCCTTCATCTGACTTTTACAAGTGAGTTCCAAAGGTACAGATGGTCAACTGTGCTGCCGGTAGATCAAGTACCAAGCCTCAATGATGAAGATGGTAAAATATGGCTTGAGATTAGTGACGTACTGGCCAATGCTACTGCTGAAGATGTAGCAAAAGAAATTAGAGGACAGATAGATAAATCCATTGCATTGGGTTTTCGCCCGAGCCATATAGATACGCATGAAGGTACGCTATTTGCACATCCGGATTATACTAAAGCTTTTTTGCAAATAGCTATGGAATATAATATACCGGCAAATATTATGGATTTTTCGGATTCAACTGTTATTGCTTTTTTCAAAAAGAAGGGTATTCCAATTTCAGATGAGTATATAAAGTATATCGATGCCTACACATTACCAAAATTGGATTTTATGGTGCCTGTTCACCCGGCAGATACTTACAAAGAAAAAATTGAAAATTTTAAAAAGGCCATAAATTCCTTGAAACCCGGACTAACCGAAATACTATCATTTCATCCAGCAATTGAAACTGATCAACTGAAGGGGATCACCTATTCTTGGAAACAGCGCGTATGGGAAGCCAAGATGTTTGCCGATCCGGAACTGATTCAGTTCCTCAAGGATGAAGGAATTATTTTTACCAATTGGACAGAAATAATGAAACGGTTTAATAAGCTAAAGCCAGAAAAAAAGTAATAAATTTTGGAGATAAATAGATTTTTGATTGACAGCCCAAGTGTCAAATTGATATATTGCAAAAGCAAATTATAATATAATATTCATCTCCTCAATTTAATTTTCATGAAGCCTAATTCACTCATTCTCAAAATAATATTTATTTATATCATTGGGCTTTTTGTGGTTATTGGCTGCACGCCCAAGCAAAAGGAGCAAAATACACAGATATACAAAAAAGGCACCTTTGGGTATGATGCTGAATTCTTATCAAAATACCAGGAAACTATTCTCTTGAAAAATGGCAAGGCCCAATTGCTGGTGTGTCCTGCATATCAGGGGAGGGTGATGACAAGCACATCTGATGGTATGTCAGGGCTAAGCTACGGATGGTTAAATTATAATTTGATTAAATCAGGAAAGTTTGTCGATAAAATTAATGCTTTTGGAGGAGAGGACAGATTCTGGATTGGCCCTGAAGGGGGGCAATTTTCTATCTTCTTTAAAAAGGGGGATCCATTTAATCTGGATACTTGGCAAACACCAGCTCAAATTGATTCTGAACCATTTAATTTAATTGCTAAAAGTGAAAAAAATGCGGTTTTTGCAAAGGAGTTTAAATTAACCAATTACAGCGGAAATGAGTTTAATCTTAAAGTCGATAGAGAAATTTCATTATTGTCTGTTCAGGAAGCCTCTAAGTTATTGTCTTCCCAACTACCTCAAAATATTAATATTGTAGCCTATCAGTCAAATAATAAAATCACCAATACCGGTGACACGCCATGGACAAAAGAAACAGGAGCACTTTCCATCTGGATATTGGGGATGTTTAACCCCACGCCAAATATGACCATCGTGATACCATTTAAACAGGGGGATGAGTCAGATTTGGGGCCAATTGTCAATGATACTTATTTTGGCAAGGTGCCGGCAGAAAGATTAATTATTGGCGATGGCGTGCTATATTTTAAAGGAGATGGACAATACAGAAGTAAAATTGGGTTAAACCCAAAACGAGCATTGCCTGTGATGGGTAGCTACGATGCTGATAGTAAGGTGCTGACTATTGTGCACTATACAATTACCGCCGGCATATCGGACTATGTCAACTCTATGTGGGAAATCCAGGAACGCCCATTTGCAGGAGATGCGGTCAATTCTTACAATGATGGCCCTGTAGATGGAAATGCACTGGGGCCATTTTATGAGTTAGAAAGTTCATCTCCGGCTGCATTTTTAGATTCTGGGCAAAACATGAATCACAAGCACACTACAATTCACATTCAAGGTGATGAGCTAAAACTCGATAAAATATCCAGGGCAGTTTTGGGAGTTCCCATTGACAAAATAAAAGGGGTGTTTGAGTAAGTCGATGAAATTTCTCAAAGGTCTTTATTCTGCCAACAGAATAGTTTCCTGCTTTTGCCTATCAGTTGAGCTTATCAAAATCTGCAAATGTGCAATAAGTTGCATGCATATGAAGGGTGCTCTAGTGTAAAGAGTCTTTAAAAGACGAATTATTAGGATTATAAGTCCAGTCAAACGGCTTGGCTCTTGTAAGATTATATGTTTTGATGTAATCCATTAGT
>VAPL010075724.1_pt1 | contig 17049 bp, 21 predicted proteins | sample 3395061 | NCBI WGS metagenome assembly VAPL01 (sample SAMN08290444, study PRJNA428436) | hydrothermal vent metagenome | isolation source: Deep-sea hydrothermal vent chimney 2 | place: Pacific Ocean: Juan De Fuca Ridge | depth 2182 m m | reverse complement strand
GAAGTGTCTGGATTTAGTATCAACCAAGGCAAGTTTGTGTTCTTTGACCTCAAGGATGAGAGTGCAAGCGTAAGTTGTTTTCTGATGGCATTTAATCTGCGCGTTCCGCTTGAAGACGGGATGAAAATAAAGGTAAAAGCTACGCCTAAACTTACGAACAAAGGTCGTTTCAGCCTAACAGTTAAGAAAATCGAACTCTCAGGCGAGGGAACGCTCAAACGTGCCTACGAAATCTTAAAAGCTAAGTTAGAAAAAGAAGGTCTTTTCGACCCCGCAAGAAAACGCCCTTTGCCCCAGTTTCCTAAGAAAGTTGGCATAATCGCCTCTGAAACATCTGCTGGCTACATGGATTTTCAGAAGATTGCTAATGAGCTGTGGGGTGGAGTAGAGTTCCAGCTGGCTCATGTTCAGGTACAGGGTGAAGCTGCATCGAATCAGATTATCGCTGCAATAGAGTACATGAATGAGATGACCGATTTGCCGGAAGTGATAGTTGTGCTTCGAGGCGGTGGTAGTCTGGAGGACTTGGCGGCTTTCAACGATGAACAAGTAGCTCGTGCAGTGGCCACTAGTCGAGTGCCGACGCTCGTAGGAGTGGGTCATGAAGTAGATATTACACTGGCTGGTCTAGCAGCAGACGTGAGGGCTTCAACACCTAGCAACGCCGCTCAATTGCTACTACCAGATAGGGTAGAATATGCCAACATTTTAGAAAGATGGAAATCCCAGCTTTCTTCTTCGATGAACCGACTAATCGACGGCAAACGCAAGGAGCTTCTCCAGCTGATCGAGGAGAGTATGAATCAGCTGCTAGACAACACTCAGTTGAAACTAGATTCTTTGTCTAGGACGCTTCGGGGGTACGATCCAAGGCAGGCTCTAAAGCGTGGCTATGCTGTAGCTAGGGTTGATGGTAAAGTTCTTCGAAGTGGCAAAGGTTTGAAAATTGGGTCAGTTGTCATGCTAGAATTAAGCGATGCAATACTTGATACAGAGGTAAAAAATGTCAGCAAAAAATAGCGATTCTATTCAGAACAAAATGAAACGGCTTGAAGAGATTGTCGAGTGGTTCGAATCCGAAGATGTCGATATTGACGAAGCTCTGGCCAAATACGAAGCAGGCTTAAAACTTGCCGAGCAGCTGCAGGCAGACATTAAAACGACTAAAAATAAGTTCACCAAGATTAAGAAATCGTTCGATAAAGTAGGCTAGGTGTCTACCGTACTTATACTAATCGTAGGCGTTGTGGTTATTTTTTTCATTACTGTGTTTTTCGGGTCGCCCTACGTTCGTTCCCATAAACAGCCCATTGAAACTGCCCTCGACCTTCTTGATCTGAAAGAAGGCGACCATCTTCTAGACCTTGGCTCTGGCGATGGGGCGGTGCTTCTCGCCGCGGTAAAAAGAGGCGTGAGGGCGACAGGTTACGAGCTAAATCCGATACTTTGGCTGGTTGCGCTTTGGCGAACACGAAAATACAGGGAACTAGTGAGTGTTAGATGGGGTGATATGTGGAAGGTAGAGATTAATAATCAGACTAAAAACATTTTCATTTTCTTAGATATGCGCTTCCTGAAGAAGTTGAACAAAAAAATTATTGATTCGGGTGCGAAGGTAAAAGTTGTTTCGTATTCGTACAAAATACCAGGCAAAAAGGTGTTAAAAACTGACCAAGGCATGCACCTTTACGAATACGGTGATGTGTAGACGTTCGACAACAGGTTCTAGACGTTAGAATAAGAAGCCAGTAGCGATTAAAAGAACACAAGAGCTAAACTGAAATCTAGATTTCATCGTCGAACATCTAATTATATAACCATGTTGGTTGCTATGCTTTATCTAAAAACAGAGTAGAAATGAAGTAATTATATAATAAGTTATATAACCTAGTTTGTCGTTTTCGCTGTTTCGTCGGCACGTTTCAACTTTTCTAGATTCCAGAATCTATCGTCTATTGTCTAATTCGTGTAAACTATGGTTATGCTTAAACTTGATGAACGAGGTCGCATCGACCCACTGATACTGCCGTTTGTGGTGGTGCTGTTACTGGCGCTTGGTTTTGGTGTTTTTAGCGTTTGGGCGTATTCAAGCTATAACGATCAAAAGAGCAATGTTGATGCCATAGTTGCCACAGAAGTCGTAGCTGCCAAAAAAGATCAAGAAGAAGCGCTTCGTGCTGAGTTCGCCGAGGAGCAGAAGAGTCCATACAAGACTTACGTCAGTCCAAGCACTTTGGGTAGCGTGAAGATTGTCTATCCGAAATCTTGGAGTGCATATGTTCAGGCCAAGGAGACCGGAGCGGTAAAGCTTGAGGGATACTTCCATCCAGACTTTGTTCCGTCTACCGACAGCGATATCTTGTATGCGACGCGGGTTAGTTTGTCTAGCTCTGACTACACCAAAGAGTTGGCTAGCTACCAAAAGAAAGTTGAAAAGGGGGAGCTTCGAGCCAAATCGATAACAATTTCTGGAACAAAAGGTACAAGACTAGATGGTTTGATTGAGAGAGAAGTAAACGGCGCAATCGTACTGCTTCCTCTGCGCGATAAGACCTTGATGATTTCTACCGAATCGACAGACTACATGGCTGATTTTAATAAGATTATTTCAAATCTGACATATTCACCCTGAGGTTAGACGATAGACTCTAGAGGCTAGAATAATTTGGCTCTGTTTTGTGACAACAAAATTAGTCAATATGATAATCTATACGAAATGACGAATTCAAACAAACGTCCTGTTAGCTACCAAGAGGTTATCCCTCTTGTGCTACTGGCGATAACTGGAATAGTACTGATTGGTCTTCAAATGAAGACACTGGGCTGGGCTGCGTATGGGGCAGGGTTGCTTTCGTTGTTGCCGACTAGGGTGGATTTCCGTAAACATATAGGGGTACTTTATATTTCGTTGGGGCTACTCGGACTTATACCTATCACGACTGATGTGAGCAACGAAAACTTTATCCGAATGGGGATTGTTCTGTTTATGGCTGTTACCATTCCGTATTTATTCTCTCGCTACGTGTTCAAAGACAACTTTGTCACTTTCAGGTTTCACCACGGTCGCAAATGGTTCAAAAAAGAAATCCTATACATATTCTTAACTGCCTTTGCGGCTTATTTATTCCTCCCTTTTTACCTAAAGAGCACAGGCGCATATCTTAATTGGACTGTTGAAAACAACATAGAAAGTATTGGTCGTCTTTTCATCGGTACTAATGCACTAGGGATATGGGATGAACTGTTCTTCGTCAGCACGGTTTTAGGTGTGTTGCGACACTACCTAAAATTCTCCTGGGCAAACATTCTGCAGTCAATACTGTTCACAGCTTTTTTGTATGAACTTGGCTTCACTGGCTGGGGCCCATTAGTTATTTTTCCGTTTGCTTTGTTGCAGGGTTATGTTTTCAGCAAAACAGACTCTCTCTTTTATGTAATCACAATCCACTTAACCTTAGACCTTATATTGTTTCTAGCTCTAATCAATGCACACTACCCAGAACTTGCGAATATTTTCATTACCTAGAGGCGAGCATTTATCAAAAAACTATCAACTCGCTCATGCTCGCATGAAGCTTGCTCTAGCTGTTAGAATATAGCCCAGACGAGGGTAGGTACGTGACGCAGTCCGAAGACAAACATATTCAGAAAGAGGCGCTAGATTTGATTAGTGCGGCTACGCACGATTTAAAAGCTCCGATAGCTCTGATTAAAGGGCTGAACGACCTTATGTCCGCCGGCAAACTGAGTAAAAAGAAACACGACCAATATATCGCACGTATCTCTATGAGCTTAGTGCAGATGGAACGCACACTAGAAACGATAGAGAAGGTGAACGACGTAATCGTTGATCAGCAGCAAATGGCTCTGGTGCCGATAAGCATTAACGAAATTATCAGTAGTGTCGCCAGTCAGTTGGAGCCAAAGGCTAAAGAATACGACCAGAAGTTAGTCCTTAAGGCTGGGCATAAATCCTACGTTGTGCTTTCGAATCGTCACATTCTAGAAAATGCGATTTATAGCCTGGTAGACAACGCTATTAAGTATTCATTACCAAGTAGCGAGATCTTAATTCGTCCGTCGAAATCATCGAAAAAAGGCTACGCTCGCTTAACTATTCGCGACAAAACAATGGGTGTTCGCAAGAGTGATTGGAACAGAGTTATGGATACTCTCGGCAAAATCGATTCGCCAAACCCAGCTCATGCTGGCGATAGCGGGCTTGGACTATTTGCAACCGTACGCTTAGTCCAAAGCTTAAATGGAATAGTCGGCGTAAAGCCGGTTCACGGTGGAAGCAGTTTCTTTATTGAACTACCGATAGCTCAACAACTTAATTTGCAGCTGGTAGACTGATGAAAGTTCTGATAATCGAAGACGACAAAATGCTGGCAGAAATGTACCGCGATGGGTTTGAGGCTGCTGGGCATGAAGCTATTAACGCCCACGGCGCTCAAGATGCACTGAACAAACTTGATAAAACAGAGGTGGATTTGATTCTTCTAGATTTAATTTTGCCAGGGCGAAGTGGAGTGGAAGTGATTCATGAACTTAGTTCTTATAAAGACTGGCAAAACATCCCGATAATACTAATGACCGACAATCACCCCTCAACGTTCAAGATTGCCGACAAAGATTTAGCCAAATATTCGGTGCGAAAAATCATTTTTAAACAAAAAACCACCCCAACCGAAGTGGTGAAGCTGGCTGAAGGGATAGCCAGTGAATCGATATAACACTAAGGCAATAATCCTTCGCCGCGTAGACTACGGCGAGGCAGATCGAGTGATAACTTTCTTAACACCAAGTCACGGCAAGATTGCGGTTATAGCCAAGGGTGTTCGGCGTGAGAAGAGCAAACTAGCTGGTGGCATAGAACTGTTTTCAGAAACCGAAGTGACGATTGTCGAAGGCAGAGGTGATTTAGGCATTTTGGCCTCCGCTAGATTAGTTGAATACTACAAGTACATTGTTACAGATTACGAACGGGTAGCATCTGCCTATCAAGTTATTAAATTCATAAATGATTTGACGGAAGATGGGGCTGGTAGCGAATTCTACGAAGTGCTGAATACATCGCTGGCAACACTTAACAACCTAGAAATACCAGTTATCTTGAGTGAAGCATGGTACAAGATGAATATTTTAAAACTAATGGGTTTGGAGCCAGATTTGTTACGCGACACAGCGGGGCAAAAACTGGACGCCAACAGCACCTACACCTATGATCTGCGCGAGGGTTCGCTGACCAAAGATTTAAAGGGTAATTTGTTGGCCAACCACATAAAGACTTGGCGGTTGCTGATGACTCAGCGTCCGGAGATTGTTGCAAAAGTTCATGGTGCGACGAAGGCGGTAGAGGAATCAGCCGAGCTTATCGATAGAATTTACAAAAATACACCAGGCGCCTAAATACAGTTGACATCTGGTCAACATTATGCTAATGTTTAATCATAAATTAAGCAAGAAAACAAAAAATGACCCAAGAAACAGTATTAGATAGACCAGGTGACAAACCAGAAAATCTTTTTGACGCCAAAGGCGATAATTCGGAACTACAAATTGCAATAGCTCATCTCAAAGCGCGATTAGATAACTCTGAACATATTCCTGAGGCAAAGAGGGGGGAGCTGGAGGTCACTTTAGCAGCTGCACGTAGAGAAAGAGATGGAGTGACGGATGAAGTGCCTCATGACGAGATAAAGTTTGCTGATGAAGATCACCTGCTCGAGCCTGGCGGCATTAGTTACTCGCTACCGGGAGGCACCTCAAATTCTAGTCATTCACCAGAGACTTCGTTCGAGCCAACTCAGTACATGGATGGTGTTGCAGATGAAGAAGCGTTCAATAAGTTTGCGAATGGTGAATAAATGAGTTCTGAACAATCACCAGCACCACAAAAGGAAAAAATTGCTGCGAAGGAAAGAAAAGTACCTAGACGTAAAAAGGCGCTAGCATCAGTGCTTGCAGGTCTTGCTCTTGCAGGCGGAGGATTGTTCGGCGTAAAACAGATAACCAGTGGCGGTGAGCATCAATTACCAGATGGCAATCAAACAACAACCGAATGGGTGGAAGGTGAAATCGATACAAAGTTGGAGCTTAATGAGAAGAAATACGAAGCAGAAATAATCAAGTCGTTCGAAACAGCTTTTGAAAAAGGCGACTATGAAGGCATGGTTAAGTTGCCTGGATTTGCGATACATATTGGAAGTACTGAAGATGGAAAGATGGAAGTAATACGCGACCCAATTGTTTATACAATAGACGGGATTTCAAATGTCATGTTCACAAGAAATGAAGGGAAAGGTGCCGTAAATACTGAAATAATGCCATTCTCTGAGGACATGGGGGTAACGTCCAAGCTTGTTGACAGTGAAGGACAGTTGTTCAAGCTGTCCCTCGTTGCTAAAGGGGCGAGCAATCCTGATTATCAAATTGGGCATGTTGAGATTTATGATGAACCTCAAGATCTTTTCAAATCGATTAGAGAAGCGGGCGAAAAGTACCAAGACCAAGACATCTCCTTCGTCAACATTGGCGAAGCTGTGAGTTTCGAAAGAGGAGATTTCAATTGAGCGCTGAAGGTTTGCCTATACCAGAAGAAGAGATAGATACTCGTATTGAAAGCTTCTTAGCACCTAAACTCGGTGAGTTGATTACGGGTGATAGCATCGAGGATTTGTAATGAGTGTTGCAGCAACGACTAGAATAACCGAAACCTCCTTCACTACTCCTAATGAGGAAAAAGACGAGGAACAACTTGTAGAAGCCCTCGAAATACTGATTGCGAAATTCAAGAAAGAAGATGTCGGGCCAGGTACGACAGATAACCAAGAGCACTTCGATTTAGTAAGCGGTGAGCTGCCAACTGTGATAGACGTTGCAGATAACGGGGCGGTGACAGTTCATGAAATTAACGGTGCAGGCGACAGCATATTCGTAGCCAAACTCCATAGAGATTCGAACGGAGCAATCGAATATAGTTATAATTCAGGAAAAGGTAGGGGCGTTCTCTGGGCAGCATCGATAATCGAAAGTACCGTCGGGCGTTGGGGATCGAATGACAAATGAGTGAAAAAGGTGAGTGCAAAGCAACAGAAGAGGCGAAGTACAATGCGATAGAGTGGTTTCAAGGCTATGCAGAACGCGTTCAACTGAATCGAGATATAGATACTCCAGACGGAAGGTTGTATTCGATACGCAGTGTACCGATTGGCGTTAAAGGTATGCTGACCTCGTTAGTTGAGTACGGTAATAGTATTACAAAAATAAATCGGCGCTCACCCAACGAAGTTACGGCAGTAGTCTTTGAAGGAAGTTTTGACATGAGTAGCCTGACTCCTGATAACGTTAACATGATTCAAGAATTTGCCGGTATGATCGAGGGAGAACAGGCATAATCATGGATTGTGAATTTTGTAAAAAGATGAATAATAAGTAGTTATGAGTGAAGACATACAAAATCGGCTTGAAGCCAAGCACCAAGGACATGAGATGTCTCCTGAGCTTGCCAATGTTGCATTTAGTTGTTTGTCTGGCATATTCTTGCGTTCAGTAAAAATAGATGGGTATCTGCGAGGTCTAAGAGAAAGAGGTATTACTCCGGCAATTTTTCGTAATATAACGATTAGATTCTCGCCAGTACTCGAAAGACGGCAGAATGATGACCCTGCCAAGTCCTCTGAACTTGATATTATCGTGGACAAAACAAGGAGATACTCACTGGAGGCTAACTTCATATATAACGGTCGCGAAGATTTTGAGCCTCTCGATTTTGTGTTATCTGACCTAACTGCTAGAAATGGGGTTGGTGAGGGCGTGAAAGAAATACTACGTGCGAGAATAGACGATACTGGTGCAAAAGCGATGATATACGATGGGCGTAGCGAAGAAGAGGTAGTTTTAGAACTATTCGACAACAGAGAAAGCTTGATGAATACATAGCTCAAAGAATAGACAAACTTGATAGAACCATTAGTTTCACAGATACTAAGGGTGATGAAAAATGAAAAAGATGATGTTAGCTTAGAAACACTAGTTAGTCTTGCCAAGCGGCGGGGTTTTGTGTTTCCTAGCTCTGAAATTTACGGGGGTATCTCTGGTTTTTATGACTACGGCCCGTACGGTGCGCAGATGGTGCGCAATCTTAAAGACGCTTGGTGGGATGCATTTGTTCGTAGTGTGCCGAACATACACGGTCTAGATTCTGCAATCATCCAAAACCGTAAACTTTGGGAAGCTAGTGGACATGTTGATGGATTTTACGATCCGATGGTGGAATGTCTTAAATGTCATACAGCACATCGTGCTGATCATTTAGTAGGTAAAGAGTTCGACAATCCATTAGAATATGAGCCATTTCTTGCTGAAATTGAATGTCCAAAATGTAAAGCAATAGGTAAGTTCGGCAAAGTAGAAGTCTTCAATATGATGTTTAAGACTGTTGTAGGTCCAAAATACACGAGCGTAGACCATAAGAAAGCTGTCTCATTAGAGGCCGAGGTGAGGTTTAACAAGGCTAATGGAAGCATCGATAAGTTCACACTACATGACGACTTTAACGAACTGAATGGATTTATGTTCTATGATCAAAAGTCAGTTGGGTTTCTACGTCCAGAAACCGCCGGTGGGATTTTTGCCAACTTTGACCAAGTGCTTGAAACGACTCGCGCCAAGCTACCGTTTGGTATCGCGCAAATCGGCAAAGCTTTTAGAAACGAGATAAGTCCACGCGAATTTCTTTTCCGTGTACGAGAGTTCGAGCAAATGGAAATTGAGTACTTCGTAAACCCCGAAAATGCCGACGCCGAACTGGAAAGCTGGAAACAGATTGCCTGGGATTGGCTCAAAGTAATCGGGCTGAATGAAGACAATTTAGAGTGGCACCAACATGACGACGCCGAAAAGGCTCACTACGCAGCCGACAGCTGGGATATCAACTACGCTTATCCATTTGGCTCCAAAGAGCTGTGGGGAATTGCTAACAGAACAGATTATGACCTGAAAGCGCACTCCGAGGGTAGCGGTAAAGACCTGACGTATTTCGACACAGCGAAGAATGAGCACATCACTCCTTATGTTATTGAGCCATCGATTGGTGTCAGTCGGTTGATGCTCGCGGCATTGCATTCAGCCTACACTGAGGAAGAAGTAGAAGGTGAAAAGAGGGTAGTGCTCAAACTAGCAAAAGGCATCTCGCCAGTCGACGTGGCGATTCTACCACTGAGCAAAAAACCTAAGCTGCAAAAAGTGGCACATGAGCTTTACGCCAAACTAGTTGGCGACACCAATCTGACAGTCGAATACGACGAGACGCAGAGTATTGGTAAACGCTACCGCCGTCAGGACGAAATCGGTACGCCGAAATGCATAACCGTAGACTTCGAAACTCTAGAAGACAAAGCTGTAACCATCCGCGACCGCGACACAATGGAGCAAAAAAGGGTGTCGATTGATGAAATCGTCGAGCAACTTAGGTAGATAGTAGTCATCTCTGTTTACGTGCGTGATATAATTGGCTCAATTAATCATTAGGAGGGGAAATGAATCTTACAACGTTAGACGGATTGGAGAAACAAATAGGGGAGTGGTATAAAAGCGCACCGAACTTGCCGAAGAATGTAAGCGCATGGATAGCTAAATACGCCTGGGTTTTTGTTTTGGTTGGGGCAGTGCTTATGACCTTCGCGGCATTTGCGCTTCTAGCTGCACTGGGTATCTTAACGACCGTGTCAGTTGCGTACGGTGCTTACGGAGTGAGCTATGGGTTCTTTGGCTGGATAGCACTAGTAGCACTAATCGTGTATTTAGTCTTTTCATTCAAAGCTGTTTCGCCGCTAAAAGCCATGAAGCAAGAAGGCTGGAAGCTGGTATTTTACCTAGAATTTTTCTACCTGGCTTTTGGGCTTCTGCAGTGGCTAGCGTATCCATCGGCAGTGAGTAATCTTTTAGGGTCACTTCTAGGTGCAGCAATCGGCTTTTACTTTCTTTTCCAGGTTAAGCAGTACTTCAAGTAACCTCAGATGAAAAGTCGTATCTTTGGGGTGCTTAGTGATCTAGGTATCGAGTTTCGTGAGCAGCAGCACGAGGCTGTGTTTACTGTTGCCGAGTCGAAAAAGGTTATGAACGACAAAGTACCGGTAAAGAGCCTTTTACTTCGCGAAAGAAAAGGCGAGGGTTTGGTGCTGGTGATTATGTCTGGCGACAAACGTCTCCAGGCGAAGCAAGTAAGCGAAGCGCTGAACCTGAAGAAACTGGAGTTTGCGAAACCCGAAGTTTTGAAAAGGGTCTTGGGTGTAACGCCTGGAGCGGTTTCACTTTTTAGTTTGTTGCACGCAGACAGTGGGGAAGTCATGGTTGTCGTCGACGAAGAACTAACTCACGAAAAAGAACTTGGCTTCCACCCGAACGACAACACGTCGACCGTCTTCATTGCAGGCTCTGCGTTAGAGCCTTTCGTCAAACACACCGAGCACAGCTATACAATTATGCAGCTAACTTAGTTATATAATTAATTATATAACTACCCAAAACTAACAGTAGTAGTACGTTAAATCATACTACTCCCACAACTTCAGAATTAATTCTGAAGTTGTGTTTTTGGTGCCTACTTATTGAACACTGGGTGATGAGCTGGCTGGTAGGGTATAATTAAACGAATGAAACTAGACAATCTACAGAAGATAAAATATTGGGGGGCGAGCACTTCGGCGCACCAGGTGGAAGGCGGCAATCACAACCAGTGGAGTGTTTGGGAGCTAGAGAATGCCTCTGAACTTGCTGCAAATTCTGAGGCTAAATATGCTCATTGGTTGCCACGATGGAATGATATAAAAAAGCAGGCACAAGACCCGACGAATTATGTTTCTGGCAAGGCAAACGATCACTACAATCTGTACGAAAAGGACTTCGATATTCTGGAGAGATTGAATATGAACGCCTTTAAATTTTCTATCGAATGGTCGAGAATTGAGCCCGAGGAAGGTAAGTGGGACGAGGCCGAGATCGAACACTATAGGCAGTATTTACAATCGCTAAAGGAGCGTGGTATTGAACCTTTTGTGACGCTTTGGCACTGGACAATGCCGGTGTGGTTTACTCAGAAAGGTGGCTTCGAAAAACACTCAAACATAAAGTACTTCTTGACGTTTGTTGAGAAAGTTATTTCCGAATTTGGAGCACAACTTAGTTATGTCTGCGTTCTGAATGAACCGAATGTCTATACTGGCATGAGCTACCTAGATGGAGAATGGCCACCACAGAAAAAAAATTATTTCGTAGCGGCGAAAGTTCAGAAAAACTTGATAAAAGCCCATAAAAAAAGCTACAAGATAATAAAAGAAATAGACGATTCGATAAACGTTGGGGCAGCGTACCAGGTTAATTATGTTTATCGTGGAGACGATAGTCTAGTTAGTAAGCTTGGCTCATGGAATGAAGAAACTTTCTGGAACTATTGGTTTTTTAATAGAGTGAAGCTTCAGACCGATTTTATTGGGCTTAATTACTATTTTGCCGACAGATGGCTTGGTGGTTTCAGGCCTGACAATCCAAAGACAAAAGTGAATGACTACGGATGGGATATGCAGCCGGACGAGATTAAGCAGGTGGTGCTTCGTTTGCACGCTAAATTTGGCAAGCCAATTGTGATTACCGAAAATGGTCTGGCTGATAGCAAGGATGAACATCGTAAATGGTGGCTCGAGGAAACTCTAGGGGCGCTAGATGCTGCCGTAGGTGAGGGTGCCGATATTCGAGGTTATTTGCATTGGAGTCTTTTAGACAATTTTGAATGGGCGGACGGTTTTTGGCCGAGGTTTGGGCTTGTGGAAGTAGATTATAAAACCATGGAGCGAACAGTCCGTCCGAGTGCGAAATGGTTTAGCGAGCAGTTGAAAGAAATTCGTAAAACACAGTAAAGGATAAATGATGCGAGGACCGAAAGTTGTGATGATTGGTGGTGGGACGGGCAGTTTTACGTTGCTCAGCATTCTGAAAGACTACGTACAAGATATAACAGCGCTTGTGAATATGGCAGACGACGGCGGATCAACTGGGGTGCTCCGTGACGAATTGGGTGCTTTGCCACCCGGAGATATTCGTCAATGTCTTGTAGCACTTTCGCGTTCAAGCGACCAAATGCGCGAGCTTTTTAACTATCGCTTCGAACAAGGAACGTTTGAAGGGCATTCATTTGGTAACCTCTTTTTAACGGCGGTAGAGAAAATGTCGGACAACTTTTCTGAGGCAGTGGAGTTTGCCAGTGAAGTACTGAACATTCAAGGCCGGGTACTCCCTATGACCCTAGATGACGTACGCTTGGTAGTTGAATTTTCTGATGGAACTAAAGTTAAAGGCGAGTTGAAGATTGGGCATATGAATTTTAAGGGCAGGCTAAAACCTGTACTGAGCCTTGATCCAGGTGGAAAGATTAATTCAGAAGCCAGCGAGGCAATCAAGAATGCCGATTTAGTAGTAATTGCGCCGGGCAACCTATACGGGTCGATAGGACCAGCGTTGATTATTGATGGAGTTGCAGAGGCGCTTGAGGAAAGTCAGGCTAAATTAGTCTACGTCTGCAATCTTATGACAAAGCCTGGTCAGACAGACGGTTTTAAAGTTAGCGATTATGCAGTAGAAATTGAGAGATTTATCGGCAAAGGACAACTTGATTATGTCCTATATAACGACAAACAACCGCCGAAAGAACTTCTAGACAAGTACTCTGAGGAAAAAGAGTTTCTTGTTGGATGGAACGATAAAGCGCTTCAAGGTAACTCCTATCTTGCTATGGGTGGCGATTTTCTGTCAGAAAACGTGCACTCGACTAATGAAAACGACAAACTACGAAGCGGCAACACATTCATACGACATGATGCCGAGGCCATAGCCAAGCAGCTAATGAAAATTTATTATTCGTAACCATAGTCGTAGTGTAGTAATCCACAACCCCTACGCTAAATAGGTGTTTCTGTGGAAAACTTAGGGCATATTTATAGATATTATCAATAAAACACTTGTATGTGGGGCATAGTGGGTAGTAGACTGTTGCTAGTGGGTACGAGCGGGTAGCAAAAGAAGCCACCCAATCTAAAAACAAAAAACACCACGAAAATTAAAACAACTCACGAAAGGGTACGCGAAAGATGGCTACGGTCGATTATTTCGACAGAAAACTCGATGACAAGCGTCGACTGACTATTCCAGTCGAGCTTCGAGCTGAGTTCTCGTCGGGTGTCGTAGTAGTAACTCGCGGTTTCGGAAAGTATTTGCACCTATACACAAAAGAAGTATGGGAACGCGAAGTAGAGCCGAAACTAAGCGGCGACGTTCTAGACGAACGCGTAGCTGACCTCAATGTGCGTTTCCGGCAGGGCAAAAGTGAAAGCCCGATGGATACAAAACAGGGGAGAATTACCCTGGAGCAGAATCTTCTCGACTATGCTGGTATCGACCGCGACGTAGAAGCTACGCGAGTCGGAAAGTATTGGCGCATAACTGCCAAGACTTAGCATAGGAAGAACAAGCACTTTTACAATTTAGTACAGACCCGAGGTCAACTATCTGACAGCCAACGGTGGCTCTAGGGCACCACCTTAAAAACCCTCGCACATTATTTGGTAACAAACACCTCCCAAAACTCCACCTCACACATAAGTCTCTCAAAGCTATGGATTTTAGGAGAATTTCTGAAATTCTCTCACCACAACAACTCCATTAGCAACAAAAACAAAAATTTTTACAAAACAAAGAGTTGACTGTCAGTTAGGTGACCTCGCAAAAACAAAAACAACAACACCACAACAATCATGTTCCAGTCCTTGTGGACGATGTTCTAAAGCTGCTTACCCCAAAAGAAGGGGAGAGCTATCTAGATTTAACCGCCGGTTACGGTGGGCATGCGTCGAAGGTGCTGGAGATGACTAAAAATGTATCGGGGATGATGCTAGTTGATCGAGACCAAAATGCCATCGATTCTTTGGCGTATCTAGGTAAAGCAGGAGCTCAGCTAATCCACAGTGATTTTGTTGGAGCAGCGGCTAAGCTTACAGACGAAAAAGAAACTTTCGACATGATACTTCTCGATCTAGGTGTATCGTCACCGCAACTTGACAATAAGGCCAGGGGATTTAGCTTCCAGACGGAAGCCCCACTCGACATGAGAATGGACGAAAGCCAGAGCCTAACCGCTCGGGATGTCGTCAACGATTACTCATATGAGGACTTAAGGCACATTCTCCGTAGCTTCGGAGAAGTTAAGCGCCCAGGTCTTGTGGCTCGAGCCATCGTTGATGCTCGACCACTGGAGACCACAAAAGAGCTGGCTCAAGTTATTATGCGAACAACTCCGTCGAAGGGAAAAATTCATCCGGCGACGCGTACCTTTCAAGCAATAAGAATCGCAGTCAACCAAGAGCTTGGTCAGCTAGAGTCGGTTTTACCGATGCTACCAGATTTGCTCAGGGATGACGGCAGACTAGTAATAATAAGTTTTCATTCTCTCGAAGACCGATTGGTTAAAAACTTTCTAAAAGAAGAGAAAGAAAATGGCTATGAAGCCAGGCTAGAAATCCTCACTAAGAAGCCGATAAGTGGTTCTAATAACGATGTTCACAATCCGCGAGCACGTAGTGCAAAACTACGAGCCGCAGTAAAGATAAAAACAAAAACAGAAAGGAGCATATGAATTCAAGTCAGATCAAAGTAGAGCTTAAAAGCTCCCGAGCGTTTAGAGTGCCGGTTCACAGAAGGTAAAGAACTTTAAGAACTCTAGCGCTAGAGGTAGGCGCCCACGAAAGATGGGCGCCAAACACCTCAACCAAAAACAAAAAAGGAAATTAACATACATGTCATATCACATAGCCACGATTTCGCAGAGGCAGGCTCTGCGCAGAAATCGCAACTACGTAAAGAACGGCAGCCAAGCGTCAGTACTCGGCCCAATTACCAACATACTCTTCATTGCAGTATTGGTGAGTATACTGGGGTTGATATATCTGACACAGGTCACAAAGACAAGTAGTTACGGTTACGAGGTGAATGGGCTTAAAACAGCGCGCCAGGAACTCATAAAAGAGAACCAGTCGCTGCAAGTGGAGAGTGCGAGACTTCAAGCTCTAAAGACAATCAAAACAAGTAATGTTGCCAAAGGTCTCGAGGATGTAGGCAGCGCAGATTACGCAACACAATAGTTAACGAAAAATTGCATGACCAACAGCACTGTTAACATTAGGCGGAAATTTATCTATCTGATATTAATATTATTCGGCATAGTTTTTACTAGCCGATTATTTTATATTCAGGTTGTTAACGGTGAATATTACAGAACGCTGGCTCAAGCTGAGCAGCTACGCAAGTTTGAAATACCCGCCAGTCGCGGGTCGATTTTTTTAAGAGACGGGTCTGAGAACGTCCCGCTTGTTTTAAACGAAGATTATAAAATTATTTATGCTGACCCACGCTACGTAGAGGATCCCGATAAAACAGCGATTGAGCTGTCTAAAGTGCTCGGCGGTAAGGCGGCAGATTACGAGCAGCTGCTCTCACTTGAAGACAGCGTATATGTGGTGCTCAAAAAAAGCGTCAACCCGAAGGTAGCAGACAAGCTTGAGGCTTTAGAGCTTTCTGGCGTAGGGATGCAAAGTTCGCCAAAACGAATATATCCAGAGGGGTCGCTTGCTAGTCAGATTGTTGGTTTCGTAAATAACGACGGAGAAGGGCAATATGGAATTGAGGGGTATCTTAACGATGAACTTTCTGGAGAAGACGGGCTGCTTCGTGCGGTAACCGACGCCAGGGGTATACCGCTGTCTACCTCCGATGATAATAGTGTTGAAGTACCGGCGAAGGACGGAACGGACGTAGTGCTGACGATTGACAGGAGTGTCCAACGTGCTGTCGAGGAAGCGGTGAAAAGCGGCGTTGAGCGCACCAATGGCGTGTCTGGAAGTGCGATAGTAGTCGACCCAAATACTGGTGCGATACTAGCAATGGCTAATTATCCATCATACGATCCAAGTGAGTTTTATAAAGTTGAGAATCCCGAAGTGTTTAGTAATAACGTGGTCAGTGATGCCTACGAGCCAGGATCGGTTATAAAGCCATTCACGATGTCGGCTGGGTTACAGAGCGGTGCCGTCAATTTAGATAGCACTTTTTATGATACTGGGTCGCTTGAGATAGACGGCTGGACGATAAACAATGCTCAGGAAAGAACATGGGGTCGACAGAATATGACCAGTGTAATTGTAAAGTCAATCAACACTGGTATCATGTACGTTCTTAATCAGATGGGTGATGGTGAAATCAATACAAAAGCTCGCACCAGTCTATATAATTTCTTTACGAATAATTATCGGTTTGGTGCAAAGTTGGGTATCGCACAGCCCAACGAGAATCCCGGAATACTTTATGCACCCGATGAAGCGGAAGGCAATAATGTTAAGTATGCCAATATGACGTTTGGCCAAGGTTTTACTGCCACAATACTGCAGGTTTCTTCGTCGTTTGCAGCACTAGTGAATGGTGGCGATTTCTATCAACCACACCTAATATATTCCAGGGTAGACAGTGAAGGCGTGGAAACAGTGAACCAGCCAGCAATCATTAGTAACAATGCGATATCTGACAAGGTCTCGGCGGAGATTAGGAAGATGCTAGTCGGTGTGGTCACAGACGGTGGCGGTTACTATGCCGAGCGTCCAGGGTTTACTATTGGTGGTAAAACCGGAACTTCACAACTGACAGAAGCTGACGGCTCTTACAGTACTAGTCGATATACTGGTTCTTTCGTTGGATTTATTTCAGGCAAGACAGTCGATAAAACGCCTGATTTTGTAGTTATGACACGAATCGTAGAGCCTCAGGTAGGTGTTGGAGCCGGTGCGGAAGCCGCAGCGCCTGTGTTTGGCGATATAATCGATTTCCTGATTAATTATTATCAAATAACGCCTTCAAGCTAAGGTTAGGGTAAAATAAAGCAATATGGATTACGTAACTTCGCAACTTGTAAACGACGAACTGGTAGGCATACTGTTGCTTAGCTTTCTT
>VAPL010003551.1_pt1 | contig 17051 bp, 15 predicted proteins | sample 3395061 | NCBI WGS metagenome assembly VAPL01 (sample SAMN08290444, study PRJNA428436) | hydrothermal vent metagenome | isolation source: Deep-sea hydrothermal vent chimney 2 | place: Pacific Ocean: Juan De Fuca Ridge | depth 2182 m m | reverse complement strand
GGGAGAGAGTGCACGGTGAGACCGACCCGATGGTCGGTGACCCGGTTGTCTTTGAAGTTGTAGGTCCGTATCTTCTCCGACCGCTCGCCGGAACCGACCTGGGACTTGCGCACCGAAGCCCGTTCTCCAAGCTGTTCCTCGATCCGGATCCGATACAGACGGGCGCGAAGCACCCGCATCGCCTTGATCTTGTTCTGGAGCTGGGACTTCTCGTCCTGACACGACACGACGATCCCTGTCGGGGTGTGGGTGATCCGCACAGCCGAGTCCGTGGTGTTCACCGACTGGCCTCCGGGTCCCTGGGATCGCATCGTCTCGACGATCAGATCGTTGTCGTGGATCTCGACTTCGACATCTTTGACCTCGGGGAGCACGGCAACGGTCGCCATCGAGGTATGGACCCGGCCCTGGGACTCCGTCTTGGGTACACGCTGGACACGGTGCGGCCCTGCTTCGAACTTGAAGCGTGAGAACGCACCCTTTCCTTTGACTGCGAAGATTGCTTCCTTGACCCCGCCGCTCCCCGTCGGTGAGACGTTGATCGACTCGATCGCCCACCCGGAGCGCTCGGCGAACCGTTCGTACATCCGGTAGAGGTCGCCCGCCCACAACGCTGCTTCGTCCCCACCTGCAGCTGCGCGGATCTCAACGATCACGTCCTTCTCATCGTCGGGATCCTTCGGCACCAGAAGCTTCCGCAGTTCGATCTCGAGCGCTTCGAGGTCTGCCGTGCGCTCCGCGATGGTCTCGTTGAAGTAGTCGACCATCTCGGGGTCGCTTTCACCGTCGGCCATCTCGGTGGCCTCTTCGATCTCTGACGCTGCTGCGAGGTACTTCCGGTAGTTCTCGACGACGGGCTTGAGCTCAGCGTGGTGTTGGGCAACGTCGCGATAGCGATTTCGATCTGTCGTCACCGACGGGTCGGAAAGTTCGGTCAGTGTGCCCTCGAACGCTTCTTCTACTTTTGCGAGACGTGCGAGGAGGCGCTCATCCATCGCCGTCACCGAGGTCGAACTCGGCAGCGAGAGCGGCGGGAGCAACGGCCCCACGTTCCTTGACGGACTCGACTTCGAGGGGATCCAGCGCGGCGAGGAGGGATGCGATCGCTACTTCGACCTGATCATCGGCGGGCTCTTTCGTCGTGATCGACTGGATCCAGATCCCGGGTTGGGATACCCAGGCGATCCACGCCTTCCCTGCAGCTGCCCGCAGGACCTCGTACGAGATGCCTGCGATCAACGGAATCAGGAGGATCCTCGCTGCGACCTGCCAGACGAACGGCAACGGAGCGAGCGTGAGGAACACGACAAAGGCGACCATCGCAACGATGATGATGAACGATGTTCCGCAACGAGGATGGCGAGGGCTGTATCGCTGGATGGCTTCGATGTCGAGTGGATCGCCACTCTCATACGCGTGGATCGTCTTGTGCTCGGCCCCGTGGTACTCGAACACACGCTGGATCTCCTGGCTGCGACCGATGAGCCAAATGTACCCGACGATCATCGCGATCCGGAACGTACCGTCGATGACCACGAACAGGATCCCGTTTCCGCCGACCAGATCCTTGATCCAGTTCGCTGCAAAGGCGGGAGCGAGTACGAAGATGCCGATCGCCACGACGACGGCGAAGATCATCGTGAAGATGATCTCCTTCCTACCGATCTCTTCCTCTTCTTCGCCGGACATCTCGGCGGACCATGACAAGGCACGGAACCCGAGTTGAAGGGACTCGATGAGTACGAAGATGCCTCGCAGGAACGGGATCTTCGCGAGGCGGTTGCGCGACGACAACGCTGGGAGCTCGTTGCGCTTCGCCTCGATGACGCCGTCGGGACGCCGCACAGCGACTGCCCAGGCGTCGGGGGCGCGCATCATGACGCCCTCGATGACCGCCTGACCGCCAACCGAGGCGCCAGGAGATCGACTCAACTACTCGTCCGAATCTTCAGAGACGTCGGCGGCGACAGGAGCCGGCTTCGACTCCATCTGCCCGTAGCGCTTACGGAAGCGCTCGACGCGACCAGTGGTGTCGACGAGAATCTGCTTGCCGGTGTAGAAGGGGTGGCTGGCCGAGGAGATCTCAACCTTGGCGAGGGGGTACGTTTCACCGTCTTCCCACTCGACCGTCTCGGACGTCTCGATCGTCGACTTCGTCAGAAACGCGAAATCGGATGACGTGTCCTGGAACACGACGGGACGGTAACTCGGATGGATGTCGGACTTCACGGGGTCTCCTGATCGGTACGTGTGAACTGTAGTGGACTGCGATTCCTGGTCGTCACTGACCGCTCTTGGCCACCGAAAGCAGGAACTCGGCGTTGGACTTGGTGGTCTTGAGCCTATCGATGAGCAGCTCGAGAGCGGCACCGGACTCGAGAGCGAGAAGCACACGGCGGAGCTTCCACACCTGAGCAAGCTCCTCGGGTTCCATCAGCAACTCTTCGCGGCGGGTACCCGACGGCTCGATGTCGATGGCCGGGTAGATGCGGCGATCGGCGAGCTTGCGATTGAGTCGCAACTCCATGTTGCCTGTCCCCTTGAACTCTTCGAATATGACCTCGTCCATCCTGCTCCCCGTCTCAACGAGGGCAGTGCCGATGATGGTCAAGCTTCCCCCCTCTTCGATGTTGCGAGCAGCGCCGAAGAAGCGCTTCGGCGGGTAGAGCGCCGTGGAGTCAACACCACCGGAGAGGATCCTGCCCGAGGCCGGCGTTGCCAGGTTGTGCGCTCGTGCGAGCCGTGTGATCGAATCGAGGAGGATCACCACGTCGGTGCCCGTCTCGACCATCCTCTTTGCTCGCTCGATGGCGAGTTCGGAGACCTGCGTGTGCTCTTCGGCCGGACGATCGAACGTCGAGGAGATGACCTCTCCCTTGACCGAACGCTGCATGTCGGTGACTTCCTCAGGGCGCTCGTCGACGAGGACGACCATGAGGTAGCACTCCGGGTTGTTCGTCGTGATCGAGTACGCGATGTCCTTGAGGACCGTCGTCTTTCCCGCCTTCGGTGGGGACACGATCAATCCGCGCTGTCCCTTCCCGATCGGGGCGATGATGTCGATGATCCTCGCCATCATGAGGTTCGGCTCACCCTCGACTTCGAGGCGAAGTCGCTGATCGGGGAAAAGCGGTGTCAGCTTCGCGAACTTGGGGCGATCCGCTGCTTCTTCAGGGTCGATTCCGTTGACCTTGACGGCACGTACGAGGGCTGGGAACTTCTCCTGGGCACGGGCAGGGCGGACCGGACCGGAGATGACGTCGCCCTTGCGCAGACGTGACTTTCGCACGACGTTGGCAGGGACGTAGACGTCCTTGTCCCCGGGGAGGTACCCGGTGACACGGAGGAACCCGTAGCCCTCGGGGAGGATATCGAGGATGCCCTCGCGTGCTTCAAGTTCTGATTCGTCGACCGGTTCCCGGCTCCGGTTGCGGTTCCGGTTGCGGTTCCGGTTGCGGTTCCGGCGGTTGCCCTGCCGGTCGCCATCATGATCGTCACGATCGTGAGACCTGTCTCCGCCTTCGTTCGCCGGTGTACCGGCATCTGTGGAGCCCGATCCGTCTGCGAGAGGTTTGGCCTCAACGGGAGCGTCGGGTTCGTCGTCGGGAAGCATGGTTGGGTCGAATTTCTCCGATTCGAGGATTGCAGCGATCAGCTTCGACTTCTGCAACCCATCGTGGTCCACGTCGACGGACGTGGCCATGTCTCGAAGGGCAGGAAGCTTGAACTCCTGCAGTTTGGCCCTTGGTGTACTCATCTCGTCTGTGCCCCTTTCGAGATGGTCGGGTTCTTTGGCCGTGCGGCCGGGAACAGCAGCGCTCATACGCGGGAGCGGCGGAACGCCTTTAGGGATACCCACGCCAAGCCGCAACGGCTGGTCGGTGGAGTACTGGAAGTATAGGGTCCGGCTGGTCTAACGCAACCAATTACTCCAATGTCGTCGACTGCTCCTCGAAGGAGTCCGACGCCTCGACCCGATTCGTTGTCGACGCAGCGCCATCGAGTGGGGCCACCGGATCGTCTCGAGCACCGAGATCGAGAGCCTCGATCTTGTCTCCCCTGCTGAGGATCTTGCGGGAACTCGTCCGGATCTCATCGATGTCCTTGACAGCCTGGCCGAAGTGCCGATCGAGGTTCACCACCCGGTTGTTGAGTCGCCTGATGTCCGTGAGCAGAACACCGACCTCGCGCTGGATGACCGAAGCCTGTTTGCGCATCTCGACATCGCGCAGGATCGCGCGCACCGTGGTCAGTGTTGCCATCAACGTGGTCGGAGAGACGAGGTAGACCTTGCGCTTGTGACTCTCTTCGATCACTCCGGGGTGGTGGGCGTGAAGCTCGCCGTAGACGGCTTCAGACGGGATGAACATGAGCGCGTTCTCCGCCGTTGTGCGCTCAGCATCGATCGGTTGTGCGACGTACTTGTCCGCGATGTCCTTGATGTGGCGTTTCGTGTCCGACGAGAGTCGCTTTGCAGCTTTGTCGCGCTCAGCCTGATTCCCGGCAGCGAGCATCTCCTGGTACGCCTTGAGCGGGAACTTCGCATCGACGGAGATCGGTCCGGGTGGGTCGGGAAGCTCGATGAGACAGTCGACCTGTTTCCCGTTCTCGAGGAGAGCCTGCATCGTGTAGGCGAATGAAGGCAACATGGACTCGACGATGTCGGCGAGCTGAACTTCCCCGAAGGCTCCGCGGGCCGGGTTGTCATCGAGGACGTGCTGAAGGCTCACGACCTGCTCGGACAAGGCTTTGATGTTGTCCTGTGCCTTGTCGATCGTCTCGAGCCGCTGCGTGAGCCCGGCGAGGGATGCGGCCTGATCCTTGGCGGCGACTGCCAGGTTCTTCGCCATCTCCGCTTCTACCTTCCCAAGGCGCTCCCCGAGCGCTCGGCCCAGTTGCTGCTGGGACTCGCTGAGCGAATCCGTCAACGCCTTGGACGAATCGACCTGCTGCTTCGCAACCGTATCGACCTTGCCGACGAGTAGTTGCTGAGACTGCATCAGCTCCGTCATCCGCTGTTCGATCACCCCAGCGTGTGGATCTTCGACGCGACGCGGCGAGCGAACCTGAAGATACACGAGGATGCCGACCCCGAACACGAGCATGACCAACAACACGATGAGGAGTATTTCGATCACAGTCGACGCCCTTCAGCTTCCGTCTTCACACATACCGGCAGGGTAAGGGGTGGGTGTGACAGGAACAGTTCACAGATCACAGATCACAGATCACAGATCACAGATCACAGATCACAGATCACAGATCACCGTCGAGATGACCTGGCCTGCGGCTACAGGTGCAGGGCTGATGTCACGGCGGCGAGGGTTGCCGGGATCGCTGGCGGGAACTCGATGTCGGCGGTTGCTGTGTCAGGGTCCTTGAGGCCGTGGCCGGTGACCGTGCACACGACATCTCCTTCGGGGAGATCCCCCGCGAACTTCATGATCCCAGCAACACCTGCCGCCGACGCCGGCTCGCAGAACACACCGACCTTCGTTGCAAGGAAGCGGTAGGCGGTGAGGATCTCCTCATCGGTGACAGCCTCGATCCTGCCACCCGACGCATCCCTCGCCTCGATCGCACCGTCCCACGACGCCGGATTCCCGATCCGGATCGCTGTTGCGACCGTTTCTGGTTCATCGAAGACCTCACCGAACACGATCGGTGCCGCCCCGGAAGCCTGGAACCCCCACATCTGTGGCTTCTCGCCGATCTCGGTGTAGCCCTTCCAGTAAGCCGTGATGTTTCCGGCGTTGCCGACGGGTAGCGCGTGGACCGCGGGTGCATGGCCGAGATCGTCGACGACCTCGAAGGCGGCGGTCTTCTGAGCCTCGATCCGGTAGGGGTTGACGGAGTTGACGAGTGCCATGTCGAAACGCTCCGACAACGACATCACGATCGCAAGAGCGTCGTCGAAGTTCCCATCGATCGGTACGATCGTCGCTCCGTGGGCGATCGCCTGTGCGAGCTTGCCTGCAGCGATCTTGCCGGAGGGCAGCACGACGATGCAGTCGATTCCGGCCCGGGCCGCGTACGCGGCTGCAGACGCAGACGTGTTACCGGTCGACGCACACACGACGGCCGTTGCACCAGACTCGATCGCCTTGGATACGGCGAGCGTCATGCCTCTGTCCTTGAACGAACCGGTCGGGTTGACACCTTCGAACTTCAGGTACACGTCGCGCCCGACGATCTCCGTGACGGCGGGTGCAGGGATCAACGGTGTCCCACCTTCGAGCAGAGTGACGATCGGCGTCGTATCGCTCACCGGAAGTCGATCGCGATGCTCGGTGATCACCCCACGCCATCTCACGGGGTCGCCCCAAGCACACGGATCACAGATGCGACCTCGATGACCTCGTCGATCTGGCGCAACGACTCGAGGGCATCCCTCTGGGATGCCTCCGGAGCGCTGTGTGTGACAACGATCAGAGCCGCCTCGTCGTCGACACCTTCCTGCCAGACAGAACGGATCGACACACCTGCGTCGCCGAACCCTGAAGCGATCTGGGCCAACACGCCGGGTCGATCGTCGACTTGCAGCCGAACGTACCACCGAGTCAGGACATCCGAGAAAGGAACCATGTCTCCAGGGGAGAACCGTATCCGTGGTGCCACCTGGGCACCGGCGAGCGTCTCACGTGCCGCGTCGATGACATCCCCGAGCACTGCGGTCGCGGTCGGCTCTCCACCCGCCCCCGGCCCGGCGAACAACAACGATCCGATGGCAGCTCCTTCGATGAACACGGCGTTCATCGCTCCACGGATCGATGCCAGCGGATGATCCAGCGGCACCATTGCAGGGTGCACACGGGCGCTCACGCCATCGACCGTCCGCTCACAGACCGCGATCAGTTTCACCACGTATCCAAACTCTGCTGCGAACGACATGTCCACCGCGCTCAGGTCTTGGATCCCCTCCGCGTAGACGTCCTCGACACCCACCCACGTTCCGAACGCGAGAGATGCCAAGATCGCTGCCTTCGCCGCGGCATCTGCACCCGAAACATCGGCGGTCGGGTCCGCCTCGGCGTAGCCGAGCTCCTGTGCATCGGCGAGAGCGGCACCGTAGCTCGCTCCCTCCTCGGCCATCTGGGTCAGGATGTAGTTCGTCGTCCCGTTCACGATGCCGAGCACGCGGTCGAGCCGCTCCCCCGCCAGCGTCTCAGACAGTGGCCGAATGATCGGGATCCCACCACCCACGGCAGCCTCGAAGAGGAGTGGCACACCGGCACGCTCGGCAGCAGCGATGAGCTCGGGGCCGCGAGACGCGATGAGTTCCTTGTTTGCGGTCACGACCGGTTTGCCCGCTTCGAGCGCCGCGAGAATGAGATCTCCTGCCGGATGCTTGCCGCCCATGACCTCGACGACGAGCGCGACCGTGGGGTCGTTGACGACCTCGAACGGATCATCGGTGAGGAGGCCATCGGTCACCTCGAAGCTGCGTTCACGCTCGAGATCGTTCACCCCGATCCGTCGCACGTCGAACGTCAGTCCCGTCTTGGCAGCGATCGCGTCGGAATCACCGACGAGCCTGCGCACGAGCGCCCCTCCGACTGTTCCGGCCCCGAGGAGCCCTATTCCGATCGATCGTTCCATGAGAACCGCGACGATAGCCGATTTGGACACACCGGCGTTCACCGTGTGGTTCGACCATGAATGCCTTCAGCATCCTTTCGCCTCCGCCGACAAGCCTGTATGGGCAAGACGATGTACCTCACGCGGGTTCTGATCTCGGTCGCCGTCGCCCTCTCCCTCATGATGGCCACCCCTTCGAGCGCCCTGGCGGGCGAGGACTCCGGGGCACCGACCGCAACGGACACAGAGGCCCCCGACGGGAGCACCGAGTCCGTCACACCGCCCGAAGCTCCCGATCAGGAAACTCCGAACGATCCGATTCCAGAGACCGTCGCGCCGAAGCCGCCTCCGAAAGGACCGATACCCACGTTCACGCCGGTTCGTCGCATCAAGGCGAAGAGGAAACTCGTTTTCCCCATCGTGGGAGTCACGAAGTACTACTCGGGTTTCGGTGACTGTCGCGACAGCTGCACCCGTGAACACTTCGGCGTCGACATCCTGACCTATGGCTGGAAGGGACTGCCCGTCGTTGCAGCCCAGGACGGGGTCGTGACCAAGGTCACCTACGACAAGGGCAAGGCAGGGTGTGCCATCCGAATACGCGGGCGTGACCGTTGGGAGACGAGGTACGTCCATCTCAACAACGACATCCCCGGCACCGACGAGACCGGGTACCCGTGTCCGGCGCCGGGAATCGAGGTGGGTTCGACGGTTGCTGCAGGCCAGATCATCGGATGGGTTGGTGACAGCGGAAACGCTGAACACACAGTGCCGAACCTCCACTTCGAGCTTCGCACGCCCGGTGGTTACCCCGTCGACCCGTACCCTTCTCTGCGAGCTTCCAACAAGATCGTGTACGAATGGCTGCCATCGGACCCGGCAGTGATGAGCCGCACGTTGGCCGAGGCGAACTGGGAATCATCCGAGTCGATGGTCGTCGTGATCCCTTCGACCGAAGCAGCCAAGCTCTCGACGGCCGGGTCGAACATGTCTGTCTCGAGCACGCCGATCCTCTTCGTCGATCGCACCGACGCCGTGTCGGCTCTCGATGAGATCGCCCAGATGGGTGTGAGCCGCATCGTCATCATGTCGGACGCCGATACGATGTGGCTCGAACAGTTGGCAGGACCGTACGCCCAGATCGTCGAGACGACACGCTTCCCCGACGTTGCCGAACCCGCCGCACTGTTCGTACCCGACGCCACGCAACCGGTCATGGTCGAGCATGCTCCGCCAGATAGGTTCGTGACGATCGTCGCCGGGGCCATCGACAGGATCCGCCGAAGGAAGAACGTCGCTGCGTACGACGAGTACGTAGCCGAGCATCTCGTCCTCACCTTCAACAGTGGGCGTTGGGGCCGCGAGCGCATCGGGAACAGGTCCTGGAGCAAGCCGTTGCGATACGCCGAGCGGGACGTGCTGTGGTGGAATACGGGCGACGGCTGGGTCAGCACCGAATCGTTCGATGACATCCCTCCATCGGGGTTCGCCTACCTCACTGAAAAGCGCGTGAACCCGTGGACACTGACCTACCTCGCGAGCCTGTCGATGCTGCCACCCACACCCGTGTGGTGGGGCGACGGAGCCTGACGCCACCGATCACGATCGATGCGAGATCGATCCTCAAACTCGCCATCGCCCGCTGCACTATCCCCATGCATCGCTCCTCCGTCGCTCTGGCGTCCCCCTTCAACCTCAATCCGCTGTTTGACGTCCCAAATAGGTGCGACCTTCTTCCGTCCTCCCTCGAGGGAGGACAAGCGAGTCTGCGAGCGAGGAGGGTGAAAACCTGAGTCGTTCCACTCGAGCCCCCATCCTCCTGGCTCGTCGCTAACGCTCCTCGCCCGTCCTCCTTGAAAGGAGGACGGAAGGCCGCCATCTTCTGCATCGAAAACGTGCAGGCCCCAACACCGCGAAACCCTTGGGGCTACGGCGATCCCCGGGACCGACGGCAGTCAGATCGTGGAACGAGGTCGCAGGACGATGATGCCACAACCCGCGCCGACGTCTCATGGCCCGGAATAGCCGTGTGACATGTTCAGCCGATGTCGCGAGCGACCAGGTCGCTGTAGGACTCTCTCTCGACGACGAGGCGTGGGACTCCTGAGCGCACGAACACGACTGCGGGACGGAGCACCTTGTTGTAGTTCGATCCCATCGAGTGCCCGTACGCACCGGTGACGGGTGTGGCGAGAAGGCCGCCGACGACGAGGGATTCCGGCACGCGGGCATCTCGCACGATGATGTCACCCGATTCGCAGTGCTTCCCAACGATGCGGACCGCTTCCGTACGTGGGGCATCGACATCGGTGACTGAGATGGCCTCATATCCACTTCCGTAGAGCACAGGACGCGGGTTGTCCGACATGCCGCCGTCAACGGCGACATACGTTCGGACACCGGGAACACGCTTGATCGTTCCGACCGTGTACACAGTCACAGCAGCCGTCGCGACGATCGCGCGCCCCGGCTCGGCGGACACCGACGCCTCGATCCCTGCCCCGGCGACTGCCTCGTGAACCTGTGTAGCCCACGCAGAGATCGAACCGGACTCTTCACCCTCGACGTACGCAACACCGAGGCCACCGCCGATGGAGAACTCGGTCGCTCCGGAGCCCTTGACGAACGGTGCAAGAGCGTCGATCGCCTTCCCGAAAGAGCTCACATCGAACACCTGACTTCCGATATGGGCGTGGACACCGATGAAGTCCATCGATGTCGACAACCGGACACGGTCGATCGCCGCCTGGGCGATGCCGTCTGCGAGAGGGAACCCGAACTTCGAGTCGGTCACGCCCGTTTGGAGGTACTCGTGGGTATGTGCCTCGATCCCGGGATTGATCCGTAGCAGGACGGAGGGTGCGTCGGCACCACTTGCGACGAGCGCCTCGATACGGTCGATCTCATCCCACGAGTCGACGACGATCCGACCGACACCGTGCTCGAGCGCCATCTCGATCTCTGCCGGGGACTTGTTGTTGCCGTGGAACACGATGCGCTCGGGTGGAACTCCGGCGTGGAGGGCGACGTACAACTCGCCGCCGGTAGACACGTCGATCGTCATCCCCTCTTCATGCACCAGCCTGGCCATCGCAGTGCACAGGAACGCCTTGGATGCGTACGCCACATCGGGTCCGAACGCCGAGACAGCCTCGCGACACCGTGACCGCAGATGCTCCTCGTCGTAGACGAACAGCGGTGTGCCGAACTCCCTTGCAAGGTCGGCGACGTTGCACCCTCCGATAATCAGGTGCCCATCGTCGACCTTCGCCGTGTCGGGGAGCAGATGCCGGGGGAACGCGTAGTTGTTCACATCCGGTCCGGAATCTCGATACCGAGGAGGTCGAGCAGACGTGTCAGGACGTCGAGGGTGAACGATACGAGCCTGAGCCACGATGCTTGCCTGACGGAATCGGACTCGCTGAGGATGTGACAGTGCTCGTAGAACCTGGAGAAGTCCGTCGCGACCTCGTACGCGTACTCTGCAAGCACATTGGGGGCACGAAGGTCGGCCGCCCGGTTGATCGTCTCAGGAAGCCTGGCCAACCTCAGCATCAGGTCGCGTTCCTGGGCGACCGTGGGAGCAACGATGCCGCCTGCCGTCAACCCGGCATCGGATGCCTTGCGTAGGATCGACTTGATCCGCACGGCTGAGTACTGGAGATAGGGACCGGTCTTGCCTTCGAACGCTGAGAACCTCTCGAGGTCGAAGATGTAGTTCGAGGTGCGGTGGTTCGATAGGTCACCGAACTTGAGCGCAGCGACACCGACCTGGCGTGCGATCTCCTCGCGTTCTTCTGGCGGGTACCCCTCGGCGATGTTGGCCTCATCGAGGCGGGTCCGGGCCGCATCAGCCACGAGCGCGATCAGGTCTGCGAGGCGGAGTACGCCTCCTTCCCTTGTCTTGAACGGCTTGCCGTCCTTGCCGTTCACAGTTCCGAACGCGATGTGCTCGACACCGGCATCGTCGGGGAGGATCCCCATGATGCGAGCGGCACGGAACACCTGCTCGAGGTGGAGCCCTTGGCGGGCGTCGACGACGTACAGGCCGAGGTCCATCGCCATCTCCTTGACCCGCATCTCGATCGTTGCAAGGTCGGTCGTCGAGTACAGGTATGAGCCGTCGGAGCGGGTCAACAGGAGTGGGGGCAGCTCCTTCTTGTCCTCGGGACGGGTCACATCCACGACCACGGCACCGTCGGACTCCCTGGCGATGCCTGCTGCGAGGGCACGCTGGACCATCGGCTCGAGTCGATCGCGTACCGTCGATTCGCCATACCAGAGATCGAACTCGACGCCGAGTGCTTCGAAGTCCTTGCGTTGTTCGGTAACCGACACGTCGTGAAAGTGCTGCCAGAGAGCGAAATAGCCCTCCCTGCCATTCTGGAGTTCGAAAGTCGCGACGCGCGCCCTCTCTGCTACGTCGGGATCGTCTGCGCACCGCTGTGTGATCACCGGATACATCTCGGAGAGATCGTCAAGCGTCACGGGCGACTCGGCCGGATAGGGACCGCTGACCGCGGTGTCGTACCCCGTGTCGAAGTACACGAGATCCGGACGGCGGTCCTGGAGTTCGACGATGAGTTGACCCATCGGCATCCCCCAGTCACCCATGTGGATGTCTCCGATCGTCTCATGACCGAGAAAGGAGAAGAGCCTCTTGATGCTCTCACCGATGATCGCGGCACGAAGATGCCCGACGTGAAGGGCCTTGGACATGTTGGGACCGCCGTAGTCGACGATCACGGTCATGGGCTCGTCCACGATATCGACACCGAGCCGCTCGGACGCAGCCATCGAATCTGCCGTTGCCGCGAGCGCTGCATCGGTCACCGTGATGTTGATGAACCCGGGACCGGCGATATCGAGCGAGGCGATCAGTTCCGGTGCATCCACATGCCCGAGAACTGCCTCCGCGAGAGCCCTCGGGTTCCGACCGGCCGTCTTAGCAGCACCGAGAGCACCGTTGCACTGGTAGTCGGCGAGTTCACGACGCTGCGATACGGCAACGGTACCGAAAGACGCGTCGACGCCCTCTGCGGCGAACGCCGGGGCGAAGAGATCGGTGAGTTGCTGTTGCAGGGACATTCCGTTCCGTATCTGTCGGCGGCCCGCAGCGTGGAAGGCCGGTGATGAGTGCACAAGGTTACAATCCGCGTGCGCCCCAGTAGCTCAGGGGATAGAGCACCGGCCTCCGGAGCCGGGAGCGCTGGTTCGATTCCAGCCTGGGGCACTTCCACTATCTGTCCCCCCTTCAGGGGGGACAAGCGAGTCTGCGAGCGAGGGGGGACCGCGAGCCCGCGAGCCCGGCACGGCAAAGACCCCGACCACAAGCGAGTCTGCGAGCGAGGGGGGACCGCGAGCCCGGTACGCGATTCACCCCGAGGTGCCATCCCGCTGATCCTCTTGGTACCTGGTACTACGACTCGAGCGCTTCGCGAACGAGTCGGTTCACCAGGGTGCCGTCGAGGTCCTCTCCGGAACGCATGACGGCTCCGATGACCTTCCCTGCGGGAGTGTCGGCATCCGCGCCAAGCTCGGCGATCGTTCTATCGATCAACTCCCGGGTCGCTCCTTCGTCCAGCGTCTTGGGGAGGTACCGTTGGAGGTAGTCGATCTCGAATGCGAGTTTCTCCGCATGGTCGCTCCCTCGCTCACCCAACGCCTCATACTCGGCGCGGGATTTCGATATGCGCTTCACGTAGGTCGCGATGGTCTTACGGTACAGATCGTCGTCGATGTCACCGCTGAACCCGGGTGAGGACTTCGCCGTGGCAACTTCTGCCTGGATCGATCGGATGGCGTTGAGGGTCGCCTTGTCCTTGGCTCGCATCGCTGCGATCTGGTCTTCCTTGAGTTGCTCCTGGATGGCCATGGGAGAGCTCCTGACGTGCCTGGTGGAGCGCGGTACGCTAGCGGCAACGGTGCCGTGGGACATACTCGCGAAAGACTTTCGAGAAATATGGGGTTCCCGACGTAGAATTCCTGACCTGAGATTGCAAGAACCTGCAAGAACCGTTTGACACCGAGGGGTAGTTTGTGAAAAAATTCACTTTTAGAACCCCGAAGCGACCTGAAGCTCAAGGAGACTCGCGTGCTCACCGTCACCGATTGGAGAGAGCTCTCAGCTTGTCGTGATTCCGACCCGGACATCTTCTTCCCGGTTGGAACCACAGGACCTGCTGTAGAGATGATTGAGAGGGCTAGCGCCATCTGCACCGTCTGCACGGTGCAAGAGGAGTGCCTGCTGTACGCCCTCGAAACGAACCAGGAAGCCGGGGTGTGGGGCGGTCTTCCCGAGGACGACCGGCGACGGTACCGCAAGCGCTGGCTCGCCGAGCGACGGCGCCAGCGTCAAGCGTGCTGAAACTTCACAAACCGAAGGAAGGGACCCGGGTCATCCGGGTCCCTTCCTCGTTGATGGCCCTGAGAAGGGTCAGGCGCGACCGAATCCTACGCCACGCTCTTGTGGCCGTTCGAACTCGACGAAAGCAATCGCGGCAACGGAGACACCGAACTCATGGCCTCGCGTATCGGTGATCCACAGCACGGCGTCGCCGTCCTTGAGCGCCTTGACATACGCGTCACTGACCGCATTGGGGTCGTCGACCTGTAGTTCGAGTTCACGAGCGGCTGAGATTCCGATCCTCACGGTCAGTGTTTCTGGCATGTGATTCCTTCTTGTTCGTGTGTGGTGCTACGAAATGACGAGTTCAGGGTGGGTCCGCAGACGCGGCCCCGTCTCGATGAGCCGCGTTGCAACATCGTCGAACGCTCGGGCTACTTCGCCGTCGGGATCCACGACGGCGATGGGCAGACCATCATCTGCACCTTCTCGAACCGCTGGAACCAGCGGTATCTGGCCGAGCAGGGAGACATCGAGGTCATCTGCAAGACGCTGCCCACCTCCGCTACCGAAGATCTCGTACCGCTTGCCGTCATCGCCGATGAACCACGACATGTTCTCGATGACACCGATGATGTCCTGATTGACCTTCTGTGCCATGAGTCCTGCCCGCACCGCAACGCGCTGTGCAGTCGGTTGAGGCGTCGTGACGATGAGGACCTCAGCACGTGGGAGGTACTGGCTGATGGAGATGGCAACGTCACCGGTGCCCGGCGGCATGTCGATCAGGAGGAAGTCGAGGTCTCCCCAGTGCACATCGACAAGGAACTGCTGGAGTGCCTTGTCGAGCATCGGGCCACGCCATACGACCGCTTGATCTGGCTGTACGAAGAAATCCATCGAGATGACCGACACTCCGTATGCCTGTGGCGGGAGCAGGAGATCTCGCAGGACAGATGGCGCTCGGTCGACGCCCATCATCTTTGGTATGGAGAAGCCCCAGACATCGGCGTCGAGCACCCCGACCTTCTTGCCCTTTCCGGCAAGAGCCACTGCGAGGTTCGTCGTCACAGACGACTTCCCGACACCTCCCTTTCCAGACGCTATGCCGATCACCCGGGTCTGGGAGCCTGCTCGACCGATCGTGACTTCACGATCTCCCGACACCGGTCCTCTCAGGTCTGTGGCCAGTCGGTCTATCTCTTCATCGGACATGGCTGTGAACGAAACCTGGACGTCTTCGACGCCTTCGATCGCCTTCACGGCATCCGTGACCGCTTGGCCCAGGTCATCGACGAGCGGGCTACCGGGAACGGCGAGTGCTACGAGTACGGACACCTGGCCACCGGCCACGTCGATGTCCCTGATCGCTTCGAGATCGCCGAGCGACCGGTGAATCTCGGGATCCTCGACCTGTTTCAGGGCGTCGCGAACCGCTGCGGCATCGACCATGGGAACTCCTATCAGCTTGTCGGAGCGAGGCTAGCGCCAGCGTGCCTTCAATCAAACGCCTCGCCGAGATGGAGCACAGTCGGCTTCCTCGCTCGATGAGTCCGGGACCGGGGTGCTCGGTGGCAGCGCAGCGTATGATTACAAGACAGGAGGAACTCGCGTGCCAACCGCTGATTTCGACAGCCAGATCGAGGAGCTCACCGGAGCACTCGGCGACGCGACGCGACGAGGGATCTATGTGATGGTGAGAGAGTCCCACGATCCGGTGACGGCAAGCCAGATCGCAGAGGCGTTCCAGATCCATCCGAACGTTGCCCGCCATCACCTCGATCGACTCCTTGTCGATGGTTTCGTCCGCGTATCCACACGACCGGTCGAAACACCCACGGCCGGGCGCCCGGCGAAACGCTACGAGGCGACAGAGAAACCGGTTTCGATCGAGTACTCGGTCAAGAAGTACGACAGGCTCGCCGAACTCCTGGCAGAGGTGATCGCTGAACTCGACGACGGACGGGCGGCAGGGATCGCCTACGACATCGGGAGAAAATACGGTCGACAGCTCGGCGCTGAGATCGGGATTCCCGAGGATGAGGGGTTCGAGGCAGCGGCACTGGCTGTTGCGCGATCCATGATGGGGCGTGGCCTCGGAGCATCGACGGTACCCTCGGAGAATCGCATCGTCGCCCAGTTCTGCCCGCTCTGTGACTCGGGAACCGCTGAACCAGGTGTCGTCCATGAGATCGATCAAGGGATCGTTCAGGGTCTGCTCGAATGCGCTGCGGAGCGACCGGTCGTCATCGACGTCTCGCACGCCGCCGTCCGCTGAACCTGCAATGGCGTGGATCGACACCATTCGAGAGGACGAGTGGGAGGGTGCCCTCGCCGAACTCTACGGAGCAGTCGTTGACCGCAACTACGATCGCGTCGACAACGTCATACAGATCCACTCACTCGACCCCGCAGGATTGGCGGCGCATCAGGCCGTGTACGCGTCGGCGATGTCCGGTACGAAGTCGCTCCGCAAGGTCGAACGTGAGCTGATCGCTCTCGTTGTCAGCTCCGCCAACGAGTGCCACTACTGACTCACCCACCACCGTCGCGGTCTGCGACGTCTCTTGAAGAACGACGACCTCCTCACCGCGATCGAAACCGATTGGCGAACGGCGGGACTCAGCGAACAGCGCCGAGTCATGCTGACCTACGTCGAGAAACTCACGACGACGCCGGGGCAGATGAATGAGGCCGACGTGGCAGCGCTCAGGCAATCGGGCTTCTCCGACCACGACATCCTGGACATCGTCACAGTGACGGCCTACTACGCCTACGCAAACCGTATCGCCGATGGTCTCGGCGTCGCGCTGGAGACCTGGATCGACGACTGAGGAAGAATCGGCCATCGACTGTCACTCGAAGACTCGCTTGGATTCTCCGTCCCCCTTTGAAGCTGAACGGCAGAGGAGCGCAGCGACGATGTACGGGGATCGTCCAGCTAGACGATGAAGACTCGCTCATCCCTGGTCTTCGTCATACCCGGCTCGCAGGCTCGCGGTCCCCCCTCGCTCGCAGACTCGCTTGTCCCCCCTGAAGGGGGTGTCGCTTTACCTGTCATTGTCCGTTTCTGACGCCTCCCACCCTGGCCAACCTAACTACGGCTGGAGACCCCGCCTCTGCTCAG
>VAPL011188313.1_pt1 | contig 17054 bp, 18 predicted proteins | sample 3395061 | NCBI WGS metagenome assembly VAPL01 (sample SAMN08290444, study PRJNA428436) | hydrothermal vent metagenome | isolation source: Deep-sea hydrothermal vent chimney 2 | place: Pacific Ocean: Juan De Fuca Ridge | depth 2182 m m | reverse complement strand
TAAAAGAAAATAAGATGAACATACGACGCGTGAGCGTTGTGCTTTAGTGTTTGTTTCTTTAGGTGGAATTTATTTCCACCGCTAAAAGAAAATAAGATGAAAAAGGAGTTCAAAATGAAAAAGTTACTTTTAATTGCATTAGCAGGTTTTGCTATAAATGCGATGGCGGCAAGTGATGGTGCAACACTGTTTAAAAATTGTGCAGGGTGCCATGGTGTAAATGCCGAGAAAAAGGCATTGGGTCGTTCACAAATTATAAATGAGTGGAAATCAGACAAGATAGAGTCTGCTTTAATTGGCTATAAAAAAGGCACTTATGGCGGCGTCATGAAAGGGATTATGAAGACTCAAGCTGCAAGATTAAGTGATGAGAAAATTAAAACTTTATCTAAATACATCCCTACTCTAAAGAAGTAAGGATAATAATTCTTTTGTTGTCGTGTTTGAGGATTTTTAACCCACATATTTTTGCTAGTACTTCAAATGTTTTTGGAGTATAAAACAAGATATGTGTGGGGTCTCTTCTATACCACCACTGTAAAAAATTCTCTTCATTATTATCATGGAAAAGTGTCATTATTGCGATGATTCCATCTTTTTTTAGATGTTGTTTAAAAATAGTGAGGATTTCAAGTGGATTTTGTAAGTGTTCAAAAACTTCAGTTGAGGTTATGAGATCATATTTTCTACCTTCAAACATCTTTATTGGCTGGTAAAATTTATCATAGATATCTGTATGCACTCCTCTTTTTTTTAGGATTTGTGCTAGAACTGACCCTGGCCCTGAACCAAAATCTAGGGCAAATTGTTTTTGTTTTTTTAAATCACTCCAGAAGTAGTCCAAAAAATCTTCAAACATTTTTACATATCCAGTATTTTGAAAATTATTGTTATGATTTTTATATTGGGCAAGTTCACGAATTTCATCAACTATAAAGTTCTTCTGCATCATAATCGCTTGGCAATTGTGACAAAGTCTATAACTCTTTTTTTGCATTTTATCTTTTACTCTTTTTGTTGCATTATTGCAAACTTTGCAGCCCATTTATTACCTTTGTTAAAATTATTTGACAAAATTCAGCTTTTCTATAAAATTGTTTTGCTATTATGCTATTTATGAATAAATTTTTATCTTTTATAGTATTTTTTCTTATAATAACTTTCTTATTATACAATAATGAAGCTAAATTTAAAGAAAATGAGATTAGGCTTGGCATGAGTGCCCCATTTTCTGGAAATAAAAGTAATCTTGGTAATGAGATGTATATGGGTGCAAATGCGTATTTTCAAAGTATAAATAAAAATGGTGGAATATATGGAAGAAATATTAGAATAATTACAAGAGATAATAAATATGAACCAAAAATAGCTATTCAAAATGCTTTACAGTTTATAAAGAAAGATAAGATTTTTGCTTTTTTTGCAACTGTAGGAACTCCAACATCTAAGGCAATTTTACCTATCGCTCTAAAAAATGATATACCATTTCTGGGTGCATTCTCTGGTGCAGAATTTTTAAGAAAAAGCAAAAACTCACTAATTCTAAATGCTAGAGTTAGTTATGAAGATGAAACTGAAAAACTAATAAATTATTTTGTGGGTATTAAAAAATTTACAAGAATTGCTGTTTTATATCAAAATGATAGCTATGGAAGATCTGGTTTAAGAGGCGTAAGAATCGCACTTCGCAAAAGAAACCTAAAAATTGTTGGGATTGAAGGAGAAGGAAGTTACAAAAGAAATACTCTCTCGGTTGGAAATGCTCTTTATGAGATAAGCCAAACAAATCCAGAAGTTATAATTTTAGTTGGCACAACTATGCCCGCAGCAGTTTTTATCAATAGAGCAAGGAAAAATAGAAAAATAAGAAAGAATATAGAGTTTGGAGTTTTGTCTTTCGTTAGTCCAAAATTATTATTAAAAAATATTGACTATAAAGCTAAAAATATAATTTTTTCTCAAGTTGTGCCATCTCCTTGGACATCAGATAAAATTCAGATAGTAAAATATAGAGAGCTAATGAAGTTGTATTATCCACAACAGGATTTTGGATTTGTTTCATTAGAGGGATATTTTGTAGCTAAAATGACAGCTCAAATTTTTATGGATATAGGTAAAAATTTTACAAAACAGGATTTTATAAAAGATATGGAGAAGATATCAAAAGAGATACAAAATAGTGCTAGAACGAAAAATTCATCAAGCGAGAGTGTTTGTTTGCACAGAGTACATCTAATGATATATCAAAATAATAAATTTGAGTTAATAGAAGAAAATAGTGAAAAATAGTCCAATCTATAAATTTATAGCCCGCATAGATAATATGACAATATCAAAAAAAACATCGTTGCTGTTTTTTGTTATGGTTACAGGAATGCTTTTTATTGGAAGTTTTTCACATATAGGTTTAAGCAGAATGAACAATAATTTTAATATATTGTACACCAAAAGGATGCTACCTGTAATAAGATTAGAAAAATTAAAAGATATATATAGTGTAAATATACTTGACACGCTAAGAGATGTAGAAAAAGAAAATATCTCTTTCCAGCAAGGCAGAGATGTTATTTTACTTGCTCAGGATTTGATCAGAAATAATTGGAATGAATATAAAAATAGTCTTAAGATAGATGATAGTGATTTCATAGTAAAGGTTTTAAGATCATGGGGTTTTTTACATAAAAAAATAAAAAATAGCGTATATGATGATGAAAAAGTTTCTGTTGATAAAATAGAACAGAAGATTGATTTTATTGATGGTATTTTAAATAACATGTTCAAATTATATGAGCAAAATGAAAAACAAACAGTTTATACCATACTTGAAAATCAGCTTTACCCAACGATATACTCTATAAATATTGATTTAACACAACTTATAAATATAAACTTGGAGGCTTCAAAAAATGGAAAAGAAAAAACAGATGAAGTCTATAGCAATACTTTTGAGTGGATTGTAGCTGGCACTGTTGGAACTATATCATTTGCCGCTCTCATCGCCTTTGTAATTTTGCATAATATAAGATTTTTGCATAATAACTTGGAAAATGTAGTTAAAGAAAAGACTAAAGAGCTTCAAGAATTAAATAGAAATCTTAAGTTAAAAATACAAGAAGAGGTGCAAAAAAGTAGGAAAAAAGATGAGATAATGTTTAGGCAATCTCGCCTTGCTGCTATGGGTGAAATGATAGGAAATATTGCTCATCAATGGCGACAACCTCTTAATGCTATTAGTTTGATAATACAAAGTTTTCAAACAAAAAGAATGCTTGGAGTCCAACTGGATGATGAATTTATTGATTCACAAGTAAAAGAAGGCTCGTTATTGGCTCAAAATATGTCAAAAACGATAGATGATTTTAGAAACTTTTTTAATCCAAATAAAAAATCTATCTTTTTTAGCATAAAAGAAAATATTCAAAAAAGTATTGAAATTATTGATGCCTACTATCGTAAAAATTTGATTTATATAAACTTAGTCTGTAAAGATGACTTTAAGATTCTTGGTTATCCAAATGAATTTTCACAAGTAATTATAAATTTATTTTCAAATTCAAAAGATGCTCTAAATGAAATAAACCCTGATATTAAAATTATAGAAGTTATTATATATAAGGATAAAGAAAAAGGATATATCGATGTTATAGATAATGGTGGTGGTGTAAAAGAGGAGGTTCTTGATAGAATTTTTGAGCCATACTTTACTACCAAACATAAATCAGCTGGCACAGGTATAGGTTTGTATATGTCTGAGCAGATAATAGAAAAACAGATGGGGGGAGAGATAGAGGTTCAAAATTGTTTTCACCATTTTGAGAAAGAGGGCTTGTATAAGAAATGTACACAGATACAAATAAGCTTATCATTAGATAAAGGAGCGTAAAAATGGATTTTAATAGTCTGCGAGAGTGTGTTATTTTGTATGTAGAAGATGAAAAAGTGGTGCAGAATCAAACCAAAATAATACTTGATGATTTTGTCAAAGAAGTTATCACTGCAAATGATGGAGAAGAGGGATTGCAAATAGCGTTAGATAAAAAGATAGATTTGATTATAACAGATATTATAATGCCAAAGTGTAGTGGTATAGAAATGTTAAAACGCTTAAAAAATGAATATAAGAAAACAATTCCATCTATAGTAACTACGGCTTATACAGATACAAATTATCTCATAGATGCTATAAATATTAGAGTTGATGGTTTTATCATGAAGCCTATAAATGTAAGAGAATTGATTAATTCTATGTACAACATAATGCTTCCAATTGTTCAGAAAAAAGCATTAAAAGATTGCTCACTTATAGTAGAAGGGTTAGCAGCTTTAATTGGTGGCAAAAAAATAGAAATTTTAAAATATATTATGAATCACTTAGATGAAGATCAAATTTTTCATGGTTCTTATCAAGAAATAATGGATAATATTGGAGTGAGTAAACCTACAGTTGTAGGAATGTTTAAGCAGTTAATACAAGCTGGAATACTTCAAAAAATTAAGAATAAAATTTATAAATTTACAAATACACAATTAATTGGAAAAATCAATGGTTAAAAAAATTATAATAACAATTTTATTAATTTCTTCTATGCTACTAGCTGGCAAAAATATTGTTATTCTGCAAACAAATCAGGGTAGTATAGAGTTGCAACTATTTCCAAAAATTGCTCCAAAGGCGTGTGAAAATTTTAGTGCTTTGGTCAAGAAAGGTTATTATGATGGGATAATTTTTCACAGAGTTATAAAAAATTTTATGATTCAAAGTGGTGACCCAACGGGTACGGGCAGAGGAGGTAAATCTATCTGGGGGAAGCCTTTTAAAGATGAATTTAAACCAAATGTTATTTTTGATAAACCTTTTTATTTAGCTATGGCAAATAGGGGTAAAAATACAAATGGAAGCCAATTTTTTATAACTACAGTCTCGGCTCCTTGGTTAAATGGAGGTTATACTATCTTTGGAAAAGTTATAAGTGGATTTAGTGTAGTCAAAAAAATTGAAAAAACAAAAACGGATGCGAGAGATAAACCAATAAGAAAACAGTATATAATAAAAGCTAAATTAAAATAAGTTGTATAATTTATATACAAAATATTAAAAGAAAATAAGGTACAATAAATAAAAATTTTAAAGGAAGACCATGAAAAAGATAGAAGCGATTATAAAACCATTTAAATTAGAAGATGTAAAAGATGCTCTTACTGCCATAGATATAACAGGCATGACTATTAGCGAGGTAAAGGGGTATGGAAGGCAACAAGGACACTCTGAATTATACAGAGGTGCGGAGTATGTTGTAGATTTTTTGCCAAAGATTAAGATGGAGATAATTGTCAAAAATGATGATGTTGACCAAGCTATTCATGCTATAGCAGAGTCAGCAAAAACAGGTAAAATTGGCGACGGTAAGATATTTGTCAGTAGTATCAACAAGGTAGTCAGAATTAGAACTGGAGAAGAAGACGAAGAGGCAATATAATCATAACTTTTAAAACAAGGATAAGTAAAAAGTCCTTGCTTTAATATAAATTTAATAAAATAGTATAAAAATCATTCATGGGGGTTATGCCCCCATTTTAATTATTTTGGTTCAATTAGCCTTGATTGGTACTCTTGCGGATGTTTGCAAACTGGACAAATCTTAGGTGGCTTTTTGCCATAGTGAATATGTCCACAAACTTCGCAAATCCAAGCTTCTTCACCGTCTTCACTTACAAACTCTTTTCCATCCTCTAGTCTTGCGAGTAGCATTTTGTACATTTTTTCGTGTTCAACTTCAACTTTACCTATATTTTCAAACATAGTTGCCACATCTTTATAGCCTTCAGCTTTTGCAATTGTTTTAAAATCAGGGTACATAGTTGTATTTTCATAACTTTCACCGTCAACTGCCATTTGAAGATTTGCTTTTGTATCTCCAAATCCATCTTCAAGATTGTGTATCATTTTATTATACTGCTTAAATTCTAATTTGGCATGCTGTTTTTCATTGTTAGCAGCTCTTTGGAAGTGTGCCGCTATATCTCTTAGACCCTCTTTTTGAGCTACTTTTGCAAAATATTCATATTTATTTCTAGCTTGGCTCTCGCCTGCGAATGCTTTCATTAGATTTACTGCGGTTAAATTTTCAGTAATCATCTCCATCTCATCTCCACAGCAAACAAGTGCTCCACCACCAACATTTTGAATTTCTACTACATTGCCACATTTGTTGCATCTGTATGTTTCATACTGTCTCATCTAAAATCCTTTTATATTTGATGAGTGAATTATAACCAAATAAAAATAATATGTCAATAGGAATTATTCGCATCTATTAGATAGTTAACTAATTTTTCTTCTTATAAGCATATATTAATATATCTTGATATATCATATCTAAAGAATTTACAATAGTTAATTGGAGGCAATATGGATATTTTTTTGAAGACAATAGGTGCTATAAATGATGAAACAAGGCTTAAAATCTTAAGATTTATAGATATCAATGGCGAGGTTTGTGTATGTGATATAGAAAATTCTTTTGAAATGATTCAATCAAGAATTTCAAGACACTTAAAAATCTTGAAAGAAGCAGGATTTATCAAAGTAGACAGAAGAGGAAGATGGGCATACTATAGCATAAGAGCTCCTTTAGATAAATTTAGACAAGGTATACTTGAAGAGCTTAGTTTTTTAGAACTTGAAATCCCAAAATCAAAACAAGGTTGTGATATTGAATAAAAAGATAATGATTATGTGCACAGGAAATAGTTGCAGAAGTATCATAGCTGAGGCTTTAATAAATAAATATTTAGATGGATTTAAGGCATATAGTTGTGGTATAGAATCAAGTGGCTACATAAACTCTCATACAAAAAAAGTTTTGCAAAAATACAATGCTTGGCATGAGGGCTACCACTCAAAAAATTTGGATGAAATCATAGAGATAGAGTTTGACTTAGTTGTAACTGTTTGTGACCATGCTAGGGAGACTTGCCCTATATTCCCAAAATCAATCAAAAAAATTCATGTTGGTTTTAGTGATCCTAATGGCAAAAAATATGAAGAGTTTGAAAAAACATATCAAGCCATAAAGAGTAAATTACTTTTGAAAGTAAAAGAGGCATTAAGATGATATTGCCTAGCATCATATTTTTGATAACGCTAGTGTTTGTAATTTGGCAACCAAAAGGGTTACAGATAGGCACAACTGCGGTCATAGGGGCTGTGGTAGCATTGATGGTTGGGGTTGTTGATTTGGGTGATGTAGAAGTTGTAATCTCTATTGTTTGGGATGCAACTCTAGCATTTATCGGGATTATTATACTCTCTATGGTTTTAGATGAGATAGGATTTTTTGAGTGGAGTGCTATAAAGATGGCAAAACTAAGTGGAGGAGATGGAAGATGGATGTTCGTAAATATCCTACTTCTAGGAGCTTTAGTGGCGGCATTTTTTGCAAATGACGGTGCGGCATTGATACTCACTCCTATAATGCTTGCAAAGATGAAGTATCTAAAAATGGATAAGTTAGCGATATTTGCATTTTTGATGGCAGGAGGTTTTATAGGCGATAGTGCTTCAAATCCACTTGTTATCTCAAATTTGACAAATATAGTTACGGCAGATTATTTTCATATTGGTTTTTTTGAGTATTTTAAAAATATGTTTTTACCAAATCTACTCTCTATTATAGCTTCTATATCTATTTTATTTTTATACTTTAGAAAATCAATTCCAAAACATGTAGATATAAATCTGCTTCCTACAGCCTCATCTGTTATAAAAAATCAAATTATGTTTAAGCTTAGTTGGTATTTTTTAGCTCTTTTGATGGCAGGGTATTTTATAGGAGATATGTATGGTATTCCTGTTTCTGTATTTGCACTCGGTGGTGCTTTGATATTTTTAGCAATTGCTTCGTATTTTAAAGCAGTAAAACCATTTAGAACTATTAAGACAGCACCGTGGCAAGTTGTATGGTTTAGTATCGGGCTTTATGTTGTTGTTTATGGTTTAAAAAATGGAGGGGTGAGTGATGATTTAAGTGATATTTTGCTAAGTATAAAACCGATGGGCGAACATATCTACATCATAGCAACAGGTTTTATAAGTGCATTTTTAAGTGCGGTGATGAATAATATGCCAACAATTATGATAATGGACATAGCTATAGATAAAACAGGAGACACTTTTTTGGCGTACGCAAATATTTTAGGGAGCAACTTGGGGCCAAAAATGACGCCAATAGGTTCACTTGCCACTCTCTTATGGCTTCATGTACTAGCCAAAAAAGGAGTTAAAATAGGCTGGGGAGAGTACATGAAAGTAGGAGTAGTCATAACCATACCAGTACTTTTTATAGCTTTGTTAGGATTATAAAAAAGAAATATAAATAATAGATAATTATCAAACTAAAAGTTTGCCTATTTTATTTTTAGTAATAAAAAAATGATACAATACTATAAAACCATCTTAAAAATAGGATAAATTTTGAAAAAATTGATATTTATTGCGATACTCTTAAGTAGTAGCTATATTTTCGCAAAAGATTATAGTTTGAGTGTTGGAAAACTCCCTTTATATTCTATAAATAAAAATAAAGGGATATTGATTGATATACTTAAACAAATAAGCAAGGAGTATGATGGTGGAAAATTTATCATTGAAGTTTACCCATTTGAAAGATCTATTAATAATGTTAGAGTTGGAAAAAGTGATTTCCATTTTCCAACTATAGGAAAAAATATATGGCAAAAAGAGAATGATAAGTATGAAAAAAAGTTAAATAAAGAGGGGTTGATGAGGTCAACATGTAGTCTTCTAAAAACTCATTTTGCCCTATATACAAATAAAAATCATCCCATTGATATGCATAATCTAGATAGATATCGTATCGAAACTGATGCAGGCCACACAATATTTTTTCACAAAGGTATTCAAGGAAGTACTTGCTTAGAGTGTAGCTTAAAAAAACTTGAAGCTGGCAGAATTGACGGTTTTATATTTGCTTCAAGAGAGATAGACACAATTATAAAAAAAGATAAATTAAAAGATATTATAAGACACAAATTTAAAATATTTGGTTCAAAGTTTATACTCCCTTTCAATGAAAAAGGTAAAAAGCTAGATAAAATAATATGTAATACCATAGAAAAAATGATAAAAAATGGAAGCTTAAAAAAAGTTGCAAAGCCATATACAAGTTATTTTCAAAAAGTTTATGGAAGTTTATATATTCCAACTCTAAAGGATATAAATCATTGATAAATAAAAGGTATATTTTCAGTAAAAAAGAATTTCCTCTTGCATTTCGATTGCTATTAACGATACTAATAAGTAGCTCATTTATCACGCTTATTGTTGTAGCTATACAGTTAAAACTTGACTATGATGCTGAAATTAAACAGATAAGTAGCAGGATGGAACAGATACAAAAAAGTTATGCACACTCAATTGCACTTAGTGTATGGAACTTTAATAAAGCCCAGTATAAATCACAAATAAGTGGTATACTAACTCTCCAAGATATATCATTTGTTGAGATACTGTCCAATGAAGGAAAAAAAATATTTTCAAAAGGCATATACCCTAAAGGCAAAATAATAATTAAAAAATATCCCTTAAAGACTATGGATTTTGGTACAAAAGTAAATGCTGGTATTTTGGTGGTGGTGGCAAATTTAAAAAGAGTATATAATGATATATATAAGAGAATTTTGTTTATTGTTATTGCTCAGGGTATAAAAACTTTTATAATATCCTTTGTTATACTATTTGCTTTTTATATGATGATTACAAGGTACCTTTACCGTATATCTGATTTTACTAAAAATATGAACCTTAATTCTGATAGTAAGTTGGAATTAAATAGAAAAGATAAGAGATATTTAGATGAGTTGGATTATATAGTTTTGGCAATAAATTCTATGAAAGATAAGCTAAAAAAAAGCTATAAAGAGATAACAGAGTTAAACAAAAATCTAGAAAAAAAAGTAAAAGAGAGAACTTTAAAGTTGCAAGAACTGTCATATAAAGATTCTTTAACGGGGGCATATAATAGAAGATATTGTGATGATATATCTGATAAGATTATATCTATAACACAAAGAGAGGATAAAATTTTATCGATTGCCATGATAGATATAGATGATTTTAAAAAAGTGAATGATACTTATGGACATGATGTTGGAGACCAAGTTTTAAAATTTCTGGTGAAAATTATTCAACAAAATATTAGAAATGGTGATATTTTAACCAGATATGGAGGCGAAGAGTTTATAATTTTATTTTCAAATATTAGAAAAAATGAAGCTTTTTTAGTCTTAAATAAGATAAGATCTATCATTCAAGACTCAATACTAAATAAAAAGGTAAAGTTTACCATAAGTATAGGTATAGCAGATTTTAATCCAAATCAAACTACTATGAAACAAGCTATAAAAATAGCGGATGATAGACTATATAAAGCAAAAAAGAGTGGTAAAAATAGAGTTGAAATTAATTAATCTGCTGAGTTGCTAGGGTGTTATAAAAGAGGCTAAATTTCCTCTTTTATAACATTGGTTTATTTTTATTTTAGCCAAGCTTTTCCTACTGGTAGATTTACACCTACATCAGCAAGAATAACATGAGCCATAAGATACCACGCGGTAAAGGCACATAATAAGAGATCCCAAGCTGCTAAAGTACCAATAAATGCATTACCAGCTAACTCTTTAACAACAAGACCTGCAAATCCTACAAGTAATGTTAGAAAAAGAAAAGCTAAAACGCCATTATGTCTCATTGCGGCAATAAACATTATAGCAGTATATATAGTCCAAGCTAATAAGAAATACCCCAATCCTTGACTAGTTAATTTGAGTACAGGATATGCTTTGTCTAAATCTGCATTTGTTCCAAAGATTATAAAAAGAGCTAGTGCAATCCAAAAAGCACCATATGAAACAAAAGCACTAAATCCAAAATTATTTCCTACTTTGAATTCAAAGTAACCTGCTACAAATTGCGCAAGACCACCGTAGAAAATTCCTATCCATAAAACAGGGGTTAAATCAACCCAACCTAAATTGTGAATCTGCAAGATAAAAGTAGTCATTGCAAAGCCAGCAAGGCCAACAGCGGCGGGATTACCTAATTTTGCTTCTCCCATAATTAATACCTCCTAAAATAAGTATATCCAAATTTCTTGGTTAAATATTTGGTTAAACATATAGTATTTCATCAAAGTAGCATTATCGTAGCATAATTTAAAATTACAGTATTATTTAAAATTTTATTTAAATATGTGTAGAAAAGAAACAGTTTATTACTAAGACTTATAAACCAGTGCTTAATGTCAGCTACTTAAATTGTATTTTTGAAGTATCTTTCTAAGTGTGCTTCTTGAGATATCAAGATAATTTGCAAGGTGAGTTATGTTGCTATCCCTCCTGATTAAAGTGGTGTAAAACTCTTTCTCGGTCTGTTCTAAAACTTTTTTTGCATTTTCTATGCCTCTTGTGTCAAACATTTCTGAAATTATATCGGATAAAGAGATATCACTTTTGTTTAGTTTTTCAAATTTTATATTATCTTTATGAATTATCTCTTCACGAGCATTTAAAGCGGAGTTGTAAACTGCATTTTTAAGTTCTCTAATATTGCCACGATAGACTCTTGTCTTTAAAAATTTTAGTGCATCGCTAGAAATACCTTTTATATTTAAGTTAAGGTCCTTATTTGCTTTTTTTATAAAAAATTCAACCAAAATTGGTATATCTTGTTTTCTGTGTTTTAGAGTTGGAACTTCTATGTTTATCATGGAGAGTCTAAAATATAGATCTTGCCTAAAACTTTCTTTTGCAATATTGTCATTTATATTTATATTTGTAGCTGAGATAATTCTGCCTTTAAAAGTTATATCACTATTTCCACCAACTCTTTTAAAAGTTTTGTTTTCCAAAAATCTAAGAAGCTTGCTTTGAAGTGAGATATCAAGTTCGCCAATCTCATCTAAAAACAGAGTTCCACTCCCAACCGCTTCGGCAAAACCGATATGTTGCCTATTTGCATCTGTAAAAGAGCCTTTTTCGTGTCCAAAAAGTTGTGATTCAAATAACTCTTTAGGAATTGAAGCACAGTTAACCATCAACATTTTAGATTTTGAATTTTTTGAATTTTTATGAATAAGTTTTGCTATCAGTTCTTTTCCTGTACCAGTATCACCTAAAATCATGACAGGCAAGTCATTGTTAGAGGCTACGCCTATTTTGCTATATATATCTTTCATAGTTTCAAATGAGCCAACAAACTCTTCGTTTATCTGATCCATTACTTTTATGTAAGTATCTTTTTTTTCATCATATTTTTTTACTACATCTTTTAGTTCGTTAGCTGTAAAAGGTTTTTGAAGTATATCTTTTATGCCAATTTTTGAAGCTTCTATCATATTCGTTGGAGTTGTATATGCAGTCATTAGAATAACAGGCAAATCTATATTTTTTTCCCGTAAAATTTTTATGAGATCTATGCCAGAAAAGTCATCACTTAGCATAACATCTACGATTAAGAGAGTTACCTCTTCATGTTTTATCTGTTTTGCTATATCGCTCTCTAAGCCATTGTATAAAACTGTATCATATTTTGCTCTTTTTAAAATCTTTGAGACAGAGTATCTTATCTCATCTTGGTCATCAATTATGGCAATTTTCATCACTTTTCTCCTGTTGGTAGGCTTATAACAAATGTTGTTTTCTTTTTATCAGCTAGGTGCATCTGCCCGCCTGAAAGATATACTATCTTATAGATTGTAAAAAGTCCAAGCCCTGAACCGTTATTTTTTGTTGTAAAGAAAGGTTTAAATATTTTCTTTCTTAAACTCTCAGGTATACCACAACCGCTATCTTGAATTCTTAGTAGAGTCATGTTGTTTGAGTTTTTTTTCCAATTTATATCTATATCACCATCTTGTTTTATGGCTTCTATTGAATTATGAATTAGATTCATAAAAATCATTTCAAATGAGTTTTTACTGATTTTTACCTTTAAGTTCTCTTCTATTTGATATGATAGAGTTATATTTCTTTCATCTAATTTTGGTTTAATAATTTCAATTAAATCTTCCAAAGAATCTTTAACCATCAAGAGTGTAGTGTCTCTTTTGTCGATTGGTTTTCCTAAAGATAGAAAATCAAGAACTTGTGCATCCATCCTATTAAGAGTATTGTTGATAATTTGCAAATCCTCTTCATCTAAATCCTCTCCATCCTGAAGCAGTAGTTTAAGAGGTTGCAAAAGGTTTTTTATCTCGTGAGCGAAGAGTGAGCTAATTTCTCCTAGTGTTTTTAAGGAGTGCAAAACCTTTTCATTCTCTTCTAATTTTGAGAGTTGTGTGATATCAGAAAATGAGATAACTAGGTATTCATTAACTAATTTGATTTGATAATACAAAGATAAATCTTCGCCCAGGTCATTTGTTATTTTTTGCTTACAAAATGTACAAGAGTTATCTTGATAGCATTTTATTAGATTTTTTATATATCTACTTTTCAATTTACCTTTTTCAAGTAGTAGTTTACTAATAGGATGTTCATTTTGGTACATAATATTTAGATTTTTATCACAAATTATGATGAAGATATCAACAGAAGCCAAAATTTGTTGATAAAAATTTTTAAGTTGCTCCTCTTTTTCGACAGACTCTTTTATCTCCTTCATGAGACATGTAGTGGTTTTAACTAAATCTGTTATTTCGTCATTTTCAACACTTTGTATCTCTTGTATATCATCCCATCTCTTTAGCGATATCGCTTTTGCATTTTTTCTTAGTATATCTAGTCTATCAAGTAAATTTTTCATGAAATATATAGCAAATAAAAAGGAAAAAAGAGCAGCAAAAATCATAATAAAAAAATTTGTAGAAAAGTTTTTCTCAAGCATATTTTTTACTGAATTTTTCTCGATATCCAAAGTAAAGTATCCAAGTAAAACTCCATCTTTTTTAAATGGTAAAATTTTATGTCTATCTTTATTCTCCAAGATGGTTCCAACTCTATGTTTTTTAGTATCAGTATGGGCTAAAACTATAAAATTTGTATCAACAATTCCTGCACTTTTTATAGTTCTATTTTTAGAAAAAGATTTTAAAAATTTAAAGAGTGCCCAATCATCATTTGCTAAAATTGCACTAGCTAAAAAATCATCATTTGATTGGATATTACTCTCAATCATCTCATTTATTATCTCATTCGTTTGATTTTTAGATGTATTTATGGCGAGTATTACAATGACACTCGAAAAAAGAGCGATAATCATAAAAATTAAAAATGCTAATTTGGTATATATTGATAAGGAGTGAAGTTTTTGAATTAATTTCTTCATTTTTCCTCTTTAAGAAATTTTTGCATAGTATATATTTTTGAGTAAGTTTGATTTGTTGGTTTGTCAAATCTATCGATATTAAGATGATTTAAAATCTCTTTTCCTATTTTTGTCTTATTCATATTTAAAAAAAGAATTTGGAGCTTTTGAAACTCTTTTTCATTTAAATTTGTTCTTGCAACAATTGGTGAAATCGTGAAAGGTCCTAATCTTTGTATAATCTTCAGTTTTTTGATATCTTTTGGATGTTTTTTTGAGTATTGAGTTAATACTAGGCTGTCTACACTAGCTCCATCTACAAAACCATCTATCACAGCTCTTATAGACTCACCATGGTCATAAGTATATATAAGGCGACGAAAAAAATTACTCATTCTATAACCATTTTTTAGTATATTGTAAGTTGGAGCAATTGAGCCAGAAGTAGAGTCAGGGTCGGTAAATGCAAAAATCTTATCTTTAAAATCCAGTAAACTTTTGTATTTTGTATTTTTTAGAGCTATTATATCCGAATAGTATTTGCCTTTGCGATTTATGATAGGAATAGCCAATAATCTTGCGTTTTGTTTATCTTTAAGAAGTGTATAAGTAGAGCTACAGATATAGGCAATATCTGATTTTGAATTTTTTATATTAGAGACAACTTCTGCATAAGTTCTCGCAAATTTTATATCTATTTTAAATTTAGAGTTGTCTTCTAAATATTTTTGCCATTGTAGATAAGTTTTTAAATCCTCTTTTAGAGTTGTGCCTGTAAACGAAAAGGTAATAGTTTTCGCATATAATCCAGAAAAAATCACTAAAAGTAGAAGTAAGCCGGTAAAAATTTTACCACTAGTGGAAATTATTTTATCATTTTTCATATCATTTTCCTTTCAAAAAGTGTATAAATCCCCAAAATATAGGACTTATAAAAAATTGGAATAGTATTTGCGCCTATAAGGGTACAGAATCTGTGTGTGAATTATATACAGATATTTTGAAAATCAGCTTTAAAGGAGTTGCCATGAGCAAAGAAGAGCTTTCAAAAGTTAGCAAAAATCTAACTTTGGAAACCGATGAGTCTAGAAGAGATTTTTTAGACAAGTTTACTAAAGGCGTCTTTGGTGGATTGGTTGTAGGTGGTGTTGTTAGTGCACTTGCTCCAGTTCAAGCAAAAGCCAAAAAAGAGGGTAGCAATTTAAATATTTCTACTCCATTTAAGCCTTTTGTTCTACCACCTGAGCAACCAGGTGAAGATGCAATCTTAAGAATGATGAGAGATATCCAAAGAGCACTTAAAAAACCAATTGAGCAAAGAAGTTGGAATATGGTGATTGATTTAAGAAAATGTGTTGGTTGTAATGCATGCTCCGTCTCTTGTGCTGCGGAAAATAAACTGCCACCAGGAGTTGTGTATAGACCAGTTATCCAAGAAGAAGTTGGAACTTATCCAAATGTTGGACATGTAACACTTCCTCGTCCTTGTATGCAGTGTGATGAACCCCCTTGTGTTCCTGTTTGTCCAGCTGAGGCTACTTGGAAAAGACCAGATGGTATCGTAGCCATTGATTATGACCAATGTATAGGTTGTAGATATTGTCTAAATGCTTGTCCTTATGATGCAAGAACATTTGATTTTGGTATGGAGTATATAGATGATACAGCAGATGCTCCAAATGTATTTTTAGGAAAAGAGAAAGCTGGCAAATATGAGACTGAAGCTTCGTATGAGTATGCGAAAGAGTGGAAAAGAGAAAAAGATGCATCTCCAATAGGAAATGCTAGAAAATGTCACTTCTGTATTCCTCGAATCGAAAAAGGAATGCTCCCTGAGTGTGTTGTTACTTGTATAGGTAGAGCTACATATTTTGGTGATGGTAGTGATTCACAGAGTTTAGTTGCAGAGCTTATGGCTCTACCAAATGCATTTAGACTTAAAGAAGAAGTAGGTACACATCCAAGTGTGTATTATATCAAGTAGGGAGATGAAATGACAAGAGAAAAAATGGGAAACATCCTTGTTTGGATTTTAATAATTGGTTTTGGTGTCTGGGGATTTCCTGGCATATTAGATAGATTTGGAAATGGTCATATTAACACAGGTTATGGCTCATATATTCCTTGGGGACTTTGGATTTCAGCATATATTTGGCTGATTGGTCTCTCAGCTGGGGCTTTGATGATCTCTGTTATGACTTATGTTTTTAATGTTAAAGCAGTTCAGAAAGTCGGTAAGATGGCGTTTTTAGTAGCAATTGCAACTTTAGTAGGAGCTATGATTGCAGTTGGATTGGATTTAGGACATCCTTTAAGAGCTTTTAGTTTGATATTTGACCCAAACCTTAGCTCCATGATGGGTTGGATGGCGGTTTTATACTCTGCTTATTTTGTAACTTTGTGTATTGAGCTATATTTTGCAATTAAAAAAGAGCAAACAGTTGGGTTGAAACAAAAAAGTATCAAAAAAATCTTAACTGTTTTGGGTATATGGAGTATCCCTTTAGCATTTGCATTTCACGGAGGTGTTGGTGGAGTTTTTGCTAATGTGATAGCAAAACCATATTGGCATGGACCAATGTTGCCAATTGTATTTTTAGCTGGAGCATTTTTAAGTGGTGGTGCACTATTTGCAACTGTTGCATATATTTGGAGACCAAGTCAGTCTAAAGATGAATTTTTAAAGATGATGATTTTTTTAGGAAAAACAACTTTAGCACTTCTTATATTT
>VAPL010057285.1_pt1 | contig 17061 bp, 17 predicted proteins | sample 3395061 | NCBI WGS metagenome assembly VAPL01 (sample SAMN08290444, study PRJNA428436) | hydrothermal vent metagenome | isolation source: Deep-sea hydrothermal vent chimney 2 | place: Pacific Ocean: Juan De Fuca Ridge | depth 2182 m m | reverse complement strand
AGCCCGGCAAGACGGTTCTTTATTTCATCGATCGCCCTTTTTTCATCAGCCTCACCTGAAGCTGCAAAAGTAACTGAAAATCGTATGTACGCGCCAGAGTCATCCCAAGGCACCGTCGATATAAGTTTTTCCTTTATCAGCCATTGCGAAAGCTCCTCGGCGCTGGCAAAAGTCGGCCCTCCCTCTATTCCTTTCGGGGCGGGAACATACAGGTAGAACGTGCCAGCCGGCATGGAGGCTTTAAATCCACAGTCTGTCAAGGCGTCCACCAGCATTTTCAACCGTCTCTCATATTTTGCGCCAATCTCCTCGGTGATCTCCGGATTTTCCAGCGCTGTAATACCAGCTTTCTGTATCGCTATGAACTGACCGGAATCGCAATTATCCTTTACCGAAGCGAAAGCGTTGACCACGAGGCTGTTACCCGCCACGAAAGCCAAACGCCAACCTGTCATATTGTATGCCTTGGAAAGGGAATGTATCTCTATGCCAACATCTTTCGCGCCATCCACGCTTAAAAAGCTGTAAGGCTTTGCGCCATACGTCAGCGCCGCATACGCCGCGTCCTGGATCACGACTACCTGGTTATCACTGGCGAACCGCACTACCTTGTCATAAAACTGAGGTGTAGCCTGCGCTCCGGTCGGGTTGTTGGGGTAATTGATATAGAGAAGCTTTATCTTTTCTTTATGTTCATCGGAAATAGAGCCGAGATCAGGCATAAACCCGTTTTCAGCCGTAATCGGCAGGTTCAGCGCCTCGCCGCCAAGGTATTTCGTATGTGTCGCCATTACAGGATAGCCTGGAACCGTTTGCGCGGTGATATCTCCCGGATTTATAAAAGCCAGTGGAAGCATGGCAAGGGCCGTTTTGGAGCCTATCGCATGGTTTATTTCCGACACCGGGTCGATCCCATCAACTCCGAAAACATTCTTCAGATATCTTGCCGCCGCTTCCTTGAACTCCGGAATACCATTGTCCGCATATCCTCTGTTTTCAGGCTTCAGCGCTTCTTCCTGTAACGTTTTAACCACCTGGGCAAAAGCCATTTCATCAGGCTCCCCCACCCCCATATCGATAAGCTCAACGCCAGGATTTTCCGCCATTGAAGCTCTTTTAGCGCGTTTGATTTTTTCAAACTTGTATATCGTTGTGTCTTTCCCAAACGCGGAACCGCCTATACGCTCTGCGAACACGTCCTGAATATAGCTTTCCCCAACAGTCATATCTATTTCCTCAAATCTTAAGCGCCGCAACTAAAACGCTTTAATTATGAATAAAAGATTCTATCCGCTTTAACCCGCCTCGAAGCGGGATCAGGTGATTTTAGGGCATGAAAGGACGCCGGTCAAATAATTCTCCATACCCCGATTTGTGTAAAAAGGTATAAACATCTCACTTGGAAAATTGAAAACAGCTTTAATCAAAACTGTGGATAAAAGAGGGTTATCATAGCCATAGAACCGATGGAATCCCGTTTATCATTATTCGTATATGGTCTATAATATAAGGAATTATAATTATAGGAGTAATAGGGGTCGTCATGTGCAAAAACTATAGTAAACAATTGTTTATGCTATCGCTGGCGTTTTTCTTTTCTTTTGGCGCCATCTCAAGCTTTTCTGAACCTCAAATGGTAGCATCTGTGGAAGGTCAACAAATCCCTGAAAATTTTATCAGCGGCTCTGGCTCTCATTTTACATGGATTTTATTTAATGAGTTGCAGGCTGACCTGGAAAAACATATTGGTCGCCCGATAAAACTGCATGGGAAGGATTCCATGTATGGCGTAGGGTGCAAGGCTGGCATTAAAATAGCCAAAAAGAACTCTATCGAAATGGAGACTTTCGGGTTTTCGTGTTGCCCGTTATCGGATGAGGAAGTGGCAAAAAATGGCCTTGATACCCACCCTATCGCATGGGAGCCAATTTATATTATCATTAATAGTTCAAACCCGATAAACAACCTCTCAGTTGAGCAGGTGCGCGGGGTTTTCAGCGGGGAAATAAAAAACTGGAAAGAAGTTGGCGGGCCAGACAAAAACATCGTTGTGGTAACGAGAAACCACTGCGGGAAAAGGCCTGGACATTGGAAAAAAATATTGCCGAACAAGAAAGCTTTCAGGGAAGACAGGATGAAAGTCAAAGGCGCCGAGCCGATGGTTCGCACAGTCTCTGACTTCAGCAATTCAATAGGACATGTCGGGTCCGGCTGGCAGGCCAAACCTACCGACAAAATCAAAGTGATAAAGGTTGGCGGAATCAACCCTACGCCGGAAAATCTTGCCGCCAAAAAATATCCTTTCTATCGCTTGCTCTCTGTGATAACTCATGGCAAGCTGTCCCCTTCGATTCAAGGTATTTTGGACTTTATGCAAAACAGCAACGAGTTCGAGCGTGTGGCAAAAAAGTATAATATGTTGAAAATTCAAAATGGAGAGCTGACTTTAAAAGTGGATTAAGTTGATGGGGGGCGCTTGTCTGCGCTCCGCCTCTCCGCCTTTGAGGGTGACAAACAACTAAACTGTGGCAACATCCAGTCCTCCAAAAGTATACTATCGGCGCATGGCGGTCTTCCTTATGGCGCCGCTGCTTTTCTTCATCGGTATCATGACCGTCTTTTACCAGAGCCAAAAATGGCAGAGTTCCGCTCAATTACAAACCCATCTTGAGAATATCAAAGACCTCGTAATAGATCAGATAAATCATACTGAAGATGAGCTTAAAAGTAGGGCCACGATGATAAGCTCCAACCTGTTGCTCCAGGAGTATCTTTTCATTGTCGCCGATCTTGATGGTGACCCTGATTCCTTACAGGAGCAGTATAAAAAACAGGTCGGGACAACCACCAGGGAAAAACATGTATTGCTAACCTTTGACGGCAGGCCGATTATCGGAAAGGAAAATAAGGCAATAATCAACTTTTTAAAATACGACTTGGAAAAAAAACCACCGGCTGTGGCTGAAATCGAATATTTCTTTGGCCAGGGAGGTTTGTGGCTGATCACCAGGATCGGGATGTTTTACAAAGAACGGTTAATGGGGCAAGTTGCTCTGGCCGTTCCTCTGAATCTGGATTATTTTAAGCTGTTAAAGCGCCGAAGTGGGGGTGATTTTTTTCTTACCTATTCAAAGAACCTGCTTTTTTCCACGCATAAAAGCGCTGAAGGCAAAGAGATCTTTGGGGATGAGAATGACCTTGAACGCTTTGAACTTACCGGCAACACTGTGGTTCTTGATGACATACTGTATAGCGTAGGATTGATCCCTCTCGAAAGCTCTCAGGAAAGAGAACTTCCTGAGCTGTGGATCGGGATAAGCCAGCAGAAAATGGCCGAATCACTCGGCAGCCTACTCTCCATTTCGATAAAGCTCTTAATTGTCGGGGGGCTGGCTATGCTCGGTTTTGGAATCCTTATAACCTACAAAGTCGTAAAACCGATAGAAGATCTCGTCGAGTTGACCCAGAGTGTTGCCGAAGGCAATTTCCCGGAAATCAAGAAAGTGGAAGTTCATGATGAGATGGACTACCTTACGGAACGTTTTTACTCCATGATTAACAACCTGAAAGAGAATCAGGAAAAAATCAACCAGGCTCAACAACTGCTCAAACGGCAGGCTATAACAGACCCGATGACAGGATTGTATAATCGACGCTACTTCGATGAGATATTGCCAAAATTGCTGACTTTCCAAGCGCGCGAAGGAGATATGACTCTTTATCTTCTGCTCCTGGACATAGATCATTTCAAGAATATCAACGACACTTACGGCCATCCGTGCGGAGACAACGTGCTTGTCGCATTTTCCGATATGCTTAAAAAATCGGTGCGGGACAGCGATTTCTGCTTTCGTATTGGCGGTGAGGAATTCGTCATTTTACTTCACGCCAAGAATATGGAGAGCACTATCAACCTGGCAAACAACATAAGAACCAGGATTCAGAAAAAACCTGTGCATTATTGGGGTGAGGTTATATATTGTACAGTAAGTATTGGCGTGGTCGAAACAGAAAAGGAACTAACACCCGATCAATTGCTTCGCCGGTCGGATGACGCGCTGTATGAGGCCAAAAGGCTTGGGCGTAACAGGGTTTGCGTAGCCTCATAAGCTTAAGTTGCGACGTTTCTAGATTATCTCCCCTTCAAAGTTGCGCCATGCTCCTATAACAAGGCCGACTATAGGGCTTTTGTTTTCCCGTAAATCGATATGCTGAACTCTGTACGCATGGTTTAACGGGACCAGATAGAGATGATACCCCTCTTTTTGCAACATTTTCGCCGTGACTCCGCCGTCATTGAACACCGCATAAATTTTTTTTTCGGCAACACGATCCGCAGAGACTTCCCTGTCGATCACTACAATATCTCCGGAATTTAAATGTGGAGTCATCGATTCACCATCCACGCGGCAGGCGACAAGATTACGCGATGCGCCAGTCTTGCTTAAAACCCGACGGTGGAGCAATATGTGATCTATGACGTTTTCTTCAAGAATAATTGGCTCTCCAGCGGCGATACCGCCTTTTATAAGCGGCACACTTATATATTGCGAACCATCAGCGAAAAGCGCCTTATCGCCATTATCAAGGTTTGCGGAATATGATCTGGCCTGATTGATCTCAAAATTCAAGGGCTGGCTGTCCCTTACATCGGCTGGTAGAGGGTTTCCGGTCAGCAACCTGCCCAAGTCTATCTTCCCAAGCTTTGCGATTCTTAACAGAACATCAACATCCGGCAACGCTCCATCCTCATATCTTTTAACCGAAGGGATAGACACGCCAACCAATTCCGCAAATTCACTTAAAGTCCTGGCGCCCCTTATTTCCCGGACTCTTTTGCGCAACGCTTCCCGGTCTACAATACTTTTTTTACTCATGCGTTAAATTATACCTTGACAATTAACTGTTCCGTTAATACTCTAGTCAAGCGCGGTCGGGTTGGCAAGTTAAATCGTAACATAGCGATGGCTGGAAGGTATAAACAATGAAAAATCAAGGGGTAACATCTCATGACAAAAAGCCACTTTCTGGAGGGGCGGGACAAGCCAGGCAAAAAAAATATGGCGTAAACAGGCGAAAATATTATACCACCTCACAGCTCATGTCTAGGTGGGGTGTTAGCGCGCCTACTGTTATCCGTCTGATTGAGGAAGGTCAGTTGCAGGGCCTTAAAATCAGGGGAGTATATAGGGTCAGCTGGGAATCGGTTGAATCGTACGAACGAAAGGTTGCTTTTTGAGTCTTTCCAAATTAAGGTTTTCAATAACTTGAAGATGTTTTATAATAGCTTCGGTAATATCTAAAAGTGGCAAATGGATCATCAACCAACCCAAGGGGCGATACAGGTGTGTCTCGACGAATTATCTGCCGTCACAGTTGCGATTGGCGAACAAATTCATGATAAACCCGCCAGCACGGTAAGCTTATCTGACATTCTCGAATATATCGATACCGTAAAGAATATCCATGGCAGACTCGCCAACGTATTTACGCAAAAAAATGGATACGCTGAAACTATAGATCAGTTTTTCGATAGATGGAACAATCTTCTTCTAGGTATTTTTTATGTGGAAGGGCTTATCAAGCAAAACAATTCCCTAACCGAAAAACAACATGAGATATTTATCCTCTGCCTTGAGGAAATCCATGATTTCGCCACAAAATTCGGTATAGCGCGCCGGTAGACTTCATTAGAATCCCCTCCCCCTCGCATGACCTTCAGGTTATGAGGAAAAAGGCGTGGGTGGTGATGAATAATGTCATCCCGGCCCCGGAGTCGGGATCTCGCCGCTTCACCACGGGATGCCGGACTGAATCCACCCTAAAGGGTACTCGCGGCATGACAATAAAAAAACCCCGGAGATATCAAAATCCCCGGGGTGTAAATTTCAAGTTTCTGTTATCAGCTGCCGGTCCACGAAGCGGATATAAGCGCCAGGTTACATCCTTCTCCTATATCGCTGTAACTAAAGCTGGTTATTCCTGTGCCTGAGGCTGAGAAGCTTACCTGGAATATGCCAGGGGTACCGAATTCTGTAAGCGTAAGTGTGGAAGCTCCGCTTAAACCAGACACTTGCACAGTGACCGAAGACGAGCCGGCCTTATCAGGGTCAACAACGACAACTGACACCCATGTACCACCTGTAGCCCCCGTCGTCGGGCTAACGGTGATGGCTCCAGCGCTACACGAAGATGAATCAAACGCGGTTCCCATATCTATCGTAAGTGTCGATGTGGCCGGAGCTGTCGCCTCCTGATCCCACGCCGATATTGTAACGGTTACATCTGTCGTGCCCTCAAACCTCGAATCGCTTTTTATCTCAAACTCCGCGGTAAGGTCGTCAATAACGGTTATATCTATGAACGAGGGGTGGGAAGTTTCCCAGCGGACTGGTGGTTTGGCTCCACGGGCGGTTATCCGCACTTTTTCCCCGGATAAGGCGTATATCGTCGCGGCGGACGGGTATAAGGTTAACGTCCCGAAATCAAACGTCAAGGTTTGCATAACAGTTTTATATTGTGATTTGGATCGAAGCTCTATTCTTCCCATAACGGTGCTTGCCACATACAACGCCCTGGCCTTACCGTCCTCATCGGCGTTAAAATATGTGTAACCGTCAGTGGCGCTTAAAGTCCCGCCCTGGAACGCTCCCCAGGCGGTAGGCAAGAAAAAGCCGACATTCCCTTCAAGGCCCTTCACCGTGGCTATGAATTCGAAAGTGTCCCTGCCGTTGGCCCGCACCATGGGGTTGCCATCACTGTCTTCTCCAACCTGGCTTAGAACTTTCACGGAAAGGGATTTTTCTCCAGCCCCGGGCACATCCTGCGATACAAGGTTGCCGCATCCATTGAGCAACGCCGATCCTGCAAACGTAAAAGCCGTTAATAACACCAAGCTTCCAGTCAGTTTTCTAAATACACTCATGGCGCCACCCACCCCCTTTCGGTCCGGTTGAATATATGATTTTAAGTTACTGCCACTAATTTTTCTTTTCATCACTCCACGCTCCGTTTTAATGCCTCACGGATTTCGTTTTTTGTTATATCATCGCGTACTTCGCAACGCCCGATGCCTTTGAGCAGGGCGAATCTTATCGCGCCGTGTTTCACTTTTTTATCGCGTTCCATCGCTTTTACAAGGTCTGCGCCGCTTAGATTCCGCGGTATCGACGCAGGAAGCCCCGCTCCGGAAATAAGCTCCTCGATCCGCAAGACTTCTTCTCTTGCAAGCGTTCCTTTTATATATGAAAGCTCAGCCGCGGCCCGCATACCAATCGCCACCGCAAAACCATGCCGGTACTTTTTGTAACCTGTAACCGTTTCCACTGCGTGCCCGACGGTGTGCCCGAAGTTTAATATCGCTCTGCGCCCGGTCTCCAGCTCATCCTCGGCCACAACACCGGCTTTAATCCGGCAAGAGGTCTGAACCGCTTTTATCATAACTTTAGGCTCCAACTTCTTTAACGCTCCAATGTTGCTCTCAAGGAACTTTACAAACCGTATGGACGATATAAGCCCATACTTTATAATCTCCGCCACCCCGCACAATATCTCGTCGCGGGACAAAGTTTTCAACGTCGAAACATCGGCCAAAACCAGGCTTGGCTGGTGGAAAGCGCCGATAAGGTTCTTGCCGTCGGGGTGGTTAACCCCGGTTTTTCCGCCAACCGAGCTGTCTACTTGCGAAAGCAGGGTCGTAGGTATCTGAACCACACGCACACCACGCATATACGTTGCGGCGGCGAATCCGGCGATATCACCTATCACTCCGCCTCCCAGCGCGATCACCACCGTGTCACGGTCATACCTGCCGCCAACCAGCCGGTCGTGAATTTTCGCCACTGAGACTATATTCTTGTAACGCTCTCCCATCGGAAGAAACGTCTTCTTCCATTTAACACCGGAGGACTCAAGCCCTGCCGCCAACCTTTCGCCATACAACCCGTACACCAGGCGGTTGGAAACCACCAGAGCCGAAGCTCCAATTTTTCTTATCCGTATCCCCGCCTCTTTTTCTATAAGGCCGGGGCCTATCAATATGTCGTAAGAACGCGGCCCTAAATTTACCCGTTCTTTAACAACTCCGCCATTTCTCACTATCGCTCTTGAATTTTAAAAACTGTCAATTAACTGGTTTTCGCTGTCGGAAGTATCATCACAGGAGAGGTAAGCACTGCGTTTTCAACTACGACCGTAATGTTTACTTGTGTTCCTGGAGGCGACTCAACCTTAAGAAGCCATCCTCCCCAACCAGCGGTTGTGGTAGTTGTTTCCGCGTCTTTCGGGTCGATAGCGACGCCGCTTATGGCCAAATAAACACCGGCCATATTGTTGCCATTAGAATCCCACACTCGCACCGTCACATCGACCACATCGCCTGTTCGGATAACGTTTGGTGAAACCATCATTTCAAAATAATAGCCGGAGGGCTCTGTCGGTCCTACCGGGCCCACTTTGCCAACTGATGTCTGGCCGCCGCAATGGGTTAATAATAACGGAGCCAATACAATAGCGAAAAGCCCGACAATTTTTCGCAGGGGAAATTTATCTTTCATAATCATGATCCCTTTTTATCACTCCACTACTTTAGGCGTTATAAATATCAGCAACTCCTCGCCACTCCTCTTTTTCAAGTTACTTTTGAATAACCAGCCAAGGTACGGGATATCGCCAAACCCTGGCACTTTGGCGCTGTTATAAGTATTCGTATCCTTAAACAGCCCACCGATAACAGTCGTGTCACCATCGGCCACTAAAACCTCCGTTATCGCCTGTTTCGTGCGAATTGGCGGAGGAGCTCCCGGGATCTGGTTACTGAAGTCCGGCTCATCTTTATGAGTCTCTATCTCCAGGCGAATATGCCTGTCTGGAGTTATATGCGGCGTTACTCTCAAAGACAGGGTAGCTTTCTTGAACTGTGTCCTTGTTCCTTCAGCTGATATTGTCTGGTAAGGTATTTCCTGCCCAGACTCGATCACAGCCTCTTTGTTGTTCATCGTTGTGATTTTCGGCATGGATACTATCCGCGCTCCACCGGTATTTTCAAGGGCCATAAGACGCGCGTCGAGCAAGGCCGTGCCGTTTATGTGCCCGAGCGTAACGCCGATGCCTCCGGTCGCCGCGCCGGTAAGCGGTAGATTTACAGCATAACCTCCCACGCCGGTCGAGGTCGAAACTCCTGTGGCTCCGGTAACGCCCACTGTGTTCGGGAATGTATTGCCGAGCGCTTCATTGAATACGCCACCCCACTGAACGCCAAGCTCGCGCGCCTTGTCGTGGGTAACTTCAACGATTCTCGACTCAATAAGCACCTGCATCTCTTTTTTATCAAGCACTTCTATAAGTCGGCCCATTTCCGCGAGCTTGTTTTTCGTATCTTTTACTATCAGCATATTCGTTCGCTCGTTAATGTCCACCGACCCGCGTTCGCTTTTCAGGATCTCTATGTTTTCCTTCATTTTGCCGGCGGACTCATAATTGATTTCAAATACCTTTGTATATAGAGGCTCGATCTTTCTCTCGGTCTCCAGCCTCTTTTCCTCGGCTTCCTTTTCCGCCTGGATCTCTTTAACCATGGCGACCCGAATTATTTTGCCCTGCTTGATCATATCCAGACCGTTATTTTTCAGAATCACCTCAATGGCCTGGTCCCATGGCACATCCTTGAGCTTCATGGTCACCTTCCCTTTTACAGACCCGGAAGTTATTATGTTGTAACCGGAAACATCCGCAAGTATCCTTAAGATGTTGTGGATATCGGCCTGCTGAAAATCGAGAGAAATCTTGACACCGGTATACTCATCTTTCGGGCCGGTGACAAGCTCAGCTCCAACCAAACCCTCCTCGTTTTCCTCGGAGGCTCCTATGGCAAAAGCCAGAACCGCTTCATCTCCAATATCAAGAGTGATTTTGTTACCATCGGCCACAACATTGTATAAAGAGACTTCCTCGAGGTTCACTACAACCTTGGCGAGAGGATCGTCGCCTCCGCGGAATTGGAAAACCGCGACATTCTTTACCGCCGATTCGTCGATATTGACATTTATCAACCGCTCGTTTTGTTTCTCCACCAATGCGTTCGGCAGGTCAATAGTGAGGCGTTTCATCTCATTCCTGGAGATAAGCTCGTAGCTTGGGTTAGGTTTGGACATTGTAATCTCTATACGGGACATTCCAGACACCTGGCGAAAGTCCACGCTTTGTACCGTAGCCGGAGCGCTTAACGGATCGACAATTGTTATTGTTTCCGGCGCTGTAGTTTTCGCCTCAGGAGCCGCGTCCTTGGAGGCCACCTTCCTCGGCGGCTCTTCCTTGGTGACTTTAGCCATCTTCATATCTGGCGTAGTGTCAGACGTTACTATTACCGCCAGCGGCTCTTCCGCCGCCGCCTCCATGATAGTCCGATAAGCCGCTTCTTCACCAACTTCCCTGGCCGCCTGACGCTCTTCAGCGGGGTCGCCCATGGTTGCGCTCATATCTGGAGATGTGTCCAACTTTGCCATTTTCACAGAAGGTTTGGGCGAGACCTCGGCAGGCGCAAGACTCACACCTTCCCGCGCAATCTGCACATACAGCTTGCCTGGAACCGAGTTGTCTATGTTGTAACTGATAGCCCCGTCCAGGTCTATTTGAAGCCTGGCGTCTCTGGTATTGGGAAAATAGTATGGACGTATAACTTCCACAGGAGCTTTTTTCACCGATATGATGGCCTGATGTTCAGACATGTCCACATTAGACATATCCAGTATCAACCTCTTCGGGTCATTCATTTTAAAAACCGTATACTGTATGGGACCACTCGCCTTGATCGTCACTTCCACGGATTCACCTTTGCCAGCGACAGACAGACCCGTAATCCGGCTAACCTCTTTTTCTTTGGAAGCGCCTTTCAAATCACTCGCTGTATTACCACCGCTTGCGCACGACCATGTCGTAAATAGCAAGGAGAGTAAAACAATGACCAACCTTTTCTGGAACATATTCACGGATCAACCCTCCTCAGGTCTTAATTTCAAAGCAGTTTCAACAGATTCGTACACGCCTATCCCTGCGCCTATCTTTGGAACTTGTTCTTTTACAACAACAAAATTTCTTTCAATACCTAAAACCTTGCCACACCGCTTCCCAAGGTACATCCCTGGACTTACAGTGAACCCTTTGCCGTCCGGAGCCTCAATCAATGCCACGGGCCCGCTTGCGCTCTCAATCACACCGGATAGTTTCAGGGAAAGCAGATCGTAATTTTCCAGCAGTTCCCTCGGCCGGTCAGGATCGCAGATATCCTTGCTGTCAGGCTCTGGCCCCATATCAAGAGCAATAAGAGATCTGAAAGGATCCCGCTTGCCAACTGAAGAGTAATATCCACCCTTTTTCATCGAAGAAGATCCTGAAGACCCCTCTTCAAGCGAACCTAAAACTCTTTTGTTCTTTTTGGAAGCAATCGCTTTTTTGGGCATGGGATAATCCATCGTACGGAACCATTTATCGTTAGCCGCAAGCTTTACAAGTTTCCACACCTTCGGATTATTTTTATCACGTCCCCAGGTTTCCCCTTTTATATTTACTGTAAAAGGAGGAGAGTCCTCTGGCCCCCTGGATTCCGTTCTTATATAAAAAATTGACGCCAGATCTCCCTGTGTTGTTATCGTCCGGATTTTTGAGCTGTAGCTACCTCGCTTCATAGTCAGAATTTTGGATAGGTCATCAGATGTGACTTTCCTGTCAGAAAAAGAAGGAGAAATCATGGCTTTGACCGCATTTTTATTATTGGTCGCAACGGCAAGTGACATGGCCTGAAAAGATATCCGGACATTTCCCTCATCACTGATTTCCTTTTCCTTAAAAAATTGGCCATAGGCAAAATATCCTGTTATCACCGCAGCGCAAATTATTAAAATTATTCTGGACTTCATATTTTATCCCGCGTTTGAAGCTTACCCAGCATTCACGCCTGCATTTCCCGGTAGAGGCGGGCGAACCCCCTTCTTACCATCTTTTTTCTTTTCCGAACCTTCAATAAAACGATATGTTGTAGCTACGCACTGAAGTGTCAGCCGCGAGCTTCCCTTATCACTGTGAATTTTGATGTCACCAATAGTAACAATCCTGGGAAGATGAGATATCTCATCAAAAAACATAAGCATGTTATGAAATTTGCCCGAAATTTTCAGGCTTACCGGAACTTCTGAATAGAAATCTTTTCTCACCTCAGGCCGTGGCTTAAAAGTCAAAAACTCTAATCCGAACTGCGTCCCAATATTTGAAACCTGTTCTAAAAGCTGAGGAATTTCTTTCTTCGACGGAAGCTGCCTGGAGGCTTCCGTCATATCAGTCTCCAATTTGGCTATTTTTTCTTTTAGTTTCCCAAGCTTCTGGGCATGGAGCCTGTTATCTTCAACTTCTTTCTGGATTTTAGCCAGGTTCTCCTGCAACGCGTCAATTTCCTGGTCTTTGCCTTGAATTACAAAAAAGTAAAACGCTCCCACAACCAGAGCCGCGACACCAAAAATCCCGGCAAACCTCTGCCATGCCGGAAGTGGATAGATCCTTTCGTACGGGATCTTGTCAAATAACTTTTCTAGTTCCACAAATAAACCTTATTTATCTTCAGAATCACGCAATCAGCAAAGCTTTTACAGCTTACCTTTTCTTCTTATTTTTCTTTTTGGCGGCCGCCTCTCTTTTTGCTTTCTCTTCCGCTCTTTTCAAAGCTATTGGCGTCATGCTCGAAACCTTGAATTTTTTCAAGGTTTCTGTTTTCACCTTGGCTGATGTGATACCACTTAGCTCCACCCTTTTAAAATGCTCGGAACTCTGCATGCCTCTCATCAGCTTAGCTACCGCCGTATTGGAAAAAGAGTAACCCTCCACTGAAATAACACCACCTATATCTGACAATTTGGTGAGCCATATCTCTGGTGGAAGAAGTACGTTGAGGTTGTCGAAATATACCGTGGGGCCTCCTTTTAGCTCCACCAAAAAATCTATGGTCTTAAGTATGACTCCAAGCCTGCGTTCACGGGCTTCCATATCTTTCACCTGGTTACGCACTCTTTTTTGAACCGCAAGCTCCTTTTTGGCTCCACTGATTTTTTCGTTAGTGTCATCAATCTGGCTGGCTTTGGCCTGCCACCAGAAACCGCACAGAACCAAAGACGATACTATCGTGACCAAGCCGACAACAACCTGTTGCTGTATTATAATTTTTTCTTTGGCGTGACGATCAGCAAGCAGGTTAATCTTTATCATTTTTCATCCAGCTTTCTTACCGCCAATCCAACAGCGATAACAGCCATGGGACCGATATTTTCGACATACTCCTCGTCGAAAACCTTGGGATTTACCTTTATCCGCCGGAAGGGGTTTATAACTTCACAACTCAACCCCACCTCCTCACCTATAATGGAGACCGCGCCTTCAAGCATGGCGCCTCCTCCTGAAATATAAATCCGGCGTACACGGCTTTCAGATGTGCGTTGAAACATTTCAAATGTCTTGACCAGCTCCTCGCAAATATCCGCGATTCCGGACTTGATATGAGGGATCAACTCCTCTTTATTCACACCATCCTCGACGTGGCCAAGTTTGTAGCGCTCCGCATCCCTGAACCCGACACCCATATTTTTCTGGATAGCTTCCGTGATATTGTTTCCACCCACGGGCATATCCCGGGTATAAGCTGTAATTCCATTTTCTATTATGTTTACGTTGGTAACAGACGCGCCGATATTGACCAACGCAAAAGTGTCATCCTCATCAAGTCCGTACGACGCCTCAAACCCGTTTTCAAGCGCAAAAATATCGAGATCGACTACGGCTGGTTTCAAACCAGCGTTTCTTATTATTTCGCTCTGCTCGGCGATAATGTCTTTCTTGGCGGCGACCAGGAGCACATCCATATGACGGTCTTCATCTTCAGAAAGCCTCTCTCCTTTTTTAGGGATATCCCCTTCAGCCTGTATGATCTGGAAAGCTACATTCACTTCGTCAATATCAAACGGTATATATTGCTCCGCCTCCTGCTGAATAGATTCCGCCAAGTCTTCCTCGCTCATGAGAGGGACGGTGATTTTCTTTATGATGACTGACTGGCCGGAAACAGAAAAAACACAATGCTTCACCCTGGACGGGATTTTCTCCGCTTTCAGGAGGCCTTTAATCGCTTCCGTTATCGCAGCGGGATTTTCCACTTCACCGTCAACGATAGTGTCCGGTGGAAGTGAAACCATACCGAAATTTAAGAGTTGGTAGCCTCGGCCGCCGGGTTTTAGAAACGCAAGCTTTACAGAATGTGATCCAATGTCTATTCCCAGAAGAGGCTTATTTAGCAACGAAAACACAGAGGCAACCTACCTTGTTATGTGACGACATTGTAACATGAAGGCGCTACTCTTCGCAGAATACTTCGCCCCGATCATCGAGATCCAATCCTAAAGCAACTAGGATTTTCCGTTTCGTATCGAGCCTGCAAAAATAGCCCTTTTCTACCCTGTCTATGGTTTGAACTGACAATCCGGTTTTCCTGGCAAGTTCAGCTTTACTCATCATTTTGGTTTCTCGTATCTTATGTACGTTATTTTTCCGCAATTGTGACCGTTCCTTCAAGGACATCCGTCTACTCCACCACCAAAAATTAAAGAAAATTGAAATTAGCGCTAAATTAGACCTAACTTTATCCCAATTAAATATATTTGTCAATAATTCTTAAGTATTTAGCCATGAATTATGACCTATTATACACTAATAGTATTCTATGTGAAAGTATTTTAACTAATTTAGATATATTTAATATCAGTTAGAGCTGATTATACTATAACTATAGCATAATCAGCATCAAATCCTTTACACCTCTATTTACACCAAGCGGCGAATTGTTTTATCTCGAATTAAGGCCCGGAAAATCGACACATTTTTCCACAAAACATATGCTGTGTTCAGCTTGGCAAACGTTGGCTCTGGCTTTATGGCGCAGGCTTGTTTATTATTAGGGTTTTGGGAAAAACCTCAAAAGAGATCGGCAAAATGATTATCTTACCTGCGATTGATCTTATGGATGGCGCTGTTGTCCGCCTGCGCAAAGGCGCTTTTGATGACAAGGTCGTCTACTCAAATGACCCCGCCGGTATGGCTAGAAAATGGGTGGATATGGGCGCCGAAGCAATGCATGTTGTAGACCTGGATGGAGCGCGGGAAGGCAGGCCAGTCAATAAAGAAGCTATTCGCGCTATTGTGGACGCGGCGGGGATTCCGGTTGAAATCGGAGGCGGCATACGTTCAGTGCAGACAGTGAGCGACTACCTGGACCTTGGAGTGTCGCAGGTAATTCTCGGCACCGCCGCTATAGAAAACCCGGATCTCGTCCTTGCCGCGGCGGATATTTTCCCGGGCCGCATCATCGTTGGTATCGACGTTAAGGATGGGCGACCGGCCACAAAAGGGTGGGTTGAAACTGTTGACGAAGATCCTGTGGCGCTTGCGAAAAGGTATGCGGCCATGGGCGCGTCCGGTATCGTATACACCGATATTTCTCGTGACGGCATGCTTGCGGGGGCAAACATTGAAGGTTTGAAAGTGTTCGCCGAAGCCATCGACCTTCCTGTTACAGCGTCTGGTGGTGTGACATCGCTTACCGATGTACGGGCCATAACCGGGCTTGAGAGCCATGGGGTCTCCTCCATGATTATAGGCAAGGCTATTTACGATGACGCGCTCGACCTTGAAGAGGCGATCGCCATCGCAAAGGCCGGGTAGAAAATATGACTTTACGCAGGCGCATCATTCCATGCCTCGACGTTAAAGAAGGCCGGGTTGTAAAAGGAGTGAAATTTCTCAACCTACGCGACGCCGGCGACCCGGTGGAAGTCGCCAGGATATATGACGAGCAGGGAGCCGATGAGCTTACCTTTTTAGACATCACAGCTTCATCTGACAAAAGAGATATCATTCTGGACGTTGTGGCGCACACGGCTGAACAGGTTTTTATGCCGCTTACGGTTGGCGGAGGCGTGCGGGTTCTGGAGGATATACACAAGCTGTTGCGGGCCGGAGCCGACAAGGTTGCGATAAATACCGCCGCTGTAAAAAACCCTGAGTTCGTCCATGAGGCGTCAAGACGCTTCGGAAGCCAGTGCATAGTTGTGGCGATCGACGCTAAAAGAAGGGTCGACGCTGATGGCTGGGAGGTATATACCCATGGAGGGCGAACACCAACAGGTATTGACGCTATCGAATGGGCAAAAAAAATGGATGAGTTCGGAGCGGGTGAAATACTCCTCACTTCAATGGACGCCGACGGGACAAAAAAAGGTTACGATATTGAGCTTACAAAAACGGTATGCCGGGCTGTATCCATTCCGGTGATAGCCTCAGGCGGCGTAGGTACGCTGGAGCATTTATATGACGGCTTGACCAAAGGCGAAGCGGACGCCGTTCTGGCGGCGTCGATATTCCATTTCAAGGAATATACCATTGGCGAGGCGAAACGGTACCTCAAAGAGAGATCAGTTTCCGTGCGGGATGAAAGCGCGCATGGATAACGGAAAAGCGTGAACGGTTATGGCAAGGCAGGGCAAAAACAAATCATCTGGCGGAAAAGGTAAAAAGAGCGGGCCGTCCACCATTCTGAACAGAAAAGCGCGGCATGATTACTTTATCCTGGAGTCCATGGAGGCCGGCATAGTCCTCACCGGATCTGAAGTAAAATCTATTCGCGAAGGCAAAATCAACCTGCGCGAATCATACGCCAAGTTATTAAACAACGAGGTGTGGCTTGTTGGCGCTCACATAACCCCTTATAAAAACCAGAATACTTTCGATGATACCGATCCCGTACGCGACAGAAAACTGCTGCTCCATAAAAAGCAGATAAAAAAACTTGTCGTCGCCACAAAAGAAAAAGGTCTCTCTCTAATACCTCTGAAAATTTACTTCACACGGAGAATGGCGAAGCTGGAAATAGGTATCGGCAAAGGAAAAAAACTTTATGACAAACGTGAGGATCTAAAAAGGAAAGACGCGGAACGAGAAATCGACCGGGCGATCAAAAATTAAATCGGCCTGGGT